>Ga0307379_10000021_pt1 | contig 314475 bp, 287 predicted proteins | sample UN2MG_FD_202237 | JGI IMG/M metagenome (GOLD analysis project Ga0307379, IMG submission 202237) | Soil microbial communities from Risofladan, Vaasa, Finland - UN-2 | ecosystem: Environmental > Terrestrial > Soil > Coastal area > Acid sulfate soil | place: Finland: Risofladan, Vaasa...
GAGACAATAATACTCCCTAATGTGATCTTATCAAAATTAGTTACTCATGCAAATAACTCGAAACCATATGAATCAGTTGCTCTTATTGCCGGTAAAATCCAAGGTTCAATAGCTTTTGCTGAGAAGGCTTATACTCCAAGAAATATTGAACAATCTACTGTCTCTTTTTCTGTTGAACCTCTCGAGTTACTAGAAATTTATACTGATATTGAAAACGAAAAGCTGGAGCTTGTAGCAATTTTTCATACTCATCCTGCTCCACCTACTCCATCAGGCACTGATCTTTACTATATGGAGGTTAATACTTGTATTTGGTTAATTAGTAATACCGCTGAACCAGAGAAACCTCATGGTTTTCTTCTCCTTGAAGATGGCAGCCTAAAGAAAATTAAAATTGAAATAACTAACAATAAACCTAATTTGGTTTAGTTATTCATCTTAAAGAGATAAAATGTTACAAAAACACTTTTTATAGTGCTTTGTAAACTCTTGTATAAGCAGTTCTTTCATGGAAAGCAATTTTTCCAGAGGTTTCTAATTCCTTGATAATTGCTTTTGCAACATGCATTCTTACTTGATATCTTTGACAAATTGAGGTTGGGGTAATTACCCTTTGTTTTGGTACCTCTTTAAGCATTCTGTCTTTAAGATCATCATCAATGATTAGCGCACGTTCAATAGATTCGAATTCTTTAACTCTACCCCATTTACCTTTGCGCTTGTTTATACTTTGTCGTAGAGCCATTTTTCACATCACATGACATTTTGGTTATAGCTAAGCTATTTAAATTCTTCTAAAGATAGCAAAAGTAGTTTAACAATAACGGTAATTTTAACCTAAAAGGCCCTTGGATTTGAAAACCTTCAAATTTGAGAATGTGCAATCTGATTATGAATATTTAAAATATTGTTCTATACTATATATACTTGTGAGAAAAATGTCTGAAAACCAATATTTGTTAGAAAGAGCCAAAAGAGCTGCTACAAAAGCAATAGAAGCTGAAAGAACTGGCGATAAAAAAGTAGCCTTCGATAGTTTTTTGAAAGCGGCTGAATTTCTAAATCAATTAATTGCAATTGAACGTTCACAGAAATTACGTGACGGTTATTATGAAAAAGCTAAGGAATATATTAGACATGCCAAAGAAATAAAAGCATTAACGAATGGTCCTAAGAAATCGGAAGTTTCAAAAGACCTTGAAGATGATTTTCCAGATGTGCCAGCTAAATCTCTACCATCATCCCCTAAATCTTCACCAACTCCTCCTCCCCCTCCTTCTGATGATGATGATAGACCTTTACCACCCCCTCCAAGACAAACTCCTCCGTCCCCTCCATCAGAAGATCAAACATCGAAAATGATGAGGGGAGATGATGATGATGACATACCTCCTCCACCTCCACGAATAAATCCTCCTCCATCTTCTACTCGATCAACATCCCCCCCGCCAAAAATTGAATTACCAACTAGAACTACATTTGAAATCCTATTCGATGAAGGTAAATATCGTGAATGTGTTTATGAATGTGGTAAAAGTGTAGAAGCAGAATTACGTGTACGTTTAGGTTTATTCGATGATCATTTAACTTTAGGAATGCTTATTGAGAGTGGATTGAAAAAAGGTTTGGAAGTTCTTAGGGAATTTAAATATGTTAATATTCTCCTTAATCGAATTGAACATGAAAATTATCGTCCAAAATCAGAAGAAGCTCAAAAAGCTGTAGAAATAACAACAAAAATAGTAATGAGCTAAAGAAAAAAATCAAAAGTGGAATTTTTCTTAATTTCTTTTTTCATTTTTTTTAAAAAATGAAGAGGAGAATAGGTGGAATCAGCAAAGAAGTAATGGTAGGGATAGTGCTGAAAGGGAATAACCACCTATTCATAGGGTCGTTTGTTTTTCTGCTCATATTAAGCTTTCAGAAATTGGGATTCTTTCTGAATGAGAGTTGTTGAAGCATGTATTGAAGAGTCATGTTCTGCTTTAACATAGAAACCAATAAGCATGAGAACAGGTCCCATAACCCAGGCGATAAGTGCAAAGGTTGGGAATAAATAAGGCGTTATTGAAACGAACATATCAATTAACGAATCAAAGATAAACATAAGCATACCAATGAGTATCGTTGAATACCCAACAATAAAGAATCCTACCCGTTTCTTTGCCTGGGGGTTCTTGGAAGAGCGATAAGTAAGAATAAGAAAAATATCTGCAACAATAACAAAAAGTGAGCTAATAATTTGAATACAGATTTTTCCTACCAAATTATCTGTTGTTTTATATCCTCCGAGGCCATCTGATGTAACCCAATCATTTGCTGCACCAAAACCTGAGAGCACTCCAGAAATAACAATTAAAATTGAATAGAGTATCCAATTTAATGATTCTGCACCAAAGTAAATACCAAATGCTGCTGCAAAGAGTATGAATCCACTTATTACACCACAAACAACTGAAAGGTCTCTAAAGATATTTGCTGCTAATAAAGATCTATAAGCTACTGCGAAATTAATCCCATTGAAAAGCATCGAAAGCGACCAAGCAATAAACCCAGCAGCGAAAAGTTGATTTAATCTCCTTTTGGGGTTCTTACTTAAAAATAGCACACTAAGTGTAGCAGAAATAAACCCTGTTATTATCCATGAAATTGATGTAAATAGGTTAAATGTTGTAACCACTTTAATCCACTCAAAGTAGAGATTCTAATTGGAGTATATAAAACCCCGAAAAACAAAAAATTATCATTGAAAGAATTAATGCTTTGAAAAAATCTATAATTAAAAGAGAATAAAAGAAATTTATAATTAAAGAATAACCATTATCTAAACTATTTATTTACACTCATTTTATCAAAAGAAATTTTTGTAATGATTAAAAGGATAGGAAAAGGTGAATAGGAAAGAAAATTATTCTATCCACCTGTAGGTGTTAATTCTTCTCCTACTGAACCGCCAGGTGGGGCGATTGCATGTCTAATTCCGATGCCGCCTGCAGCAACGAATGAAAGGATCATTATAGCCAAGGTCACGATTTTGGGGGAAAGTTTTTTCATGAATTGTTAATCTCCTATAGATTATCTTAATAAGAAATAGTTGAATTGCCTATTAAAGGAATGAAAAAATAACAAAAAGTCACTAAATACATCATTTCTCGATAAAAATATTGGATTAGCTATAATTATCTCAAAAAATAATATTCTGAAGACTAAGCTTAAAATCAGTGAAGCTTTATATTATAAATAATATATTGGAGAATTAATAATGACTATTAAAAAGGATTTTCGCTTATTATTTTTATTATCAGTAATTATTGTTAGTATTTTCACTCAAGTAAATTTTATTACAACCAATTTTGCCTTAGAAAATCCAATAGTAGATAATTCTCTTATAATAGCTAATTTTAATCTTCGAAAAATTGGTCAGTTTACTGGAGCAAATGAAATTGTTGATGTAGAAATTATAGGTAATTTAGCATTACTAGCTGATCAAGCACAAGGATTACTCATAGCTAATATTTCTAATTATAATTCAATAACTTTGTTAGATTCATATATTGATAACGATAATAGCGTTTATGATATTACCATTCAAGATCATTTTGCTTATTTAGCTCATGGGTATTCAGGTCTTAAAATTATTGATTTTTCCAACCCCGAAAATTTAGTTGAGATTGGTGGATTTAATGATGGTGGATTAGCTTGGAAAATCTTTCTTAAAGAAAATATTGTCTTTGTTGTAGATAGGTTACAAGGGATAGAAATTTTAAATGTTACAAACAAAAATGATCCCATTAAAATAGGATTATATGAGGGACAACCTTATGATGTTTATGTGAGAGATGATTTAGCTTTTGTTGCAGCAGGGATAAATAAGGGATTAGAAATTGTTGATATTTCCAATCTTGCAACCCCCAAAAAGATTGGTGAAACTGAAGTCTATTTTGAGGATACAGTGGGAGTTTTTGCTCAAGATGATTATGTGTTTACTGCTAATAGAGAAAAAGGTATGAAAATTATAAAAGTAAATCGTGTGAGACATCCAAAAGTAGTTGCTGAATATAATGTTGAAGAAGGCAGCAAAATATGGACTATTAAAATTGATAATGGCTTTGCTTATCTTGCTTGTGAATCTAAAGGTGTTTTAGTTCTTGACATCACAGATAAAACTAATCCATATAGAGTTGGGCAATATTTCAATGAAAATTCAGGTAAAGCATTTAATCTTGCAGTTATTAATGACTTAATTTTCCTAGCAAATTTCGATGCTGGATTAGAAGTTATTACTTGGAGAATAGGAAAGCCTATACCTACTGCTGATGATTATAAAATAGTAGATAGTGCTATATTAAATTTTAACAAATCTGTTGGTCCTTTTGCTATTGATGCTATTTTAGGAAACGAATCTCTTGGCTTAGACTTACACTTATACTTGGATGTGGGATTAATGTCCCCAATAAACATAACAGTAGAAGCCCCCTCAAAAATTAATGCTGATGATCTAATAAATTTAGTAATAGGGATAACTGGTGAAAATAGTTATTTTTGGGGACGCTTTGAAGGAACAATTGAATTCACAACTCCATTAGGTTCATCTGAATTATTCTCATTAGAAGAGGTTGGAATACCTGAACATATTAAATTAAATGCTTTTAATACATTCATCGGGGAAAATATTACAATGAAGGATGTTGTATATCCAGTTACTCTCTGGTCGCAAGATATACTTAACTATTCACTCTCATTAGTAATGGTTCCAACTTTCAATGTTACAGGTAGTGCTATTATCACTGCAGAAATAAACAACTCTGTGAATTTATACGAATTGGATTGGATACAAGATAATGATAGGGTAATTGTTCCTATAAAAATCCCGGAAGAAGCTGAAGACTTCTATGCATTACCTTTAGAAAATCTACAATTTAATATCGATGAGCTATTGCTTGATCTTTATAATATACGATTTGATGTATTATTATATGATGTAATCCCCCTCTATAGCTGGGAGATAAATATAAGTAATTTTAATTTGAATCCTTCCACAGAGATAAAATCTGCATTATGGATGCCTAATCAAATAAATAATAATACTCTCTTCTTCTTAGATGGAGTTTATCCTTTAGGTGATTTTCTTATAGTAATTAATTTCACCGGAAAAATACAGTTACCAACTTGGGCGATATTACTAACCCTTCTTGGAATTATTACATTGATAATCTTACCTTTTGCTTTAATCATTTTCTCTTCAAGAAAGAATAGAAGGGAAACAATTTCACAAAATAGAACGGAGGAATGATTAAGAATCATTCAGATAAAATGAAATTTTTAACAGAAGGTTCATAGAGACAATCTAAGACTTCTTGATCTATTTTAATACCTGTAAGGAGGCTTGCAATTTTAATTTTTTCCACATCTGATTTTTCTGATGATAATAACCATCGAATCATATCAGAACGTTCGTGTTGAATTCGCACTATACGACAAATTAGACAATTGTCTTCATTTTTCGCTGGTATTTCTTGGTCAGCAAGTTTGATCATAGGTGTTGATTTGTCACTTTTTAGTATACTCAAGAGATTGTGCTCCTTTATTATTACACTTCAAAAGTATCCTTTTAAACCACTAAAATTCAAACAATTAATCACAATATAGAACAAGTATCTAAAAATACCGTGGAATATCTATATAATACTGGAAAAAATAAATAGTATCAAAAATTATTAGAACTTACATAAATGAGAAAAAACTTTTAACGTGATATGAAAACACATTAGAATAATGGCCGGGTAGTCTAGATTGGCATGATACTACCTTGGGGTGGTAGTGGTCCGGGGTTCGAATCCCCGCTCGGTCACCATTTTCTTCTTAATTTCTAAATTTACATTAAAGATTAAATTTCGATAGAAATTTCTCAGCTAAAATATAATTCATATTTTAAAGAAAAAAGGGGATTAACATAAATAATTACTTTATCTATGTTATTGTCCCACTTCACGGAGAATTTTATTTACTAATTGTTTAAAATCTTCAGATTCGAGTAATCCATTATTTGGATCACCTCTACTAACAATATTAAGTATAGCAACATCTGCACCATTGAAGAAAGCTCTTCGAACATTAGTTTGATCTAAACCGCCTGCAACAGAAATAAAGGATTCATATTTTGATCTAATTTTAGCTATATCTTTAAATCTAATAATACTTCGAGCGTTTGATTCTTCATCTCGACCTTTGTGAATTACTACGAAATCTGGTTTATATTTTAATGGTTGTATCTTTCGCATTGGATCAATTACACCAAGCATATCAATCATTGAATAAATAGCTTGTTTTGTGCAATATTGATTGAAAAAATCAAGTGTTTCAACAGGAGCTGATCCTATTGCTGTTACAGCATTTGCACCAGATCTCTTTGCCAATTGTATTTCTCCAACTGCCCCATCACTTACTTTCAGATCAGCTACAATTATACCTCGCCAGTATTTTCTAATTAAGCTTATACCAGCCATACCATATTGTTTTATATAAGGTGTTCCTGCTTCAATGAATATTCTTTTATCATAAGCTATCTGAGGAAGTACTCTTTTAACTTGATCGATTGATCCATTAAACGCAAATTGGACATATCGCACATTGCGTTGTAAAATCACCTAGATAACCTCTTTCATTTTTTATCTGATCGTTTAATAAATTCAGAAGCTACACTTGTAACATCATTTGGTAATAAAATGACTATTTTTTCACTAGGGTCTTGAGCGATATCGCGAATTGTTTGTAAAGTTCTAAGTTGCATGCCTCCAGGTACACGCCCTAATACTGTCGCTGCTTCAGCAAATTTCTTAGCTGCAATTTGTTCCCCTTCAGATTTAATAATAATAGCGCGTTTTTCTCTTTCAGCTTCAGCTTGCATCGCAAATGCACGTTTCATCTCTGCTGGTAATTCAATTTCTTGAATCTTAATTGACTGAACATCTATGCCCCAATCGCTTGTTTCTTTATCAACGATTTCACGTATTTCTAAAGCAATTTGTTCACGTTCAGAAAGGACTTGATCTAATTCCATCGTACCTATTGTATCTCGAAGTGCTGCTTGAGTATATTGTCCTACAGCATAAACGTAATTTTCAATCTTTATAACCGCATCTTCTGGACGTTCAACTTTAAAGTAAACAACAGTATTAGCAAGAACTGGTATATTATCACGTGTCATAACTTCTTGTCGTGGTATATCTTGAGTTATTATTCGTAGATCAACTTTTCTGAATGATTCAAGAACTGGTATGATATATACTAGACCTGGACCTCTAGTACGTTTATATCTACCTAAACGAAAAACGACCAAGCGTTCATATTCCAAAACGACTTTTATTCCCATTAAGAAAGCAACGATAATGAGAAATAAAATAATTCCTAAACCAATTAATACATACATTAGCCATTCAATCATATAGAATCTCCTCAACAAAAGAAGAGTATACTCAAATGAGTATTCAGTTATCTAATTGAATAAGTATCATACATCTATTTAAAGTGAGTGTAATTCTTTAGAGATAAGAAATAACTACAGCTATTTATTAGGAAGATTAAAATTAATAATTGGTTACTTTTAATTAAAATAGGTGTTGAATAAAATTGAGCAATAAAAAGATCATTAAAACAGAAAAAGCACCAAAAGCTGTAGGACCATATTCACAAGGAGTAATTGCCGGTAATTTTATTTTTGTATCAGGACAGATTCCTTTTGATCCTATTGCTGAAAAGATGGTCACCGGTCCCATTAAAGATCAAACAGAACAATGCTTGAAAAATGTCAAAGCAGTATTAGAATCTGCGGGTGTAACACTTGAAGAGGTAGTAAAATGTACAGTTTTTCTAAAAGATATGAATACCTTCAGTGAAATGAATGAAAAATACAAGGACTATTTCAAAGAAAATCCCCCTGCTCGTGCAGCTGTTGAAGTAGCTCGTCTACCTTTAGATGTAGGAGTGGAAATAGAAGCAATAGCATATAAGAAATAAAACATCTGTATTTTTTCTATTTCAATTCTTTTTTTCTTTTCCTAAAAACAAATTAAGGGTATAACTTAATAGATAAAAAAGACAAATAATACTTAGTATTTCAGAGGTTTCCCCTATGGCATTCAAAGAAAATTTCAAACCATTTATGAGCAGCTTATTGGAGACTATGGTAAATCAAGCAATGGATGATGGTATTATAACTCCAGAAGAATCATTAATGTTATCTCAAATTGAAGTAGATATAAGATCATTTGAGAAGGAAGTAGCTAGATGCATAGAGGAAGAGGGAGGAATATCTGAAGCATTAACTAAAAATTGTTTTAAAGATAAATTACTCATGAGTGTGAAACAATTAGCACTTGAAGATGGCATAATATCGAAAGATGAGGAAGCACTAATCAGTAAATTAGAAGATTACTTCAAGGATTAATTAGCTTCTTTAAAAAAATCAAAGGTAATACCCGGGTACTACCCTATGATTACTTCCATTTTAATAAAGATAATACAATAATCTATATCTAGAGATTTCCTAAGGAATATAAAAGGTCTCCGAGGGTCAATACTATCATTGGTTCAATAAACAGAGACCAGAACAAGGTTATCTCGTGCCGAGGTGGAAAAAAAATGATGAGACTATTAACAGTACATGTACCAGAAGGATATTTGGAAGGACTTGAAGAACTAATTAAACAAAAGAAATACCCAAACAAAAGTGAAATCATCAGGGTAGCAATTCGCGATTTGCTAAGAGAAGAAGTCTGGTCAAAATACGAAGGTCAAGGAAGTTAACTCTCGTAGTGGAGACCTGTGTGAGCGGTGGTTTATTGATGAAAGGTCAAGAGGCGACCTTTCATCATAAATTATTTTTTTTTAATAATTCATTTTCTAAGAATCCTTATAATGTTTGATTTCTTCCACTTATATGAGTAAAAATGAACAAAGTAAAAGATATGTCCCTTGCAGACGATGGTTTAAAAGAATTAGAATGGGCAGAAAAAAACATGCCTATTTTGAAAGCTATTAAAGAACGATTTGAAAAAGAACTACCATTGAAAGGTTTGAAAGTAAGTGTTGCTCTTCATCTCGAGAAAAAAACAGGTCAATTAATACGCACATTACAAGCTGGGGGAGCATCTGTTCGAGTTGCTAGTTGTAATCCGTTAACGACTGATGATCGTGTAGCTGCAGCATTAACGAAATTCGAAGGAATTGAAGTATTTGCTTGGGCTAATCAAAGTAATGATGAATATTATTCCAATCTTAATAGTGTGTTGGATTCACAACCAAATCTCCTCATAGATGATGGAGCAGATTTGATAAATATTATTCATTTCAAGCGACCTGAATTACTTGAAAATATCGTAGGTGCAAGTGAGGAAACTACTACAGGTATTATTAGGCTTAAAGCGATGGAAAAAGAAGGTGCGCTAAAATTCCCTATAATGAATGCAAATGGTGCATATTCGAAGCATCTATTCGACAATAGATTTGGTACCGGTCAATCTGCTTTAAATGCAATAATGACAATTACTAATAAATTGATTGCTGGAAAAAATGTTGTCATTGTAGGTTATGGGTGGTGTGGTAGAGGTTTAGCTATTCGAGCTCGTGGTATGGGGGCGAGAACAATTATCGTTGAAGCCGGTGATCGTATGCCTTATGCGGAGGAATCTGAACCTTCAGGATGGCATAAAGGTTTAGAAGCTTTATATGAAGGCTTTGAGGTTTTAAATATGGATCAAGCTGCTCAAATAGGCGATTTGTTCATTACTGCAACTGGTGATAAGAAAGTAATCGATGCAAAACACTTATCTCAAATGAAAGATGGTGCTATGTTGGCAAATGCAGGTCATTTTGATCTTGAAATAGACATTCAAGGTTTAATTAAGATAGCACAAAAAATTACTGAGATGAATCCTAATTGTGATGAATATTTACTAAATAATGGAAGAAGAATATACCTGTTATCGAAGGGACGATTAGTAAATCTTGCACGACCTGCAGGACAAGGACACCCTCTTGAGATAATGGATGGTTCGTTTGCGATACAAGCTTTAGCTTTGGAATATATAGCAAAAAATAAGGGGAATTTACCTATCAAAGTAATAAATATTCCACCTAAGTTAGATGATTATGTTGCCAGAATGGCTCTTGAATCTCATAATATCCTACTTCAACCATTGACCTCAGAACAAAGAGAATATCTCACAGGTTTCAAAGAAGGAACATAAACAATTCTATTCTACAGACAAAAATGATTATAACCTTTCTTTAATAGGAAAAATAATATCTTCAATTATCCTATTAAAGAAATCCATTATCCGATTAAGAAAATATATTGAACATCTTCCAATTTATTTTTTTTATAATTTAAAAAGAGGTGGAAGGTAGGTATACATGATGAAATATGAATTTATAGAAAATATAGAACTACAAAATACTATTGTTGGTAAGACTGCTCACGCAAAGGAAATAATCTCAAATGCCATAAAAAAATATGGCGACAAATTAGCTGTTGCTTGTTCTTTTGGTAAAGATAGTATGGTTGTTGTTCATTTAGCGTTAAGTGTAAAACTTGATGTTCCAATATTTACAGTAATGACCTCAATTAAACCAATTATAGAAGTAAAAAATTCTGAAATAGTTCTTACTAAAATAGAAGAAATACTCTGTCAACAAATTTCTTAGGAATTTAGATTTAATCCAACTAAATGTGCTAACAAAGCAGATAATTGAATTTCAGGATTAGAACCTTCAGTTAATCTAAAGTCAATTTCACCTATCATTTTAATAATTTCAACTTTAGTTTTATCGTCTATATCTGACATTTGAATTGCTTCACGATGAATTTGCTTAATAATATCCTGTGCAGCTAGTCCTTGTTTAATAAGTAACTCAAGAAGTAGCTTTCGGGATTCTTTGAATTCACCTGTAGTAGCAAATTTGATCATTTTACGAATCTCTTGTGGTTGTGCTTTACCAGTTGCTTTGTATACTTCATCCTCAGTAATTTCTTTGCCAATGATTGCTGAAGATTGTAAGATATTAGTTGCACGTCGTAAATCACCTTCTGAAACATAGATAATTGCATCTAGACCATCAGATGTAATAGAAATATTTTCTTTTTGGATTATATGTTGAAGGTATTTCTTAGCATCTTTTTCACTTAGGGGAGTAAAACGGAAAACAGCACAACGAGATTGGATTGGTTCAATAATTTTTGAGCTATAATTACATATAAGGATGAATCTACATGTAGAACTATATTTTTCCATGGTTCTACGTAAAGCGTGTTGAGCATCAGAAGTCATAGAGTCAGCTTCATCTAAAATGATAACTCGAAAAGGTGCATTAATGGCCATAAGATGAGCAAAATTTTTGATGCGTTCTCGAACAATGTTAATACCACGCTCATCAGAAGCATTTAATTCTAAATAGGGAACATTCGTTTGAATTTGATCCTCTTTGCGACCGAAGACATCAAAATTGCCAAGAATTTCATTGATTAAAACCAATGCAGTGGTAGTTTTTCCGGTTCCAGGAGGACCTGCAAAAAGTAAGTGCGGCATGGTACCTGCTTTAATAAACCCTTCAAGACGACTTTTAATCTCTTGTTGATTGATGATATCCTTAAGTAAATGTGGTCGATATTTTTCCGCCCAAAGTGACATATTTGTTTACCTACTAGCTTATTCTTTTATATTGTCAGAAAAGTTCTGGTAACTTTTATTCTTTTCTATTACCTTTACTCTAAAGAATTCATAGAATATAAAGATTAAAAACTTACCAATATTTTAATTTATTTTGACTCAAAAAAAGAGATGTAGATGGGGTGGGTGATTAACACCCCATCATTGTTAGCTTTGTCTAGAGAAGACAAAAAGGGGATTAAAGTTCCATTTAAAATTTATATGGATCTCTAACATATACTGGTGTCGCAGCAGCCCCTCTTTTAACCGTAACTTTACCAATCTCCAAGAGAGCAACCAATTCTTTGAATCGATTTCTTAGAGTAACTGGAGTTGTTTTTGCTGCTTCAGCAACTTGCTGCTGAGTGCGTCTTTCACCAGTTTGTATACCTGCTACATATAATACTGCAGCAGCAATGGACATTGGATTTTTACCAACATCTAATTTACATTCTCTTACTGTTTTCAAAATTTCAATAGCACGATTTTGTGTTTGCATGGTTAGGTTCAATTCAGCGCCTAATCTTGAAACTAATTGAGCTGGATCGATAGGTGTTGGCTTGATATTTAACTCAACAATATAGACTCTAACACATCTAGCTAATTCTTTTCTATCAACTTTACCTGTAGTACAAATGTCTTTCAACGTTTTAGGAACGTTATGTGTTCTACAAGCAATATAAATAGCTGAAGCAGTCATTGAATCTATACTTCTACCACGAATTAATTTAGCCTTTAAAGCACGACGATAATAAATAGCTGCAGTCTCAGTAATATCTTCGGATATACCTAATTGACTGGCAACACGTTTTAACTCGAAGATTGCATCTCTAAGATTTCGAGCTTCTGATCGACCGGTTCTTCTATTTAACCATCTTAATCTATTCATACGAGCAATCGTTGAAGGACTAAGATTCTTACCTGTTATGTCTTTGTAACCTGTACCTATTTGAGTAGGCAAACCTTTATCAATTTTTAAATTTGAAGTAGGTGCACCTACCCTTTCGCGAGCATCTTGTTCGCTTTTTGTAAAAGCTCTCCATTCTGGACCTGAGCTGATAATTATATCTTGGACTGCACCACAATTGGTGCAAATTCTCTCCCCGCGAGATTCATCATTAATAAGTGCATCGGATCCACAGATTTTACAAATATTTTGTGAATCGTCCTGCTCTTCTTGTGCGACACTTTTATTCAACAATTCTTTCTACACCATTCAGTTTTTTAGTACTTATACAAGGAGTATTCTATACTCTCCTTCTCGGTATGAGAGTAGGACTACCGTAGTAGTATATCTGTATTTCTACTTATATAAACCTTTCCTAGGTTTTCTCAAGCTAATAATTCTCTCTAAAATAATATAGAACATTCTGAAATAACAATTCTTTGATAGGTCTAACAATAATGCTATTGTCAGTATATAGAAAAAAATAATGTTTAGTCCCTTAATGAATAACATTAAAATCAGGACTTACATTACCACGACATTTACCATAAAAGAAATCACGTGCACACCAGGTGTTTTTTCCACCTTCGAAATTAAATTCAATTTCACCAGAGTCGTATATTACTCTGTTATTAATTTCAACAATAAGTCTACTTAGAATCCAATTATCACCATGTATACTTCGATCTTTCTTCAAGCACAAATACTGAAACCAATCTGACGTTAACCCTTTTGGGATGTTAAGTTTAAATTCATCAGTACGACCTTTTTCAAAGTCATCACAGAAAGGATGATCTAAATCCCAAGCATATTCTCCAATATATAATTTAATAGGATTATTAGTACCGCTTCCGCGTTTATTTGAGGTTGTAATTATTACTTTCATCTCATTAACAATTTCACACATATCTGTATCTTCGGACATATTAGTTACCTCTTTAGATTAAGTAAAGCAAATTTATATTTATAATTTTACTATATTTTTCCTTTTAAAAAAGGATATTAGTATATTTTCTTAATTAAAACTACTAAATTGATTGATATTCTAATTTCCTAAAGAAAAATTATTATGAAATAGGGTTTAATTAATCGGTTTCCCTACTCCATATGCGATGAAACCACTCTCACGAAATTCGGTGAGATTAAGTAGATCTCGACCATCAATAACAATAAAATGTTTCATTTTTTCTTTTAGCCATTGAGGTTTAATTGAAGAGTATTCTTTATGTTTTACAAATACTACTAGAATATCTGCATTCTGAACGACATCATCTAGATTTTTAGAAACGGGATAAGGAAATTCTTGAGGTCGTACATAAGGATCGTGTATTGACCATTTTATACCCTTTTCTTCAAGAAGTTTAACAAAAGTTTCAGTTGGTGAGTTTCTAGTATCTTCTGAATTCTCGATAAATGAAGCACCTAAAATTGCTATCTTAGTAGATAAAATATCAAGTTGTAATTCTTTTGTTGCCTTTTCTGAAAGTTCCAGCATATGATTAGGCATCATCTCGTTACGCATTCTAGCTTTTACTATAACATCAAAAGGAACCTTCGTTTTGCCATAGGTATCAACACCAAATTTAAGTAACCAAGGATCTTTGGGAAGGCAATGACCACCTACTCCTGCACCTGGTAGATGCAAGTCTCTATAAGCATTTGAATTAAAAGGTAAGCTATTAACGCATTTTCTAACATCATTGAAGTTAACATTAAGTGATTCACAAGCCAAGGCAACTTCATTTGCAAAAGCAATTTGTACATCACGATAAGTATTTTCAACAACTTTAGCAACTTCTGCTGTAGTAGCTGAAACAGGAATTAGCTCTTCTTTAACAATATGCTTGTATAACCACAATCCCTTTTGTATACATTCTTCAGTTATTCCACCAATAATTCTTGGATAATTTACTATATTATGAATGAGACGACCTACCATTACTCGTTCATAGGCAAATACAAGATTGAAGTCTTTACCAACTTTCTTACCTGAATTCTCTTCTAAAATAGGTTTAACAATAAATTCAGTTGTACCAGGAGCTACAGTTGATTCAACAATAACAACTGCTCCTTGTTTCATCTTTTTAGCTACAGTCGCAGAAACTTCACGAAGGGATTTGTAAAGAGGTTCATGTGTTTTAGGGTCTGTTGGTGTTTGAACATCTATCAAAATATAATCCATATCTTTTAGGACATCTGTATTATCTGTTACACTAAATGATTTCTTTTCCAAAACAACTCTCTTAATTAGATCTGGTAAAACAGGTTCATTTAAGATTGGGCATTCACCTTTATTCAAGGCGTCGATTTTCCATCCTGAACGTTCAGATTGTCTTTGAATACCAATTACTTCAAAATCATCAACATCTGCAAGTAGAGCAGCTGCAGGAATACCAACATACCCCATACCTATAACAGCTATTTTAGTTGTCAAATAATACCAACTCATTATTTTTTTTTATTAATTTATTAATAAATAGATGATAAATAGATTATTTGTACAATTAATCTTCTATCAAGAAGTGTGATTTATTATTTTTTCTTTAATTTTTTATTTTATATTTAATAATTCTAACATCTTACTGATATCATTTGTTGGAAATTTACAGAATTTATTAATACAAACATGAGCTGTAGCTCTCTCATCAATACTAGATTTGAATTTTACAAAGTCAGTAACATTGGATATTTCAGGATGAGTTTCATTCATAGGAAGGAATAATACAATTTTATTTGGGATAAATTCTTTTCTTAAAGCAGAAATCATAACAAGGGAATCTTTTGATTCAGCATTACCAACTATTACTACTTCAAAAGAAGAACCATAAACGTATTCTAATGAAGTGAGAAACATAGCATGTGCAAATAAAGATTGTTCAACTATTGTTGAAAATGCTTTATTAATTTGCGATACTTTATCCTCGAGTGCAATGTCCGAAGTAATTCGGGATATTTTCAATAAATTTAACGCTGCAATAGAATTACCAGAAGGAATAGCACCATCATAAATTTCTTTTTTACGAATTAAAAATTGTTCACTATCATCAGGTGTGAAGAAAAAACCACCGTTTATCTCATCCCAAAAATGTTTTACTAAAACATCATTAAATTGAATAGCTTTTTTCAAATATTCTACATTAAATGTTGATTCGTATAATTCTAGTAAAGCCCAAATAACAAAGGCATAATCATCGATCAATCCTTTAATAGCAACTTGCCCTTCTCTAAAACGATGCATTAAACGTCCTTCAGATGTTTGCATTTTTGTTAAAATAAAATCAATTGCTTTTTCAGCTTTTGAAATATACTCTTCATTACCAAGATGTCTACCAGCAATTGAAAGAGCAGCAATCATTAAACCATTCCAGTCAGTAAGAATTTTATCATCCTTGTGAGGATGACCTCGCTTATCTCGAGTAAGAAATAGACTTTTACGAATAGTTTCCAATCTTATTCTTAGTTGTTCTTCTGAGATTTTCATATCATCAGCAATACTACTTATAGGCTTTACTAAATAAGGAATATTTTTTCCCGTTTTTGTTCTTGTTGCTTCTTCAAAAAAATTCCCTTCATCCTTAAAATTAAACATTTTGAGAAAAAGATTAGCATCATCATCGCTCAATATTTTTTTGATTTCATTTTGATCCCAAATATAAAATTTCCCTTCTTCCCCTTCACTATCAGCATCTTCAGCAGAATAGAAACCACCTTCAGGTGAAAGCATATCGCGAAAAACATAGGAAATGATTTCTTCAACAACGATTCTATATTCATCCTTCTTTGTTGCTAGATATGTTTCACTATACGCAATTATCAACATCGCTTGATCATAAAGCATTTTTTCAAAATGTGGTAGTAACCAATCAGAATCAGTTGAATATCTATGAAAACCAAAACCAATTTGGTCATAGATTCCACCTTTACGCATTTCTTGAAGTGTTTTTTCAACCATCATTAGTGCTGTTTTATTGCCAGTACGATACCAATAGCGCAATAAAAATAACCATTTATGTGGTGTAGGAAACTTTGGTCGTCCTCTAGTTCCTCCCTTAACCTCATCAAAAAGTAAAGTTGCTTCCTTGAAAGCTTCCTCCAAAATTTCTTCGTTTAATCCTTCTCCATGTGTTATAAGAGTACTTTGTAATTGTTCTATTACATCACTAGATGCTAATTCCAATTCCTCTCTATTGTTTTCCCAATAATCCTTGATTTTTGGTATTAATTCTAGCAGACCAATACGACCAAAACGACTTTCTTTTGGAAAATAAGTACCAGCAGTAAAAGGTTTCTTCTCAGCATCCATAATTATGGTTAAAGGCCATCCACCACTACCAGTGATCATTTGACATACAGTCATATAGATATTATCTATCTCAGGTCGTTCCTCACGATCAACCTTAATGTTGATAAAAGTTTCATTCATTAATTTAGCAACATCTGGATCCTCGAATGATTCATGAGCCATCACATGGCACCAATGACAAGTTGAATATCCAATTGAAAGAAAAATAGGTTTGTTTTCTTTCTTAGCAGTTTCAAATGCTTCTTCCCCCCATGGATACCAATCAACAGGATTTGTAGAATGTTGTAATAAATAAGGACTCTTTTCATGAATTAATCGATTATACTTTTGATCTTTTTTAGAATGATCATTTTCCTTCACAGCTATCACTTCAAAATAAAAAAGGTTGTTAGACAAATAATGTCTAACTTTGTAATTCCTTAAGTTTCTGTTTAACAGATTCTACGTGATCAGCTACCTTTACTTTTTCCCAAATTTCAGATATCTTCCCATTGGGATCAATTAAAATGGTGCTTCTCACAACACCCATATATGATTTACCATACATGCTTTTTTCTTGCCAAACACCATATTTTTCTAATGTCTTCTGATTTTCATCACTAAGTAATTGTACTTTTAGTTCATGTTTATCAACAAATTTCTGATGACTTTTGCTGGAATCAGGACTTACGCCTAATACAACAGCATTGAGCTTTTGAAATTCCGGTAAACTTTTAGTAAAATCAATTGCCTCTAAAGTACATCCTGAAGTATTATCTTTAGGATAGAAATAAAGAATGACCCATTTACCTTTGAAATTTTCTAAACAAATTTCGTTATCATCTTTATCTGGTAAGCAGAAATCAGGTGCTTGACTACCGATTTTTACATTTAACATATTTTTTCCTCCAATCTATTTTTCTAAAAATTGTAAGATCTCTTCAATATCTGGTAGTTCAGGAATATCGTATATCTTGATGAATACCACTTTTTGATTTTCATCAATAATTATGTTAACTCTACCTGAAGTACCTTCTTTTTCTCGAAAAATTCCTAAACTCTGAGCTAATTTACCATGTGGCCAAAAATCAGAGAGTAAACTGATTTTAGTAATTTTAAGATAATCAGCCCAAGCTTTTTTTGTGGGAACAGAATCAATACTTATACCTAGAGGTATTGTATTCGATTTTTGAAACCTTTCATAGTTTGCTTCTAAGGATTGCATTTGTTTTGCGCAAACACCTGTCCAAGCAAGTGGATGAAAAGAGAGTAAAATTTTTTTACCTTTAAACTTAGCTAGAGAAATTTCATTTCTATTTTGATCATAAAGGACAAAATCTGGTGCTTTTGTACCAACTTTAATTATAGTAGTTTCTTCCAAAATATTACACCCCATAAATAACAATAATAGCAGACTAGTATTATAATTGATGCTTCATAATCTAAGAAAAAAGAGTTCTCAATATAAAGAAATATGGCAATAATTGAAAGATAAAAGAAAGAATGATAATTATTTACCATAAAGCTGTTTGAGAAGTATTTCTCGTGCAATTGATTGAAAAGCTCTTTTAATACCGATTCCTTTAGTAGCAATTGTTTCATACACGGGAAAACCTTCCAATCCTAAACTTTGAAGCATTTCAGGTCTGCTTAAAGCACTAGGAACATCACGTTTGTTTAAAGTAATAACAATTGGAACCTCGGTGTTAAATTTATCACCTAAAAACTCACGAAGTTCTTCTACTGATTCGACATTATAAGGTTGCATTTCGGGAGTAGAATCTAACATTAGGATGATTCCATCAACCCCACGTAAGATAACTTTTCGTTGACTTTTGTGACGTGTTTGACCTGCAACTGTGTAAGCATCAAGAATGACACGACCAGAAGCTGAGAACGGTGTAAAATCAAAATAAAGTGTTCTACCAGTAGGATCAGCAATGGAAGTGAAACCACCTTTTGTTAATCCCTCAACTTGGTCATAGAGCCAACGCAGTCCTGTAGTTTTACCACTAAGAGAAGGTCCATAGAATACTATTTTTAAGTGAATTCGACCTTGACTATCCTTTCGCAATGTTTTGAAACCTCATGAGATGTTAAATATAAGGGAAATGAATGTTATTATAATTCTTTCTACTGTAGAATATTCATTTGAAATGTTTAAAAATAATACCTTATAGGTAATTATCTTAGCATTTTTTTAGTTGAAATTTATAATATTTTATTTGATATTTTCTAGATTTAAGTTATTCTGTTAAGGTAGATATTACTCAATTCATTCATTTTGTTATCTATCTTCGAGTGTAATTTCCTGGTTGATTACCTCCTGAATAATATCTGAATAAATCAATTAACCTACCTTGATCATTGTTAGTTTTTTTCGCATCATCAAGTTCTTCTTCTAAAGCAAGAATTCTTTGTTTGGTCTTTTCTCGACGAGCAAAATAAACTTCAGGACTAATACTTCGATCGTTAAAGGCTTTTATGAGCTCTCTTAAAGTATCACGAGCAGCTTGCAATTCAATTCTTAGTGTCCTCATCTCTTCGGTTTCTTTAGGAACTGGTGGAGATGGATTGGTAAAAATACTACCTAAATGAGGTTGAGCTATATTTCGATAAGGTGCTTGTTTTAGATCGTTAATTCTTTGCTCAATTCTATCTTGAAGCAAATTATAATTTAAATTAACAGGAAAACTTTCCATCATATACGGATCATTTATGATATAACCTTCACGTTCGTCGAAAAGATTATTGAAAATCGAGCTAATTCTTTCAAGAACATTATTAGATGCTTTAACCTTGATTTTGTTTTTCTCAGGTAAATTGAGCATCATCTTATCGCTTAAAAGCCTTCTATTCTTTATCTCAACATCGCGAATAGTTGATATATCAACAGTTTTAACTCGTCCTAGAAACTTAAAAATAAATTTAATTTCAGATAAGAAATATAATTTTCTATTAGATATAAATAGAGTGCCATTTTTTGATTTTTTCTCACCTGGAAAGTGAATTTTAATATTTGGAAAAGCAGCAATTTTTAGTTCATAAGCTTCTGGTTCAAATTTCTCTGAAGCATCATCAAAAAGAAAAGTATAATTTTTCAATTCAGCGACTTTTTCTTCTATTGTTAACATTTCTTTATTAGGTTTATCAAGAAAGTCATCAATTAAATTAGAATAGCTCATAGCATGAGTTTCTATAAGGTTAATAGTTTTATCAGTACGGGAAAGTTGATTTATTGAAAGATTTCTGCCAAAGATGATCGTTTTAGCATCTCGTAAAATATGATCATATACTTTCTCTAAAAGATCATTTGCTCTTTGGTGAGTTTCAAAAAATAATTTTTGAAGACGCATTAATCCTGATTCTATAGAAGGGTAAAGACCATAACGTTCTCTACGTAATTGTTTAGCACTAATTACAATTTTAGTATATTTATTAGCAAAAGTATTAATAGATTCTAACCCCAAACTTAATTTTTCAATTGCTTCATAGAACTCGGTTGGTAATCCACTTATTTTCTTATTAATGTCTTTTAAGCGAATTGATGCACACATAGGACATTTACTTATTCTACGGGAAACGGGCATATCATTTTCTTTACCGCATTTTTCACATTTTGTACCTACACTTATATGAGAACAATAATTGCAATAGGTACAGTCAGTTTTCTCAGTAACTAAACAATCAGTACAAAATGTTCCACTGCAATCTTCACAATAATGTACATATCTGGGTCTTTGGAAGCACTTTAAACATTTAAGATCAGGGTCATATCCCAACGTTTATCTCACACTCGATTCTATTCTTGTGGTTCTGCTATCAAAGCTAAAGCTGTGAGTACAAACCATAGTAATTCTACGTTCATTACAACAATAATATGTCTTTATTGAAAATAAGGGAATGTAATATTCGAATGTTTTCCTCATTATGTACTTTTCAGAAAAAAATAAACGAAAAATAGATTCCAATTTAATTTTTTTAGGAATTTCCAAATTTCTTTGAAACAGATTCCAAATTACTATGAAATAAAAGGTTTTTTTAACGAAAAAGTAAAGAATATCGAGGATAATAAAATAAATATCAGAATTTATTAACTAAATAAATTACAGTATTAACTAGCTGAATTTGCTTGATAAAAAAAGGGTGGAAAAAATTAGAATGGATGATAAAAAATCATCAGATTTCCTTTGGAAAATAGTACTTTGCGGAGATAGTTTTGTTGGAAAAACAACAATTAGAAAACGCGCTATGGGAGAGCATTTCGCAGAGGAATATATTTCAACTGTTGGAGCTGATTTTTCTTCATATAAATTAAAATTTGGGGATTTGACAATTGGATTCCAGGTTTGGGATTTAGCTGGGCAAGATAAATACAAATATATTCGATCAAGTTTTTATGGTGGCGCGACAGGTTGTTTCTTAGTTTTTGATACTACAAATCCTACTACAATGAAAAATCTATCAACATGGGTTGATGAAGCAATAAGATATTCAAACGGTACAATTGAAATATTTGTTATTTGTGCCAATAAAGTTGATTTAAAAAATCAGCGAGAGATATCTAGAGAAACTGGATTAAAATATACTCAAGCATTAAGAGAGAGTTCAGGTTTACAATGTGAATACATCGAAACTTCGGCTTTGACGGGTGAGAATATTGATATTGCATTTGATAAAATGGCTAGATGTCTTTTGGAAAGAGAGGGAGTAAGTCCGATAAAATCAAAAGAAGTGTCTGTAACAGAAGAAACTATTGAATTAATAACTCATGATGAAAAAATCCAAAAAACATCAGAATTAGAGACAATGGAAAAAGCAGTTGAACAACCAATAAGTAAAATAATTGATACAATACCTTCAACACGAAAATCAATAATTGCTGAAGAGGATGCTGAAGAAGAAACTGAAAAGCTAATTGCTGAGGTAATGGCTGTATTAGATGAAACAGATGAAATAATTATCGGGCGTAAAACAACTAAAGATGGTGAAAAAGCTATAACTGTTTCTAGGGATTCAATTGAGTCTATATTACCCAAGAAAGAAAAAGAACCAAAAATAAGCAATGAGTTAGAGCGAGTATTAAAGCAAATTAATATGAAGCTAGATAGTCTGACTGAAAGACTAAAGGATTTAGAAGAAGAAATTTCTTACACAAAGGATTCCAATATTTTTTCTTCAGAAGTAGTTGAAGATGAAAGTATAGAAAAGGAACTAATAGAGGATGAAACAATCGATGAAATTTCTCCAGAAAATTTGAGAGATGAGTTAGATTTATTATCACAATTACCCCCACCAATAAATGCAATTGAAGAAAAGGTAGAAACAGATGAATCATTAGAAGATGAATTTGAAGAAGACAAGATTGAAGAGCAAGAAATTCAAGAAGAAACAGATGATTCCTATTTAACATTACCTACAATAGAAGATACTAAACCTTGGTCTGTTAAAGAAGATGCTTTTGATGAAGATCAGAAAGTTCTGGAAAGTTTATTAGAAACAGCTCCTTTTGAATCAAAAATTGATTATAAGAATGAGTTATCATCAAGTAAAGAAACAGAAGAAGAGGTAGTAGAAACAGAAAGGAAAAGTTCAACAACAATTCAAGGTTTACAAGAAATTCCAGATAATGGTTTTGTAGAGATACCAAATCAAGAACCACTTCTAAATATTGAAGATGAGGAATATGATGAAGATACAGAAGTAATAGGTACAGAGCTCTCTAGTGCAATGATTTCAGAATTAAAAGATATGTCAGAAGAAGCAGATGAAGCTGAAATCCCTACGTTAGCACCACTTTTACAGCTTGATACTCAAGAAAAGAAAAATCTGTGTCCCATTTGTGGAGAAGAGATGAAATATATTAGACAATATCAAAAATATTATTGTGTTAAATGTGGACGTTATTTAATTTAGTTTCCGAGTTATTTTCATAAAAGAAAATAATAACAATTGAGGAAATAATTTTCTTTTAAAAAACTTTGAAAATAGCGATATTATTTTAGCTGAATTTTTCTTATAAATTGATAATGTCTTAAAGACAAACAATAAAAGTAAATTCTCTACTAGAAATAGAGGCATTTCCGAACTCCATAAAAGATAAAAAAGAAGCGTCTAATGGAAATAGTGGTAAGTAAATTGAATGCAGAATCTTTCGGTAAAACGGACCTCTTCTTGTGGGAGAATGCAACACCTGAAGAGACAATAAAATTTCTAAAAAATGCTTATGACTTCTTTGGTAAGCATTCTGTAAAAGAGGCATACAAAGTTTTCGCATTAAAAATAGCAGCTAAATATATAACAAAAGCTGGTTTTCCACAAGATCAACAAGCATTTAATGCATCTGCACTTTATGTTGTAGATAGATTACCTGCATCATATCCTAATCAGAACTCAAAAAAGGAATTTGCTGATAGATTGAATGTACCAGAAACGAGTTTAGATTGGTATGTAAGCTCTATAATAGAAAATCTTGGTTTTTTCACCTTAAGAGATAGAAAGAATTTCCCCTATTACGTTGAACGAGATGGGATAACATTTGCTGTTATTTCATCTGTGGTAAAGGTATTTGTTGAGGAATCGATCGTACAAGGATTAGCAGAAATAAAACCTTTTGATATAAAAAACGTGGTGGATCAAATATTAGATATGCTAATAACTAAACTTAGAATTATTCCACCAGTATTCAGAAGGGATTTGGCAACAAAAATAGAAGCTGATCTACACGAAGAATTAGCAAATGTTGCAATTTGAATTATTTTCAGAAAGAATTTCTTTCGATTGGAAGTGTATTGCTAGATGACTCAAAGATATGCAGTAAAAATAGCCTACATTGGAAAGAATTACCGGGGATTCCAAAGACAAGAAACTTCTATTAGAACTATCGAAGGTGAAATAGAAACTGCGTTATCAAGTTTAGGAATAATCAAAGATTTTTCATCTGCTAGGTACACAGCTGCAGGGAGAACAGATAAAGGGGTTCATGCTTTATCTCAAGTGATAAGTTTTGATTCATTAAGAGAGACTATTTATCTTGAAGAGATAAATCAAAAATTACCCGATGATGTGTATGCTTGGGGAATAGCAAAAGTAGACAATGATTTCCATGCAAGAAGGGCAGTTAAAAAACGAACATATAGGTATTATATAAATTATTCAAACGAGAAACTAGCTCTTATGAGAAAAGCATTAAAAAAATTAATCGGAACACATGATTTTGTAAAATTATGTAAAAAACCAGATGATTTATCAGATGGGAGACCTAAATCAACGGTTCTAACTTTAGTAACAGCAAAAGTACATTTACTAAGAAAAAAAGATATATTGGAATTTGAATTTAGTTCACAAAGCTTCTTGTGGCATCAAGTAAGAAAAATGGTTTCATTAGTATTAGCAATCGGGAAGAGAGAGTTCCCAGTAAAAGCAATAGATCAAGCTCTTGATCCAACTAGTGAGAGATTGAAAAGAAACTCTGTTTTAGCTCCAGCAGAAGGATTAGTCTTATATAAAATTGAATATTCAGGAATCCAATTCGAATCTTCAACAAAGAAAATTTTTTATAAGGAAAAAATTTTAGGAGAACTGAATAGGTATAATTCCACACTAGCTGTTGCACAATTGATGAAGAAATTTTTACTCTAAAAGAAAAAATAGTTACTCATTTTTTGAATATTAGCAAAGTATCATTAAATAATAAAAAATCAGTTTTAATTATATATTAATGGTTGTTTTTCTAATGACTACTAAACCAAGTGAAAATAAAGCTTTAAATGATGCTATAGAAAATCACTTGGTAAAGAATGTTGAAGATGATTGGTTTAGATTAGATAATGCTGCAACATTGTTTTCACTAGTTACATCATCAAGAATAACTTGCTTGTTTAGAGTATCCTTTAGTTTAAAGGAACCAATTAATATTGCTAAACTTCAAAAGGTTCTTGATAAAATAATAGATCGTTTCCCATATTATAAAGTTGAATTAAGAAAGGGTTTATTTTGGTATTATTGGGAGACTAATCCCGAAAATCCAAAAGTTATCTTGGACACAAAATATCCATGCCAGAAAATGCCTATTACAAAACGAGGGATTTTTCCTTTTAGAGTGAGAGCATACAAAAATCGAATTGCTGTAGAATTTCATCATAGTATAACTGATGGAGCAGGAGCTATGACATTTTTAAAAACATTGGTTATAGAGTATTTAAGAAAAGATGATCAAAAATTCACTGAGGTAAAAGAGGTTTTCAATATAAATGAAAAACCTCACTATGAGGAATATGAGGATGCTTTTAAAAGAAATTACCAAAAAAAAATACCAAATCCGAAAAGTCCATCAAGAGCATTTCAATTACCATACAAACTAGAGCCAAAAGGCGTATATCATATAACTACTGGAATAATCTCGATTGATGAAATATTAAAGAAAACAAGAGAATTGAACGTTACACTAACAGAATATTTGATAGCAGTATATTTAGATGCGTTACAAGAAATATTATTTGATCTTCCAGAGAAAGAGCAAAAGAGATTACTGAAACCTATTAGATTACAAGTACCGGTTAATCTAAGACGGATGTATCCTTCAAAAACTATGAGAAATTTTTCATTGTATGTTACTCCAAGCATTGACCCACGTCTAGGAAGACATACCTTCAATGAAATATTACAACAAGTCTATCATTATATGCGAGTAGAGGTATCGGATAAATTCATTAATCAATGGATAGCCCGAAATGTACGAGGGGAACTAAATCCCTTACTAAGAATAACACCATTACTTTTGAAGAAAACGTTCGGGAAATTAATCTATAATAATCTAGGAGAATACCTCTATTCAGGAGTAATCACCAATCTAGGGTTAGTAAATTTCCCTGAAGAAATCAAAGATGAAATTATTGAGCTACAATTTGTTCCTGCTCAAAGTCCAGTAACAAAAGTAGGTTGTGCAGTAGCTAGTCTCCATGATAAATTATACATAACTTTTGGTCGAACCATTAAAGAAGCAAAAGTAGAAAGAATGTTCTTTACTAGATTAGTTAAAGAAGGAATAAAAGTACGTATTGAAACAAATTAGGTGAAAAAATCATGCCATATTGTAGTCGTTGTGGTGTAGAAGTAGAAGCTGACAAAACCCATTGTCCTTTATGTCAAACAACCATCCAAGAACTTGATGTCAGTCCATTAGAATCAAAAAGAAAATATCCCGATGAGCAAGTTATTCCAACAAAAAAAGTAAGAAGTGGGAAACAGAAAAGACTCTTAGCTTGGGAAATAACGAGTGTCTCTTTCCTCATTCCTCTCCTCATAACGTTATTTATCGACTTAATTGTGAATAGAACCGTCAGTTGGTCGCTCTATCCAATTAGCTCATTACTTTTTGCTTGGATACTTTTAACCCTACCACTTCTATTCCCTAGAAAGGTAGCAGTATTATTAGTAGGTGAAACACTCCCTTTGTTGATCTATCTTTTTGTGATAGATATAATAGATAATGGGCATTTAGATTGGTATCTAAGGATGGGACTGCCAATAATTGCAATACTAATAACAGTTAGTATAGGGGTAGCAATAGGGAGTATATATGTCAAGAATAAAGGAGCAAATATAGCCGCATTAATTTTGTTTGGTGTAGGAATAACTTGTCTAGGAATTGATTTTACAATTACAAGCTATTTACAAGGGAAATTTACAGTAAGTTGGTCCCTCTATGTTTTAGTAACAACTATTGTAATAGGAGGATTTCTATTATACATTCACTTTAGAATTATTAGAGGGTCACAATTAAAAAGAAAATTACAGATGTGAAAAGAAAAAGGAGAATAGACAAAAAATAGGTCATAATTAGTTTTATAATCACAATATAGTATTTATAGGTATGAAACAAAGAAGTAAAATTTTACTTGGAATTTTCATACCAATAATCATTATTGGTTCAAGTTTAGGTGTTTTTGCTCTATGGGCTTATCTACCTGCTGAATGGTCCAGAGAAGCACCAGTTTTGGAATTTCCGGTAGCTTTGGTAGAAGTGATACATATCATTGGTGGATATGGGTATGTTCCTTGGGGGGGATTTCATAACGGTATTGATTTTGGATGTAATACTTCTGTCAATATTCTGGCTCCATGTAATGTGCGAGTAGTCGGAATTAGAACTTGGATGTATTCAACGGATCCTCCAGACAGATGGCAGACTAGCGTACAATTCATAACCACTTGGGGATACGAACTAAGCATTGCTTTTGAATCTTGGGCGCTAAATGAAACATTCGCTGATATCCAGCAAGAAGCTGTTCCTTTGTCATTGAATCAGAAAATTTCCCAAGGAGAAGTGTTAGGACAATTGCTTTATCATGGCAATGGTTGTCATATCCATTTTATGATCAGACATAACGGAGTGGATATTTGCCCTTACCAGTTATTCAGCGCAACAGCCAAAGCAATTTTCGATCCATTATTTGCTGTTTGTGGTGTTGGTGGAGTACCATGTAATGAGACAGTAATCTAGAGCTAGTAATAATCCACCTGTTGGTTTAAGTTCTTCAGAAAACAATCATAATTCTAACTTCATTCCATTAGATAAAAAAGAAAAAACAAAAGCAGATTCTTACAATAATTTGAACAATAATACGGAGATAAATTAAACTCAAGGGTAACTGTTAATAACCGCAGCAATAGAATTGTTTAGGGTATCATAAAGATTATTTGTTAATCTTCGAAATAGATCATAATCATCAACATTTACCACATCACTCCAAGATCCCATACCACCAAAAACCCAAGCTTGATCACAGGCAGCAAGTATTTGTTTTGCTTCCAAGCTATAACAATCAGCAGGTAAATAATCATCGCTGAGAAGATCAGAAGGATTGTTGATTTCAAATTTATTAAGAGCTGTTTGAAAAACATTAGTCCAATTATCTAGTTTATTTCTGGAAGTGAAATCAATTAATTCTTGTAAAGTTATTTTCATAAAACGAATGGTTGTTTCCAAAGATAGAGAACTAATTTTTTCAAGTTCCATTCCTTCCACTAAAAGGTAATAGTAAGAGATTGTTTCACCATATTCAGCTTGCCATTTTTGCTTCCAAACATCAAATTTTGAATTTTTTTCAGCAAAGATATACCAAGAACTACCCATTCCTCCGAAGAATTGTTTGTATTCAGGTTTTAATTTAATTTTCACTTCAGGATTGAAAATTAGATGTAGTTTGGTGAAATTCTTTTCATTTAAATATTTGAACCAGATATTAGGATCTTTTGCAATAATGTCTTTGGTCATTAATTGCTCAGTAGAGGGTTCTTTTGCAACAAATCTCATGTTTCGAAAATTATAAGCTCCAGGATGATTCTTATAGAAAGGGATATTTTTGCCAGCTAAATTAGCTTTCCCAAAAGCAGTTAAAAAAGCTATTTCGATAACATCATTATTCATAATTGATAAATAACTGATTAATAATTAATACTTTTTCTTATGTTAGCTCAAGATAAGGAAATTAAGTAAGAATAGTAGAATCAATAATCTATGGGAAAATTTTTTTTGTACCAAACAGATTTATTTAGAAAATAATTATTGGAATTAATTTTTAACTCATTTAGAAAAGAAATAAATTCTTTAGTAAAATTTAGATTTGTACTAGTTAATGTTATATTATTTCGACCATAGCTACCATCTGCATCCATTACTCCTGACCAATAAAGCGAACGTAAAGGTTGATTAAAGAACAGTAAGGGTTCACGTAATGACTCATACTTTTTCCCACCAATAGGTTGATCAGTTAAAAACGAAAACAATCGTGCAACCCAGAGATTTGTAATGATTAAAGTAGGACTATTTTCAGATTGTAATTGTATCCTACCGGATTGCTGAAATAAGCATTCAAAACGCTCTTTTAATTGGCGAATGTTCTCTAACGAATAATCGACGATATTAACAACATATTTAGTTAGATTACCATCACCGTTAACGATTCCACAAAGATAAGCAAGTTCTTCAGTGAGGTGTAAGGGTAATTTGAACTTCTCCCCTCGTGCAGAGGAAAGGATACGATCGTGAAGATTGAATGGTAGCTCTTCGGGGAAGCAGCGAAGGAAAGGCAAGGGAACTATCCCTCGTTCAAGGTCTTTCCGTAAAACATCCCGCCATTCAAGGATCTTACGGTTGTCAGATTTGTAAAAATAATCGCGCAATTTCTCGGCAATGGAGAGTTCCTGACGAATAATAACAGACTTCTCTTCAGTGGTTAACTGGAGATAAGGAAAACGGGCAAGGATACGATCAGTAGGACTTTCACGAACAAAATCTGCTCGACGAACAAGAATAGGGAAAAGGTTCAAAGTATCAGTGCCATTAAGAAAAATTTCATCCTTTCTATTAGTTTCAATAAGCTCGTTGGCATTGATCCAAACATTTACCGGTTTGGGTTCCGCATCAAAATAGATAGGATCATTTAACCAAGAAAGAAATGACACTTTTCGTTTCCTCAGTAGCTTTGAGGAATAAAAACATAAATACTCTTCTCCTCTCGTATTGTTTTTTATAAAAAATTAATTTATTTCTTATATCTCACTCGTTCTCGATAATTAGATTCAGCTGTAAAATATTTATCATCAGGAATATATTCTGTCTTCACCCATATGGTTTTTGTTTCAAAATCCGGGTAACAGGAAATATGTACAATTCTTTTATCTTCTAATATTCCCCATAATAAATAACTTCCATCAACATCTGTTTCTATAATATCCCATTGTTGTATAATTGTTTGTAGTTCATCTGGGGGAATACAACGTTGAATATAACGAATCATTGTATGATCTTCATCGAATCGAATTGTATATCCTTTTATTTTTTCTTTAATGTTTTTCATAATCTATATTAAATCAAATAACTATTTAAGGTTTGTGTATTCAATATATACACTAGTGTCCTATATCTATATATATGTGTAATATACAGTATACTACACACATACAGTATACACAGTATAATGTGCTAGTATGGTATACTACTACCTATAGAATGACCTTCTATAGGGAATAGTGTCCTATACATACTAGACTTTTAATATAAAGAAGAAAAAGTGAGAAAAATGACTCAAATATATATAGAAAAAGAAGAAGAAAAATTCAGAGAACTTGTAGAAAAAGCATTTGATAATGATTTTATCACCGAAATCCAAAAAGACGCATTAATAGCAAAATATGAAAGGAAATTGGATGGGGAACCGTTAACAATACAAGATAGAAATGCTTTGAGACTTCTTAGAAATACAATTGCTCATAATCAAGATACAATGACTGATCATGCAAAATTTTCTCTTAAACTGGATATGATCATTAGATTATTGTCTTATGTAGATAATCAGACAGGAATTTATTGTCATGTATGTAAAGAGGGATTATTAATAAAAAGAACCGTAAGTTCTTGGATTCAAGGAACAAATTATGAATTAATTTTAGAACAAAAGCCAGCACAAATATGTAGTAACAATACTTGTCAAAGTACCTCATTTAGTCTTCAGGTTGAGGTGCAAGAAGCAGAAATTCTTAAGGAAATAGAAAAGCAATTACGAGTAATAAGAACAACTACTCCTGAAGAATTAGAAAATAAGAAGTGTCCTCAATGTAGATCAGAAGCATTAGAAGAAAAAAATAAGGGTGAAGTGTATAAGTATCAACAAGGATTGTATCATATAAAAATTAAAGAGGTACCATTGCAAGCATATTGCACTTTATGTAATTATCAAAAAATAGGGAAAAATGTCGGAAAAGAAATAATGAAATTAGAACAACTTCTTAATTCTAAAGTAATAACTTTACTTGATTATGAAGGCTAAGTAATTAAATTTCTATATTCCATTATTTTTTTCTCTTCAATATAAAATTTTGATAATAAATTAAACGGTTATTCTTTAAATTAATTAACTATTACTTTCGGTATACTCTTTAAATAATAGCTATATAAGTTAGTGAATAAGTAATTATACGAATTAAAATGAAAGAGAAAAAAGAGCTAATTTTTGAAGGTGAAAAAACAAATAGAAAAACATCCTATAGAATTTTTAATAATGGACAAATTGAAATTGAAGGACCAATTACTAAACCAGGATTACATATTTCAAATAGACTCTATAAATGGTTGAATCTTCCTAAAATAAATGAAGATGAGATAATAAAGTGTAAAGCAGACCTAAAAATTGAATCTCTTGAAGAAAAAGTAATCATGATTGAAAATACAATAATAATGATTTTTTGTAATAATTATGGCGTATATATAAAACCTGTAGATGATAAGGTTCTATCTCTTTTCAAAGAAAAAATTTCAGCAAAATGCTCTTTTCAATTAGAATCAAAATATCAAACTAATTTATACTTACAACTTAATGAAAAATTGAAAATAAAGATTAAAAATATTGATAAAAGAAAACCAATTCTAAAAGGTGGTGATAACAAAACTACTTTTGAAATTTATCAAATTAAAGATCAGATTTTGGTTAAACACAAAGGCATAATGGATTCTTATGGTAGATTTCTTTTATCTTCTGAATTAAGACGTTATTTTGAAGATTGGTTTGAAGATGAATTTTTCATTATTCAATCCGAAAATAAAAAAATGATAATAAAATCAAAAACTACAAAAAGAGTCAATTCTAAAAAAATTACTAAGGTACTAAAGTTTCAATACTTTGGATTACAAAAAGAATTGGAAATTATATTTAGTAATCCTTCATTAAAATTTAATGAGAATACGTTAAAAGACCTAGATCTCAAAAGAAAATTAGTTAAATCGGGATTTATGATCGATGATTTAGTTTCAAATTATCGTTCAGATGAGGAACATAAAAATGTCTTTTTTGAAAAAAGTGTTAAAAAATTATTCCAGGAAGTTTTCAATAATTATAACAAATCTATTATTTTAAATGAAGTAAGACTCAAACCAAAAATGCAGGCTAATTTAAAACTTTTACAAGAGTATATGTGTATTGATATCCTAATCGCAATTTTTAATAAAAAACAAAATAAGACTTCTTTAATATTAATAGAAATAAAAACTGGCAATATAAAAGATAAAAAAATCATCAATACAGAATATGATATTGCCAGATTATATTTTCTAAAGGAAAATTTAGGTAATCAAAATATCATTCCAATTGTTATTTTTGATAGTGATATAAAAGGAAATAACATGATAACAACAAAACAGTTTGGCTTATTTGTACATACTATTTTAATAGGATTAGCAGAATTTCAAGTAATTAAAAATAATCCTTCTCTGTTATTGGAAAGAATTTCTGAATATGAAAATACAAATCCTATTGAAGGAAAATATAATTTCTTTAAAAATCCAAACATTGAAATTTTAGGTCGCAGACAATCAAACCATCAAGGTTCACATTTTGAAAGGTATATTGAAAATCTTCTCATAAAAGAAAATTTTCAAGTTTCTTCTAATATACTAGTTAGATGTTGTGGTAAAGAATTCGAACTTGATCACTTAGCAACTAAGAATAACAAGCTGGAAATTATAAGTTGTAAAGATAGAACCAATTGGAAAAGTTCCTCTATAGACGAGGAGATGAAGAAATATCTTATAAAACTAAATTTTCGGAGAAAAATTTTTGGAATTGATAAAGGGAGATTATTTATAAAAACAAATAATAAATTGATCGTTCAAAACATATAAAATTAAATTTCGGATTCTATTATCAAATAAGAGACTAGATTGTTTGAGAAATATTACACATGATTTTGAATTAGCTTAAACTAATCTTAAATTTATTGAGATTTATTTCTAAAAAATATAGATACTCCAAAGCAAATAGAGAAACGAATAGCTATTTGTTTAGGCTAAATTTATCAATCATAGATTTATTTTGAGAAAATCAAAGGCAAAACTATTGCTAATATGTTGGCTACAGTTGTTAAAGCAGCTATAAATATTACTGCTCCATTTTTTGACAACCAACTTTCTTTTGCTTTTCGTGCTTTTTCAATTTCAATTAAAGAGTTTGTAACTGAGGTCATTTTACTCAATGAATCAAGTTTATCTACTGAAGGAGGTGATTCCTCAAATTGTTTTATGGTCTTTTTTAGAAAATTGGAAGCAATATCTAAATCTGATATATTTTCAGTGTACCCCAAAAAGGAATCAGTAAATTTCGTTAATTTTAGTTTAATATTATCAATTAAATTGATTATTTCTTTTTCACCAATTTTATCTTTATTTTGATTAGATAGTGATATAATTTCATTTAATTCATTATAAAGCTCTTTCACCTGAAGATAATTAGTAAAATCATTAAAAGTTCTTAAATGAACTAATTCCAATTCTCCAAGATCCCTCATTTTCTTCAAAATATCATAACCTTCACCTTTCTTTTCCTCTAATCTTGATAATGTATAAGCTAATGTGAATTTTGTTTTATTATCATTATCTTTTCCTAAGCATTGTTTAATTGCATCTATAGCTTCGATAGCTTTTAATTCACCTAAAACAATAGCAGTTATTCTACGTATTGCATATATTCGATTATATTGTAATAATGTAATTAACGCATATCTTGATTCTGTAGAATTTATAGTCCCTAAAGCTATAATGGAGTCAAAAAAACTAATATCTTTTTTTGCTAATTTTGTTAGTTTATTGATATCCTTATTTTCTTTTAATTTATTGATTTTTCTTTTCCTATATACACTTGTTATTTTCACAACAATTAAAAATACACTAGAAAATATTAGAAAAAATTCAATGATTAATATAGATATAGCATATGCCAATTCTCCCACTATAAAAGAGTCTATTGTTATATAAACCATAAATGATAATAATAATGATATAAATCCCAAAATTAAGCATAAAAAAATACCGGGTAATATATCACAATTTTCTAAAAAAAATAACCATCTATCTTTTCGTTTGTTTTTTCTATGATTTTGATTCATTTCCTTTTCCTCAAATATCTAGTTTCTTATATTAATTATTTAGAATTTAATTTTTATTATTACAAAAAGTAGTTTTAGATGTATGAATGGCGCCCCGATCGGGATTTGAACCCGATAATGGTGAATGAACTTTACTTTTCATTCATGTCCATCGGGTTCTGTAAGCCAGAACCGTCGGTTTTTCCTCGTTCTGCTTTTGACAGCCGAAGATGATGGGCCGAACTACACTATCGGGGCACTGTGTTCTTTTTTTCTTCTTTTTTCCTTTTTAATCTTTTCTAAGAATATGTTTTAAGTTTTATTTCCATACTTTTTTCTTTTACAAATTCCTTATCGATTATTTTTAAAAAAAATCTTTTTATAAAAAAAGTAAAAAGGAGAAAATTTTATGAAATTGGTAATGTTGATGATAAACCTCTGAGTAAATTTAGATTATAATCATTGGCATTATAATCGCCAGTTATCTCATAAGCAGGCGCCCATAAAGGCCCAGAAACATATTGTTCCCATAATGTTGATATTCCTGATTCAGTATTATCACCAAGTATTACTTCAAAAGTAATTTTTCCTATTTGAGTATGCCAAAAGCCAAACATTCTATGATATACATCAAATTCATATACTATTTTATATTGAATGTTTGATCCACATTGATATAGACTAAATAATTCACCAGGATTTTCACCATTGTTTATTCCAATTTCCCAATTTGTTGATAAGATTTTTTCCATATTATTATAGTCATCTGAGTAATCCATTTTTATTATTCCTAATTTAGTCCAATCATCACCAATTGATTTTGTAGTATTTGTAGAAACACCTACTCCTTCTGCTGGATTAAATGTTGTAGCTAATTGAATTTGCCCAGTAATTGGGCTACTTAATCCACTATATCCCAATGAAGCTTGAATAGTCCAATCAAACGTGCTCGCACTATATTGGGAAGTTGCATCATAATGAATTCTAGCTAAATTTAGAAAATCTGTATTATGTGACCAAATATTTCTTGTATAAATACTAACTTTTGCACCACGTATATTAAACATTTCAGCCACACCATCCCATCCTACTGTTCTAAAGTAGGTAGATATCCAAGTAAATGTTTCTTCTGCTCCTGTAGGTTGATATGTAATTGTTGGTGGGCACTGATTTTGAATATAAAATGCAATAGGCCATTCATTACGTGGGTCAGCAATCATTAGTGTAAAGTTGTTTAGGTCTTCGTATAATCCTATTCCAGTACTAGTTCCATAAACCCAAACATCTCCTAAATTACGTTGCATTTTGAAGTTCTTTTCCTCTATTGTTGATGTTAAAAACTCATCAATGTAGTTGATTGTTTTGTATTTTTTTGGTGCTGTAGTCCATATTTCTATTTTGATATTTCCTGCTGGTGCTTCAAAGGAACCGGTATCATAATAACCAGTTGCTTGATTACATGATACACATTTCAAAAAGTTATTACTTTTATCATAGACATAAACATAAACAACTTTATCTGTTATTATATTTGAATAACCTGAAACATCTTTTGAGATATTTAGTGATATCAGTGGAGCATTGACAACATTTATATCATTTATTATATTATCTTCCAAAATGGTTCCATAGAATCGTAGTGTAATATCTTTTGCATTCAAGTAAAGGGTACTAACAATGTTTCCATCATAGGATACATAACCGGTTTTTATTGTTCTCATTCTATTGATATAGACTGTACCACTTGGTAGATAAATATGATAATAACCTGAACCGTATGTATAATCACTTATAGCGAATGAAGTTAAGTATCCATTTACTTCACGTTTTCCATAGATTGTGACATAAACGTTAAAGATACCCTCGTATGTTTCTGCATCTAATACATACCCTTCAACTTCACTTATTGCTCGAACATTTACGACAAAAGCTGAAAACGAGCTAATAAAAATAACAATAAAAAGTAATCCCGCACGTACTTTATTTCTTTTCATATTCACTCATCTCCTTTTCCAAAAAGGTTGTATAACATTATTTAAATGGATTATTATAAACATTACCCTTTTTTGTCAGCTGTATAAATTAGATAACATAACATAAAAAATCTGTTTTTAGCTTGTTTTACAGGTTAATTATAATTGGTTCTTCTAATGGATAGTTATCTTTGTAATTTCCAGGATCAATTGTATATTCAACCCCGGTATACCAAATTAATTCTGACCAATAATTTCCAGTATTAGATGTTTCATTAAACCAATTTGGTAGACCAACATAAAATGTATCATCATAAGTGCAATTTCCTCCTTTAGCTTGTGCATGTATTGTGGTAATATTCATATAGTTGTTTTCTATGAAATTATTATTCCAAATAGTTCCATTCGTTCCCAGAGCTACAAGTCCATATTCAAGATTATGTTCAAAAATATTATAACAGATTTTTGGTATTCTCGAATAATGTATTGCCATCCCTACGGTATTATTATAACATGTATTGTTATATATCTCTGTTGCGTAGCAGACTTCCATCCTTAATCCATCCCCATAGTTTGTATTTATATTATTGTTCATAATAACACTATTGGATAGTCCATAGACAAATATCCCATAGTAATTGTTTTTAAAGAAATAATTCTGACTAACTAGACCACTATCTGTAATACTTAATAGTAGTCCATTGTTGTTTTTTGTGAAATTATTCTTAGAAATTTCAGTATTTTTGGAGTAAGCGATTGCAAAACCTAAGGAAGAATTTGTTACTGAATTATTTACAATAACTATATTAGTTATATATTGAGCCCTAATTCCTACTTCCTTACTATTTATTACAGTATTTCTTTCTATGATTACTTCATTCGAATTTAAAATAGTAAAACCATCTGCGCAAGAATTAAAATTATTTCCCTGTACTTCTATATTATAAAGATCTTCAAGAAACATTCCATCTTGTATGCAATCATTAAAAGTGTTTGCTTTTATGGTTAAATCACTGGTGGAATATGCTTCTATACCTCTATTATTATTTTGAAAATTATTTCCAAATATTAGACAATTGGGACTTGTTCTTATAATAATGCCATAATCATTATCACTAATGGTGTTGTTTATTATTTTTGCAATTCCGTATTCCAATCCTCTTAGATCTATCCCTTTATTGGAATTGCTTAGAATGCAATTTTGTATGATGAAATACTTAGTTACATCGTAGATTTTTATATTGTGATATTCATTACCAGATAATTTATAACCATCTATTAGGTAGGGATTCTCCTCTGTTCCTTTGCCTGGAAAATGATACTTCTGTGAAAAATCTTTATCGTCAAAAATTTCAATGATTTTCACAGGCCGAAACCAAACCCCTAAGAAAACAGCTAATCCTGAAAGTGATAAAACCAATCCAATAATAATTCCCGTTAAAATTTTCTTATTTACTTTTCCCAATTTCCATTCACAATTGTTTAAATTAAATTGTATTATATATATCTTTTCTAACTAATTATTATATGTAATTCTCTTTTTACAATATTAAGAAATCACTCGTACTAATAATTTTCTTTCTTCTTTTTTCCTTTTTAATCTTTTCGGATGAATTGTTTTTTCCGCTTTCTTTACTCTACAGGGTTCTCTAATGGATATTTATCTTTGAAGCTTCCAGGATCGATGCTATATTCCACTCCTGCATACCACACTAGCTCTGACCAATAATTCCCTTGCAGAGTGTCATTGCTGTAGAATTGAGGAAAACCTACATAATTAGTACAATTTCCATCTACTTTTGCTTGGGAGTGTATCGTTGAGATATTTGTATAATCATTATCAATGAAATTGTTATACCAAATTGTTGCATTTGCTCCTTGGGTTACCAGACCATATTCTAGGTTATGTTCGAATATGTTATAGGTTATCTCTACTAATTCTGAGCAAATGACACTCATCCCTATAGTATTATTATAACAAGAATTATTATTCACCGCTATATTGTAGCTGTACCAGATATACAAGCCGTTTCCATTGGCTGATACTACTGTATTGTTGCTGACTTGGGCATTCAAAAGTCCATAAGCACTTAATCCCCCTGTATCACTTAAGGTACAGAAATTTTGTTCTATAATAACGTTATTTGAATAGCTAGCCCAAATACTATCTTGTGTTTTCGTAAAATTATTCTTTCTTAAAGCAACATTTTCGCTATATACTACATTAAAACCGTATCCACACTCCACCGCTGTGTTATCTTGCATTGTTATGGTTTGAATATATTGAGCAATTATACCGATATGACAATTACTGAATGTGTTCCCATCTATTGAAACTAAATCAGAATAAATTATATCGATTCCATTCCAACTACAATTATTAAAAACATTGTTTTGAATTGTTATGTTATAATACTCTGGACCTAGGAGCATTCCATATTTGCCACCATTAAATGTATTATGTACTAAAAACACCTGTCTATTATAGCGTGATTCTATTCCTCTCGAATTATTTTCAAAATGATTATTTTTTATCAGTAAATTTGAGCTCGAAACTATAAGAATACCAACATAATTATTTTCAAAGGTATTATTTTCTATTACTGTCAGTCCATTTTCTAAATATCCTAGATCAATCCCTTTATTAGAGTCTTGTAAAACACAATTTCTAATGACGAAATATTTAGTTACACCATGAATCCTAATGTTGTGATATCCATTTCCTGATAATTTATAACCTTCGATAATGTACGGATCATCTACCGTACCTTTTCCTGGAAAATGATACTTTTGTGAAAAATCTTTGTTGTCATAGATTTCAATAACATTTATTGGTCGAAACCATATTCCCAAAAAAATTGTTATTCCAGAAACTGTTACAATTAAGCTAATAATTAACAGTGTAAATATCCTATTCCTTTTTTTATTTTTCAACTCTATTCCTCAAGCTTAATATTTTTTAATCTATCTTCTCTAATATATTTCTATTAATTTTATACATTCTTAGTTTATCTTATTTTATATAACAGTAATTCTTTTCATATGAATATCTTTTTTCATTTCACAGATTTTAATATAAATTTGTGAAATTATTATTTATTCTATAAAAAAATAAAATCAATTTGCTATATAATATAGCAAATTGTAAATTACATTATTATGATGTTATTGGTAATGTTGCTGATTCACCAGCTAATAAATTAATGAAGTAATCTATAGCAGTATAATCACCTTCAACAAAAGAAACAATCTCATGATTATCAGAACCTTGCTCATAGGTAAATGTTAGTCCTGATTCAACATTATCACCAAGAATTTGTTCATATGTTAGTTTACCATCTTCGTACCATGAACCTAAACTCCTCATACCTAAATCAAATTCATATGTAACTTTAATAGTAATTCATCATTTTCAGTTGTTGTTTCTATTTCAACAGTAGCCTCCTCCTTTGCTTCTGTTGCTAAGCTCTCATTGTTTTTTCTAGCAATTCTTATTTTATTTCGTTTACCCATCTTCCTCATAATTCTAATATAACTTAATACACCTAACAAAATAGCAGCTAAGGTTCCTATGGTTATTAACAAAATTTTTCCTATCCGTAGTATCTGATCAAAATTTTTCAATCCTATTGCTAATGGGATCAGTAGTATACCTGCTAGTATTAGGAACATGTAAAATCCAAGTTCTGAACCTTTTTTTGCTTCATTACTCATATTCATCAAGAAAATAATTCTTATCAGTAAATTTAAGCTCCGCGAAAACCAGTTAGTTTAAAAACAATCTTAGGCAATAATTTTTTGAATCAATAAACATTGAAAAGCTTAAAAGTTATGAAGAAACCTATTAACATAGCAAACGACTCATTAGTTCAAGCTTTTACTATTGAGCTTTGCATCTCTTTGAGGGTATTTTATGAGTAAAAAACAACAATCTTTGGATTCTTTCTTTGCAAATGAAAAACCAAAAGAGGACAAGAAGCAAGACGGTGCTAACTCTAAGGATGAGCCTGTGAAAACCTCTCCCTTAGCTCCCTCTAAGAATCCAAAATCTACCCCAGCTATTATTGATGACGATGATTTAAATGATACAGAAGAGCGACCAGATGATGATGAAAGCGAGGTTATTTTTGAGGGTGCTCCTGTTGAGCATTGCCCTAAAGATACCCTTCCTTGTTGTCTCCTTCAATCAGTCTATGATGGCAAAAGCAGCAAGGCTTTTCTATATCTTTTAGATGAACACTCAAACAAACTCTATGGTTGGTATGACAACACCAATCACAAACCCTATTGTTTATCAGATTTGAAAGAAGCAGAATTAAAGCAAATCACTCCAGTGAAAAACTTCGCAAAAATTACTGGATATGAGGTAGTCAAACTACATAATCTCCTTATTGATAAAGAAGTTGAGATGACAAAGATTTTAGTTACTGATCCACTTGCAATTGCTGGAGGATTTGACAGTCTAAGAGACAAGCTCCCTGCTGCATGGGAAGCTAATATTCGGTATCATCAAAATTATCTCTATGATAGAGAGCTTTCACCGGGAATGTATTATCAAGTAAAAGATGGTAACTTAATTCATGCGTTTCCTGAAGTTGATAAAAAAATTGAACATGATGTTCTAGAATTATTCAAAGACTCCCCTAAAGAAGTCAAAGAACTTATCCCGAAATATCTTCCCTTATTACTTACTAGAATCCCTCATATTAAACGTGCTGCGATGGATATTGAAGTTTACACCAAAGATATGACTCATATTTCTGATCCAACTAAAGCTGAAGAACGAGTTATTTCAGTTGCTTTTGCAGGAAATGACGGCTTCAAAAAAGTTCTCGTTCTAAAACGAGATGATGTACCCTTAGGCACCAAACCAAAGAATTTAGTTGACAATGTCGATTTTGTTTTCTATGATAACGAAGCTGATCTTCTTCTAGAAACTTTCAAAATTATGCAAGAATATCCAATGATCATTACCTTCAATGGAGATAATTACGATTTACCATACTTGTATAATCGAGCTATGAGGCTTAAAATCGATAAAAAAGAAAATCCAGTCTTAGTTATTAGAGATACTTGTAAAATTAGGAATTCGTTGCATTTTGATGCTTATAGATTCTTTAATCAAGCAGCAATTAGGATTTATGCTTTTGGTGCTAAGTATAGTGAGACTTCGCTTGACGCTGTAAGTAATGCACTATTAAATAAAAACAAGATTGAATTGGAAAAAGAGATTGGTTTCCTTGATTGTTATACACTAGCTGAATACAATTATTGGGACAGTAAAATGACCCTTGAATTAACATCATTTAATGATGACGTAACAATTAGATTAATAATTCTACTAATGCGTTTAACTGGAATGACCTTTGAGGATATTACTCGGCAAGCAGTTTCAGGATGGATACGAAATTGGCTCTTTGCTGAGCATAGAAGCAGACATTATCTCATTCCTAGACCTGAAGAAATCATTGGCTCTCGAGGTGATTCAACAACAGATGCAATGATCAAAGGAAAGAAATACAAGGGAGCTATTGTTGTTAAACCTGACCCCGGTATTCATTTTGCTGTTACAGTGTTGGATTTTGCAAGTTTATATCCAAGTATAATTAAAACTTGGAATCTTTCATATGAAACAATGAATTGTACTCATCTGGAATGTATGAACAAAAAAATGGTTCCTGATACCGAACATTGGGTTTGTACAAAAAATAGAGGATTAATGTCCATTTTAATTGGTTTTATCAGAGATATAAGAGTTTCATGGTTTAAACCAAAAACAAAAGATAAAACATTAGATCAAAACTTGAGAAATTTCTATGATGTTATTCAATCAGCATTAAAGGTAGTTATTAATGCCTCCTATGGTGTTTTTGGTGCTTCACATTTTCCATTCTACTGTCCCCCACTTGCAGAAGCAACAACAGCTATTGGTAGACAAGCGATTACAAGAACAATTGAAAAATGCGATCAAATGGGTGTAGATGTAATTTATGGTGATACTGATTCTGTCTTTTTAAAAAATCCTTCAAAAGAGCAAATTGCTGAATTAATTAAGTGGAGCGATAAAAATCTCCAGATTGATTTGGATGTTGATAAAACCTATAGATATCTAGCCTTATCAGACCGAAAAAAGAACTATCTTGGTGTTTATCAAGATGGAAGTGTGGATGTAAAAGGGCTTCTTGGAAAGAAAAGAAACACTCCACCATTCTTGAGAGATTTGTTCAATGAAATTGTTACTATTTTAAGTAATATTCAAGTTGAAGAAGATATAGAAGCAGCACGAGGTCAAATTGAAGCAACAGTGAAAGATAGTTACACAAAATTAAAGAAAAAACAGCTTTCACTTGAAGATGTTACTTTTAGAGTACAATTAAATAAGAATCTAGATCAATACGTAAAAACAACCCCACAACATGTTAAAGCAGCAAGGTTTCTCAAAGATAAAACAGGCAGAATGTTAGGTTCAGGCGATTTAATTTCATTTGTAAAAACAACTGGAGCTGAAAGCGTCATGCCAGTTGAATTAGCTGCAATAGATGACCTTGATGTAGATAAATATCTCTCACAAATGGATTCCACTTTAACTCAAATTTTAGATCCAATAGGAGTATCTTTTGATAAGATAATAGGCATACGATCTTTAGATGACTTTTTCTAAATTTTTCTTAAGATCGCATCTTCATCTTTTTCTCGTTGCTGTTCTTTCAAGTGTTGTTCCAATTCTCTGAAGGTTTTAGAACTAACGATTCGTCCACTTTCATCTCTGAAGTAAGGTATAGCGATTGCTATCAATTCCTCTAAATCACTTTCACGTCTGATTTTATTGATTTCAAGTAATTTACCATACGTTTCAGGACTTAAGACAATGACTTCAAGTTCAGGGATTTCATCAGCATATTGTGTTGCTCGAGATAAAGGTTTAATCTCTATACGATTTTCTGAAACATCAATACTTCGTAAAAATTCTTTAACATCTTCTACTCGTTTCGTATAGGGGTAAATCAATTCTGGTATTTCTTTTCCTCTTCTAGCGAGTTTATCGGTAGTAATACCTATCAATACTTTTTTTGTTAATTTAAAAGCAGTGCTTAAAAGTAATTTATGACCACCATGCAATCTGTCAAATGTTCCACCAAGACAGCCATATTCAAAGCGAAATGAATTGTTATCTATCAAGTCTTTTCCTCGCAATTAGTAATGATCTTCTCTTTAGAATAGGTAATTCTTCGATAATTGTAAACTACCTCTCTTTTTAATTCTTTGTTAATTTTCTAAAGAAAAAAGAATGAATAAATAAGAAAAAGAAGCTAATAAGCTCTACTCTTAGAAGATGCTGAACAGAATAAAACACCAAAGAATGCTACTAATCCTGAGATGAATGATATTACTGTTGGTAAAACATCACGCAGATTCCCTAACGGATTAGATACATCTAATGTTTTTGCGTAGATATTAGCTTTCATTTGCGGAGAAACAGTCCACCAAATAACCAGCACAAGTAAAATACCTATAAATACTCCAGCTGTAACCAAAAATTCAGAGCTACTATAACTCCATTTTGCTCGAGCACCTGCTGCAAGAGCTATAGCACCAATTAAACCTATGAACCAGAAGAATAATAGATAGTAATACTTAGCAAAGTGTATAATTGTAATAATTTGTAATGTTAGGGAACCACTAATTAAAATACCACCAATTATGGCTCCTGGTTTGACTCCTTTTAATTGTTTACCAGCACCTGCAGCAATAAATAATGGGGCAATTGCAACAAGGAAGGCTGCTACAGCTGAAAGCCCAATGGCAATCAAAGTTAACCACCATGGTGCAGTAGGATGAATAGCTAAAACATGATCTTCATAGATTGTTTTACCTTGGAAGAAGCTGAAATAGGCTGTAATTGCTCCTATAGCTCCTAGCCCTATTCCAGATATGGTGAAATACTCCATTTTATCAGTTTCAAAAGAGACTCCCCCTAAATAATAGGTTACTCCAGCAATAAGTCCAGCTACCCAAATAAACAATAGCCAATAATAATTCGCAAGTTCAACTAAGGTAATAACTTGTGTTGCTATGGACAATGCAATAATAAATCCACCGATGATCGAACCTGGCTTTACCATTTCAATATAAGCTCCAATAATTGCTAGTATATATTTACAGATAAATCAATGCTAAAAGGGTTTTCTTTTAGCATTTTAATATGTAACCTCTTCTAAGCTATTTGAACCAAGAGTTTTTCCATGCCCCTATCCAACCAATCCCTAAACAATAGGGTCCCATATGTGCTCCTAGAACAGGTCCTATAAGAACACATTCAACCATTTTTGGCACATTTTCTTTTTGAGCTAAAATGAATTCTTGGAGTTCATTAGCTTCAGTAGGCATTAAAGAATGAAAGATTATAATCGAATCAGTTTTGAGACTCTTAAGGATTTCAGGTACTCGTTTTTTGATCATTTCAATACCATTTTCAAACCCTTTTACTTTGCCTATATTTTTAACAAGGCCATCTTCTGCTACTATTATAGGTTTAAAATTTGCCAAATTAGCAATAACTTGTTTTGCAAAGCTGATTCTCCCTCCTTTCCGAAGATAATCAAGGGATTTTAGAACAGCAACTCCATGCGCATGAGGAATAAGCTCTTGTAATCTGCTAAGAATTTCTTCTTTAGTTGCTCCTGCTTGGGCTAATTTGCCAATTTCATAAACCAACATTCCTTCCATTACAGAGATTGTTTGGGAGTCAATTACTGTAATATCCTTTCCTGGAAACATATCTGAAACTTTAAAGGCAATATTATAACTTCCACTGATTTTACTTGAGTGAGCAACAACAATAAGAGATTGATATTCTTTAAAGGATTCTTCATACACTTTGAAAATATCCCCTTGTTTAGGAACTGATGTAGTAGGAATTTCTTTTGCTTTCAGTAATTTCTCAAAAAATTCCTCTGCAGTGATATCGATATAATTTCTGTAAGGTTTTTCACGATCTTCCATTATTATTTGTGTTGGTAAAATACCAATATTTAGTTCTCTCACCCATGAAGGTGGAAGATCAATTGTAGCATCTGCTAAGATCCTAACATTTTGTTTTGCCATTTTATTGATTCTCCATGTTAGATTTGTACAAATAAATTTCGATATAAATTTTAAATACTTATTGTCAATTATTGGGCAGTTTAACCAAAAATAAGTAAAAATGAAAAAGTGTCATTTAGAAACATTATTTTATCTTTATTTAACAATATTAATTAGATTAATTACATATACACTCTTCCATTAAGAAAGCTTTTTTTTAGTGAAGGCAGTGTTAATGATTAATAACAATACTAATAAAAGCTTATCAACAAAAAATAGTGTTAGGAGAAAAAAATATGTTTGGTAAATTTGTTCGATGGTTGGGTGGCGGAAAAAGCACCCGTGACTATATTATTGATCTTAAAATGGTTAACAAGCGTTTAGAACGTTCAGCAAAGAAATTAGAAACCGACGAAGCAAAAATTGCTCGAAAAACCCGTGAAGCCATGAGAAAGGGTTTAATGGATCAAGCAAGATTATATGCCTCTAATGTCGCTCGAAACCGAAAATGGGTTTATAGTTATACGAAACTAACTACTCGTATAGAAGGAATAATCTTCAGATTAGAACAAGCAGATTCTGTACAACAATTAGCGGGTGAATTAAAAGGCATGGCTGGAGCTTTACGTGAAGTAAATGCAAGTTTAAACGCACCTGAAATTTCCTCTTTAATTGAAGATTTAGAAAGATCATTTGAAGGCATTGAAATGACTACCGATATGATGGATGAAGATTTTGAAAGTATGATGTCATTAGATGTAGATGAAACTGATGTAGATAAAATTATGGGTGAAATAGGCACTGAAATTGGTTTAGGTGCTGAAACAGGTTTGCCTACACCAGACATTCGTTCAAGTGAATTAGCTAAAGAAATAGAAGAACTTCGAAAAGAAAGAGAAACATAGATTGCTCTTTTTTTGTTCAGCTAGGTAAAGCTGAACAAAACTTATTTTTTTCCTTTACCTCAGCACAAATATTTTTGAATTAAGATTTTTATATTTTAAAGGGAATAGTCAATTTATACAAAGGGTGAATCGCATGTCATTTAGCGAAGATGAAGAAACTAAAATTCTTATTGCCGGGTTACCTGGATCAGGTTTAAAGACAATTAAGGCTGTTGTAGTAGACAATTTACCTCCAAAAGAACTTAAAGAAGTAGTACAGAAACTTGATGTTGGAAATGCTTTAAGAGATCTTCTTCAAAGGAGAACCCTTTTAATTAGGTGTGGAGGGGATAAATCAATTCAGGATATTATCTCGCGAGATAATGATTCGATTTATGAACATGTAGAAGCATTGCTTTTTGTTATTGATATTAATGACCAATCAAATTTTTCGATAGCCAAATATTGGTTTGACACTTTAGTGAAGCATTTACATAAATTTAGCAAAGATGCAAGAATTTTTCTGTTATTAAACAAAATAGATCTTTTATCAAACAAACAAAATATTGCTGAATATCTTAATGCTACAAAATCTTTGTTTACAACAGATGGATTAGATATTTACATTCATGAGACAAGTATTTATGATGCTTCAGTATTTTATGCATTCAAAGATGCATTAAGAAAGGAATTTGATAATCAGATATCTATTAAACAGTATTTGAGTCGTGTTATAAAAGATTCATCTTTTACTGCCTTAGCTGTTTATTCTAAGGATGGTTTACCAATTTATGATGCTGGAACTTTAACACCTATTGTAGAAATTGCTGCAAATATCATGTTAAGCACTGTTGGTAGAATCTCGGGTGAATTAGACCAAGATGATGAAGTAAGTTCAACTATTCTACAAATGAAAAAAAATACTTTCATGATCTTTAAAGCGATTGATAAGAATAGTATATTTGTTGGTATGAGTGTTCGAAGACCAAAACTGGGACAAATGTTAGTTGAATCAGATCAAATTGTAGATGTTCTTCAAAAAGCAATCCAATGATCAGTCATTAGAATAAATAGTTCCAATTTCTTCTTGTTTAACAATGATAATTTCAGGAAGATCAATAGTAATATCTTCCATTATTTTTCTTCTAATGTAACTTAGAACTAAATTCTCAAGATTTCTTTTTCCAATAATAACAATAGATAGTTTCACCAATTGAGCTGCGAGTATAGCTTCATAACTAATATCGCCAACCACTAAAGCATTTATGTTTTGATTATTTTTAATTTCGAAAATTTCAGATTCATTAGTTAATTCACTTAAAATTACTATTTTTTGTAAAGACTGTTTGTTATAACCCAAATATCTAATACTTTCTTTTTCCAGAAGCTGTTGTAGTAATTTTAGAAAATCCTCAAATAATATTTTACTTTTACGTTCCCCTAAACGTCCAAAGAGGTTTTTTTCTTTTCCTTTTCTATTTAAATATAAACACTCAAAAGGTTTCTTATACTGAAATTCAAGCAGTTCAAAAATATAATCGAACCCACTATCCTCAGTAAACAACCACTTCTCACCAAAAGAATAAACAGCTATTTTATTCTCCAGTAAAATTTTTAATAAATCAAGATGGTCATCCATGATTTTTTGACTATTATTTTGAATAAATTTAGGAGGATAAATAGAAATTATTAAATCTATTTTTTCTTGGGCAGCATGTGCTACTACTTTCCGAGTAATTCGAGAAGAAATTAGACACTTTAAATTAATTTTACCATTATTTATGCGATTATTGCTAATGATTATTCCTGAAGAACAAAATTTATCTTTGAAACTTTTCTCACGAATCTTCTCTAATGTTTTAACTAAAGCATTCATATTTCATTCACTCACTCACAATTACAAAATCATCATTACTGAAATAGTTTATCTATAAAATCTGAATTGCATACAATTTTTTCCCAATTTAAACTATCTGTATAACAGAGAGGGGTTACCGAAAGAATTAGATAATAAAAAAACGCTATTAAATTGAAAGTCGAAAAAGCTAAAAAGACCGAAAATTTATATTGATTGATTGAAAACAATTCAATTTGATTAATAAAAAAAAGCTAACTCTGGATGTAAAATAAAAATGGTAAAAAATCCACTACATGACTTTTTTCAAACAAAAAGTATGGCGATTTTTGGTGCTTCCGCATCTAAAGACAAACCTGGGTATGTCATTGCTGAAAATTTCATAAATAACTTTGATGGGAAAACATATTTGATTAATCCCAAAGGAGGAGAAATTTTAGGTAATCCAGTTTATAAATCAGTTTTAGATGTAAAAGAACAGATAGATGCAGCAGTAATTATTGTTCCTGCACCTTATGTTCCATCATCAATGGAAGATTGTGCTAATAAAGGCATAAAATTAGTTACAATTATTTCTGGCGGATTCAATGAAATTGGTGAGGAAGGTAAGCAAATTCAACAAAAAATCGATGAAATTGCTAAAAAACACAATATTAGAGTTGTTGGCCCAAACTGCATAGGATTATTTTATCCTAAGCGAGGACTTGACATGGTTTTTCTTCCTGATGAGAAGTTGAAAAGACCTGGCGTAGGTAGTGTATCAATACTCTCACAAAGTGGTGCTTTTGGTTCAGCTTTTCTTGATATAATGGGATCACTAGGAAATGGTAAATACGTTTCAAAATTTGTGAGCTATGGAAATGCTTCAGACATTAATGAAGCGGATATTCTTGAGTATTTTGGTGAAGATCCTGAAACGAAAGTTATTCTAGCTTATCTAGAGGGTTTCAAGGATGGTAGACGTTTCATTGAAATTGCTCGAAAAGTTTCATTAAAGAAACCAATAATAGCACTTAAAGCAAATAGAAATGAAGCAGGTGCTCACGCTGTAGCTAGCCATACAGCATCTTTAGCAGCTAATGATGCTGTAACAGACTCATTATTCAAGGAAGCTGGAATTGTTCGTACATATACTTGGGACGAATTGTTCGATTGTATGAACGCCTTTAACAGCTCACTTCTACCAGAAGGGAATCGTGTTTTAGTTATAACAGATGGTGGTGGAGCTGGCGTAATGGCATCTGACGCAATAGGTGAAAGAGGATTGGTTTTAGCTGACCTATCACCTGAAATCTATGAGAAGATGAGAAATGATTTACCACCAATTATCTCTGTAGCAAATCCAATTGATTTAACTGGGAGTGCAACAGCTAAAGAATATCTCTATGCTCTTGAGCAAACTATTGATGATCCTAATGTTGATGCTATTACCTATATTATAATTCCTACCCCCCCGGCGATCAATGTTTATGATCTAATGGAAGGCTTAAAACCATATGCAAAAACAATGAAGAAAACAATCACTTTTTGTGCTATTGGTGGGAAAGAAGCTTCTTATATTAAAGAAAAATTAGAGCAAATGAATTTTCCATTCTACCCTACACCCGCAAGATCAATTTATGCGATCAAAAAAATGACCGAGTATTCTGAGTATTTGAAAGCACATGGGCAGAAATTACCAGTATTAAGGGAGATACCTAAATAACTTGGAGGAAGAAAAATGAAAGCAGATAAAAATCCATTTGAAGTAGCATATAAAGAAGGAAGAACTTTTCTTCTAGAGCATGAAGCACTAAGAGTATTTGAAAGCGTTGGAGTAAGATTTCCAGCAAATATTCTTTCGACAAATCTTGATGAAGCAATGAAATTTGCTCAAAAAGAAGGTTTTCCAATTGTGATAAAAGCTATGTCTCCAAAAATACTTCACAAATCAGATTATAAAGCAGTTGTTATTGGAATTAATAGTGAAGAAGAATTAAAAGAGAAATATACTGATATGCAAAATCGTTTAGGAAAATATGATTTGGTTGGCATATTAGTTGAAAAGCAAGTAAAGAAAGGTACCGAGCTTATCATCGGAATGAACATTGATTCAACTTTTGGTCCAGTAGTTGCTTTTGGTATTGGTGGTATTTTAGTTGAAGCATTAAATGATGTTACTTTCAGAATGTGTCCAACTACAAAAGATAGAGCTTTACGTATGATAAATGAAATTAAAACACAAAAAATGCTCAATGGTTTTAGAGGATTACCAGCTGTAAATAGAGAAGCATTAGCTGAGATGATAGTGACTGTATCAGAAATGACTGTAGAACTAGAGGATTATATTAAAGAAATAGACCTTAATCCAGTTATAGCTAATGAAGATGGCATATTTGGTGTTGATGCTAGAATAATCTTGAAAGCTAAAAATTAAAAGAGAGTGCTCGTTGAGCCTTTCTTACTTTTTTTATTAAATATCATTCTTTTTTATGTGAGCAATTAAAGAATGTTTTAAATACTCATTATTTCTGTTTCATAACTACAAAAATACCCTTCTGTTAAAGGTGCAAAAAACTTGTCAAATGAAATAATAAAAGATCTTGTATTGAAATATAGTCTTGAAAATGCTGTAAAACATAATGGAACGGCTAATGATAAATCAGTAATGCAAAAAATCATGGCTTCCCATCCCGAATTACGAAAAGAAGCTAAAATAATTTTAACTTCAGTGGAAGAAACAGTTGCAGTAGTTAATAAACAACCATTACAAGAGCAAATTGACAATCTAAAAAAAATTGCACCAGAATTGCTTGAGAAAAAGGAATCAGAAAAAAGAGAATATAAGCTTGAAGATTTAGAGCAAGCTAAAATGGGTGAAGTTGTTACAAGATATGCTCCTGAACCTAATGGCGAAATGCATCTAGGGCATGCATATACTGCTTATTTTGCTTTTGCTTATGCCAAGAAATATAATGGAACATTTATACTAAGATTTGAAGATACAAATCCTAAACAAGAAAGAATCAAATACATGGATGCACATAAATCTGATTTGGATTGGTTAGGACTGACACCTGATAAGATTGTTATTGTTTCTAATGATATGCCAATTTTTTATGAGAAAGCAGAAGAATTGATTAGAAAGAATCTTGCATATACTTGTAACTGTAAACCAGAAGTAATCCATGAATTACGAAATAATATGGAATATTGCATACACGCAAAATATACTCCTGAAGATTCTATGAAAGAATGGAAGAAAATGCTTAATGGGGATTATAATGAAGGGGATATAATTCTAAGATTAAGAGGGGATATGAATAATAAGAATGCTGTTATGCGTGATCCAGCAATTTTTGCTATAAGAAAAGACTCCCATTGCATTCATGGGGATAAATACAAAACATGGCCCTTGTATGATTTCGCTGTTGCTATTGAGGATCATATTTGTGGTATAACTCATGTAGCTCGAAGTGCGGAATTTGATACACGAATTGAACTACAAAATAAAATAAGAGAACTTTTAGGAATGATTCCCCATCCCTTGATTATGCATTATTCTAGATTCAATGTTGTAGGTAGTCCAGCATCGAAACGTATGATCATTCCTTTAATTAATGAAGGTAAGGTAGAAGGTTGGGATGATATACGATTAGTAACCATTAAAGGATTGAGACGTAGAGGAATACTACCTGAAACAATTAAACAAATTATTCTGGAAATTGGGATGACTCATCAACCAACTAATATTGATTGGAGTCTAATTACAACCACAAATAGAAAACTTATTGATTATTCATCAAATAGATATTTCTTCGTTCCAGACCCAGTAGTATTATATGTGTGCAATGTGAACAAAGCCCAAACCTGCAAAATACCTTTACATATAGAAGATCCAGCTAGAGGATCTAGAGAGCTTAAAGCAGGGAATCTTTTCCTAATATCAAAAGATGATTATGAAAAATTGAAAGAGAATGAGGAATTTCGTTTAAAAGATCTTTTTAATGTAAAACTCATAAATAAAAAGGCAAAATTAGTTGCTAGTGAGCTCAATTTAGTCAACGCATCTGAAGATCTCTTGAAAAAATACAAGATACACGCTATAGCAGAATATACCGGAAATGAACTCAAACCAGGAGCTAAAATTCAATGGCTTCCTGCTGAAAGCAGTCAAATAGTACCTGTTGAAGTTAAAATAGCTGATGTTTTATTCATTAATGATGAGTATAATCCAAATAGCCTGTCTATAGAAAAAGGAGTAGCTGAGGGACCTGTTAAAGAGTTGCCAATAGATAGTATCATACAATTTGAGCGATATGGTTTTGTTAGAATAGATAAAAGAAGTAAAAATAAGATTGCTGTTAATTTAGCTCACAAGTAGACTAGTCTCAAATTACAAAAACAAATATATTAATACATATACGTTTAATTACATTTAAACAGCTATTCGCCATAGTATTAGAAATTGGAGAAATTAGTTTTGGAACCATGGACAATATTGCTTATTGTATTTGCTATTGTAGCACTTATAATAATAATCGCAGTTGCAAGTAGAAAAGGTAAGAAAAAGGAACCCACAGGTACAGTGAATCAATATCTAAATTATGGTGATTATATTTCTGCAGGTCGGATTTATCTTCGTCAAAAAAATGAAATCGAAGCTGCTGACCTTTACTTTAAAACACCACCTGATAAGAGAGCTTTATTTGAGTCAATGGTTGTTCAACAGTTGGGAACCCAAGGAGCCCAATTATTTTGGATTAAAACCGGGAGAAGGTTTGAACGTATTGCACCCGAAAAAGCTAAAATATCCTATTTATTAGCTGGAGCCTATTTTGATGCTGTTAAGATGTATATAGATAGAAATGATAACATGAGTGCAACAGATCTAGTAAGACATATTCCAGCAAATTATCAAGAAGATACAATACGAAGATTATCACAATATAGTTTTAATCGAGGAAAGTATCAAATGGCTTCAGATTTATTACGTGCAATCGGTCTTGTTGATGAAGCAGATGCTATCCTTGCTGCAGGTGCTCATGATTATCAAGAGATAGAACGCCCAGAGGTCGCTGCTAATTTATATGATTCAGTTGGGCGAAAAGATTTAGTTGGTGAATCACAAGAGCAAAGAGGAGAGCAAGCATTAGCAGAAGGACGAATACAGGAAGCAAAAATAGCTTTTGAAAAGGCTGTTAAAGCTTATGATGATTCAAATCAACCAAAAGATGCCTTACGTATAGAAGAGCTTCTAAAGAAGTTTAATTTATTAGACAAATTTAGAGAATATGCTACAAGCGGAAATACCGAAGCAGCAGAAGATATGATTGATGAAATATCAAGACATTTTCCAAGAATAGCTTTATCCGACCTATATGCAGAAATCGCTGCTGTTCTTGAAAGAACAGGGAAAACAACAGAAGCAATAACTTATTACGATAAAGCAGCTGATTCAACAAATAATCCAATAAAGAAGCAAGGTTATGTAAATGCTTTACGAAGGATAGGTTCTCGTATAGCAACACAAGGAAACGAAAATGATGTTTTTGCTCAAACGGATTTAACAGAAAATTGTTTAGTTTGTAGAAAGCAAATTAAGAAAGGAGAAAACTATGTTTCGTGTCCTAATTGTAAAAAATTAGCTCATTACGCTCATTTAATAGAATGGATAAAAGTGCAAGGAACTTGTCCCAATTGTCATACACGTTTGAAAATAGCTGATTATATGGATAATTAATCAATACCTTTAAGCAAATGATTATTTCATCTTTTTATACACTGCAGGGTTGTTTTCATGACTAGCAAAGATATTACCACAACTATTGATAAGATAATAACTGACTATAACTATGCTTCAATTTTATCGGAAGATCAGATAATTGAAATAGCTGAAGCTTATGTAAACTCAGTTAAAGAGCAATCAAATTTAAAGAAATTAAATTTAGGTTCAATGTTAGTTGTAGGAGATATCCATGGTGATAGTGCTCTATTGAATTTGATTGTTGATTTATTTCTAAAGAAAAAGATAGCCGATCATCTTGTCTTTCTAGGCGATATAGTTGATAGAGGAACACATTCAATAGCTTGCATAAATCTGCTTTTAGCTTTACTAGTGAAATATCCAAAAGAAATTCATATAGTAAGAGGAAATCATGAGACTCTTTCTGTAAATAGTAGATATGGTTTTCTTGGAGAGGTTATTTTATATTCAGGATTAGAAGAGTACTATCGAATAAATAGTTTCACTCAAGAAAATTTGCCTAAAATTTACAAAGCGTATAATAATGCGTTTAGTTATATGCCATTAGCATTAGTTCATGAAAAACTCAGGTTTTTCTTTGTTCATGGAGGCATTCCAAAGGATTCTATTACCTTGAAAGAGATAGCTAAATTGCCAAGAGGAGACATTATGGTAGTTGATCCAATTATTATGCAGTTATTATGGAATGATCCCTCAGAAGGAACAACTCATTTTGATTCTAGCATGAGAGGAGAGGGTATATACTATTTTGGCAATCAATTACTTGATGAATTCCTTTCAATAAATAATCTAAAAATGATTATAAGAGCTCATGAAGTATTTACAGAAGGTTTCTCTTATCAATTCAATAAAAAATTATTGAGCTTATTTACATCTGAAGAATATTATACATCGGTTCAGGCAAAAGTAGCTCTGATTGATAATAACGGTGAAATAGAGATTAAATCACCAAAAAACTTCGAGTAACAGCTATTTTCTAAAAAAAAGATAATTGGAGTATAGAATTCTTTTTCTATACCCAAATAAGTCCAAAGGCATACCACAATAGGACAGAGACCGTAGATAGTAATAAAATTCCTATTATGTCCAATACTGCTCCCGTTTTGAAAATTTCTTTAATACTAAAGAACCCTGTAGAATAACTGATCATAGTTGGAGGCGTGCCAAATACCAGAGCATAATCTACACTTGAGCCAATAGCAACAATAACAGCTAACAACGTTGGATCAATATGAAGACTGAAAGCTATGGGAATAACTAAGGGAATTAGCATTGCTGCACTTGCGGTGTTACTCGCAACTGCTGTAACAAGAAGTGATATTCCACCAACAATTAAAGCAACAACGATGAAATGTTTGCCTTCAATTATACCCATATTAGAAGCAATCCAATCAGCAATGCCTGTTAATTCTAGAGCTTGACCTAAAACTAAACCACCACCAAAGAGGAATAAAGCATTCCAATTAATATTTTTTACATCCTTAGGTTCAAGGGTATTAGTACCAAAAATAAGTACAACAGCTATTAATGCAATGATACCTGAATTTAATGAAATTGCTCCGTTTGTCCAAGTGCTCAAAGGTGATGCTAATAGCCATAATAGAATTGTGAAAATGAAAATTATGATTGTTATCCATTCTTTAGATTTCATTTTGCCCATTTTCTTAAGATCATCACGGAAAACGATTTGAGCTTCAGATAAACTTTTCTTAGAAACTTTAGGTCGAAATACTAAGAGAAGATACCCCCATATTACAAGAATCATAATAATAACAAAAGGTAATCCAAAAGCAAACCATTTAAGAAATGAAATTTCTATACCAACATCTGATAAACCTTGAATAGCGATAGGATTGGCAGGAGTACCTATAACCGAAGCAATACCTCCTGTTGTTGCAGAATAACCAATTCCTAAAACCAGCGCTTTCTTAAACCCAGTAGTATCTTTTTCTTTCCCAGAAGTTTCAATTTGAGTTACTAAGGCAATAGCGATAGGAACCATAACAGCAGCACTTGCAGTATTACTCATCCACATCGAGAGAAAGGCTGAGACGGACATTAAAATTATAAGTAACATTGACGGTTTAATACTTGCTCGTCCAACAATTCCTAAAGCAAGTCGTCTATCAATATTGTGTTTCTTTAAAGCTTCAGCTAAAATGAAACCACCAAAGAAAAGTGCTATAACGGGATCAAAAAATGGTTGAAGTGCTACGGATGCAGTAGAGATACCAGATATAACTATAACAATTGGTACTAGAAATGCTCCTACAATTGTTGGAACAATTTCAGTTATCCACAAACCAGCTACTAGTACAAGTAAACCTAATGCTATTCCAGTTTTATAGGGAACTATCATTCTAAAGTTGAAAACGCTAATATTTTTTCCAAGCTTTGAGCTAAAAATCGTTGAATTTCCTATCGGTCTTACTTTTCGTTCCATTTTTGCACCATAAACGGTCCCAAAAACTGAATTTAATTTTAGCTCATTGATTGAATTATTGACATTGTCAACTATACCAATACTAAACTCAACTTTAGAATTTGTAGACGATTTGTATGCAGAATTGGTAACCACAACACTTGAATTCCCTGTTAATCCTATGGGAAGAAAATGTTCTACTTTCGTGGTACTAGCACTTGTAGCCATAGTAATATTGAATTCTATTTTTTCATCTGAAAAATCAAATGAAATCTCAACACGATAAGAACCTGGTTCCATATTTGCAGGTCCTAAAAACAACGCTCCAATTGCTAATACAATTATAACACAGGAAATAATAGATCGTCTGACAATTTTCTTTTTTCTTTGTAGTTTTTCAACAGGAGTTAATAGTTTTTTTTCAGTATTTTCTTCTAACTCACCGTTGGGGTTTTTCTCTTGTTTACTTTTTATTTCTGATGATTCTTCATTAGACATCTAACAATCACATTTCCCATTAATGGATAAATTAAATCTCAAATAATACGGCATTATGTATATCATTTATAATTTTGTTGTAATGTTGTGAAATTAAGTAGCATAAGTAGAGCCAATGTAGTAGGAAATCATTAGAATAGCAAAGAGTAATAGGGGTACCCCTGTTGCAATAGCTGTTTCAACCCAAGAGAAATCAAAGGCAGGTTTAGCAATAAAAATAATATAAACACTAGAAGCTATTATTCCTGCAAAATGAATAACTATACAAGTTATACCAGCAAAAGAATTCCTAAGATTCGACATAGAACTAATAATACCTGAAATATCATAATCACCTGGTTCTTCATAAGGTAACGCTATTAATAGAAAAATTCCATTGAAAATCTCTGCAAAAACAACTGGAAGCATGCCATAACCAACAGCAGAACGAATTTGCTTTCGAGAAGATTTCCCGCCTAATAATCGACTCATAGTACGAATAGTCCAACTGCCTAAAAACCATATAAGAAACGGAAGAAGGAAAATAGCTATCCAGCCGATAAGAAAGACAACTGGATAAAATTTCCAATCTAAAGTTCGAGTATGAATAACGTAAGCTATAAGTTGTGTAGCAAGACCAAGTGCAATAGCAATACTAAATAGAAAACCTGCTTTTGAATCTGGATTATCAGCAATTATCTGTGAAATTTTCCTTGGTTTGATGACAAGCTCTTTTATTCGGAAGAATGATTCTTTGTAAGTTACTGGGGCAAAGATTTTTTGTTCATACACTACAGTAAGATCAGCTCCGCAAAAAGGGCATAAAAGATAGCCCTGGGGAGAGGTTTCACTACAAATGGGACAACGAATTATTGCTTCTTCAGTACTCATTACAATTGCTCCAGTCGACCATATAAATATCAATAAAGAATCTTCAGTAATGAATCTATTATATATTTCGAATTAGACATTTAAATGTGCAATGGACATAATATCTTTATTAATAAAAAAGAAAAACAATTTTTAAGGTGAAAAAAACGAAAAAAGTTATCTTAACAGGGTTTGAACCTTTTGGAGGCGAAGATATAAATCCGGCACTTGAGGTTATAAAAGCTTTGAATATAGAAGACATTCCTAGCATTAACTTAATTTCTCTACAATTACCAGTTGTATTCAGAAAAGCTTACAAAATTCTCATTGAATCTATTGAAAAGGAGAAACCTGATATGGTTCTTTCAATTGGTCAAGCTGGGGGAAGAAATACAATAAGTATAGAAAGATTGGGAATAAATCTCGAAGATGCAAGAATAGCTGATAATGAAGGGAATACCCCAAAAGATGAATTAATTGAAAAAAATGGTCCTGCAGCATATTTTACTACAATTGATATACGAAAAACTGAGCTTGCATTAAAAGAAGCAGGCATTCCAGTAATTGTTTCTAATTCAGCTGGTCTCTATGTTTGTAATGATATAATATATGGAACTTTACATTTTCTTGCTTCAATAAAATCATTTGTTAAGTATGGATTTATTCATGTTCCATTTCTACCTGAACAAGTGGCTCCAAAATCTAAGGATATTGCCTCTATGTCTTTAGATATGATAAAAGAAGCTATTCGAATAACCATTTTAATTAATTTATAAAATAATGGAAAAAGGAAGTTATAGTTGCTTCCTTCAAACCACTAAAGTAACTATTATTTGATCCGTGGTAGTTCCCACAACTGTATCTCCACCAACCAATGGAGCCCCAAAAAGGTAGGAACCATTGTATAGATCTACAGTAGCCCCAGCATTAACCGTTACTTCTGCATACCCAATAAGAATTTCACTATAAACTGTTTGATGATTAAATTGTATCAATGCTGTAGTTGCGGTATTAACATAACTAATAGTATAGTTCCAATTATAACTGAATTGGACATCAATAGACATATAGTTACTTTCCATATAAACATCAATATCCCCTCTGAAACCTATGCGCCCATTAGCAGTTACAAGTTCAACTGGTATAGCGGGTGAAATATATTGATCTATTTCAAAAACTGCTACATAGCCTTTTTGTAGCATTTGCTGCTCTGCAAAATCTAACCAATTTTGTATAATTTGTCCTGCTGTTGCATTTGTAGTGATGATTGAGCCTAGTTGGGTATAATTAGCAAGTAATGAGGTGATAAACAAATCAGTTTCAGTTTTGAAATTATTATATGTAGCGGTAAACTCGCTGATATCACTGGTTCGATTATATTCACTCTGATTTAGCTCATAAATAATGGAAATAAAAGATAACATATAGATTATGATTATAACAGTACAAACTAGGAAAATTTGACCGTTTGTATTATCTTTTAATGATTTTCTTCTATTTAGTATTGCTTTCAATTTCTATCACCCTACTAAACGCCAAAGTTCCAAGTGAAGAACTCTAAATTGATCGAGATTGGTTTCAAAGCCAAATAAGAAATATTCTGAAACTCCAACTGTAGCATCTAAAGAAGGAGTTTTGTCCCATAAAACAGTATAAATTGTTGTTCCAGTATCGTCTTTAATTGACAAACGCCATAAAACATTTGCTGGTAAAGAAGTATCCAAACTATTAATCAATTCAGCGGTTTGTTGATTATAGATCATGGGTTTTAATGTACCTGCTTGATTCAAGGAATCTAAAGTGTTATAACCTATCTCAGAGAGATTTTCTTGATAGGTTGGCATTGTAGTAAATTCAACTTGATATAATGCAATCATTAACAAAATAAGTACAGATAAAGAGATGAATACTTCTAGTAGAAATAATTGACCTCTTTTATTATTTTTAATTGTTACTCTTTTCACTCGGACCAAATATACAACACCGCCTTAAATATACATTCTCGGATTATTACTAAATTCTCAATTTTAATTGATTCTTTATTCTCAGGAACAATACTCTCACCAAAAGTTGTTCCTAAATTATCATTTAATAATGAAGGATAAATGTAAACTTTTCTTTGAACTCCTGCAGTTGAATTTGCGTTTACTAATACAACACAGGTGCCATTTGTAGGCATTCGCACTTCAAAGATTTCATTTGTATTTGGTGAGTTGATAATACTCTCATCATTACTATAAGCTTCACCACCTGGTAAGAAGGGGAATAATACAGTAACACCAAGAGTAGACATACTTTGAGCACAATAAGTTTGAATGTAAGTCAAACCATTATTAACTTCAGATTCTTGGATGCAAGTTTTGAATCCATAATTTACACTTGAACCAATTATAACATTGGAATAATCGACAGCATAGACACCCATCTGGCTTTCTGCAAAAACAACAACAGTATAGTAACCAGTAGGTAGAATACCTGTTCCAAGATTAATTGGTAGACTTAATAATCCCAAATTATCAGTCTTATCTATTTGGGTATAAATAACAGTACTATTTGGTGCAACAACAAAAATCCAAACAGAGCAGTCTCCAAGAGAGGTTTCTATTTCTATTGTTCCAGTTGGTTGGGTTAATGAAAGAGAAGCACTAACACTGAACAATGATTCAATTCTAAATTGGAATCCCATATCTTCTTCTCGAGAGATATTTCGTTTCAGATTTTGATAATTAATACTATAGAGATTGTTTGGTGTTATTCGTGCTATTTTATTAGCATCTAGTGAAGTAGAACCTACTTGTCGTAAACCAAATGAATGAAACTCAGATGTAAAATCGTATTCCCAATCAGAAGGATAACCCGCACTCATAAAGAAGGCATCTGCAACTTGTCCTGCTCGAGTCTCGAAGGCTTCACTATCCAAATTCTGATACTTAGGTTCTAGGAAAGAGAGAGAAAGTACAATTACTTCGGTAAACATGATCATAAATACAATCATTGCTAGAGCAAAATCAACACCTTGAATTTGTCCTTTTTTATTTCGCCAGATGCTTCTTTTCATAATTGAATTCTCCAAATAGACCCAAGGGCAATAAATGTATAATATTAACTCTATTAAATAAGTCATTATATTATTGCTAAAATATTTTCGCTTTGGGTATTTAATATTTTATTGCACTGCTAAACTAGTACAATTACTTTTCTTATGTATTTCGATAGGATATTAAGGGTAGAGTGGAAAAAAATACTAATAATACACATACCAATTGTCTACAAAAAAGTTATTTTGGTATTAATAAATAGTAGAAGACGCCTCAAACATAGAATTTATTTATAATGAAATGTATCAATATCTACCATCAGATAAACTTTTGAGAGTAAGGAAACAATAATTATTTATTTATCAGTTCCTTATCATTTGAATGAGGAAAGCAAAACCAAAATCTGGATAGGAGAATGTAATAGTTATGCCAAAGATCCCACAAAAAACCCAAACAACAATTTGGATTGTTTCTATAGCAGTAGCAGTATTGATGGGTACAATTGCTGTTTTAATATGGACTGGTATATTTTCTTTAGGTGAGTCAATCACAGCAAGTGATTTTATTGCATTAGCAATAATAATAGCCATTGCTCCTCCATCAATTGCGTTTTATATTGATGCACGTTGGAGAGAAGGTATTGATGCTAATTTACCAAATCTTTTGAGAGATATTGCAGATGCTCAAAGAACAGGTCTATCTCTACCAAGAGCAATATCGGAATCATCTAAGAGAAATTATGGTCCTTTAACACCAGAATTAAAGAAGATGGCGGCAAAAATTTCTTGGGGCATACCTTTTGATCAAGCAATGCGTGCCTTTACTGAAACCGCTGATACTCAATTAAATAATAGAGCTGCAATTCTAATATTAGAAGCTCAACGTTCTGGTGGAGTTATTGAAGATATTTTTGATTCAGCACAAAAGCACGTTGAGGATATTCTTGCATTACGAAAAGAACGATTGGGTTCAATGAAACCATATATTTGGATTATTTATGCTGCTTTCATAATATTTCTCCTTGTCATTGTTGTGCTTTTCCAAACATTCTTCTTCCCAATGAAAGAAATGTATCTTAGTTTCCAAGATGTAGGACTGGGTGGAGATACTATGGGTTTAGCTCCACAAACACTGGATTCCTATATGATACTGTTCTTACACATGACATTAATTGAAGGACTTTTTAGTGGTCTTGTTGCAGGAAAAATGGGCGAAGGAAAGGCTAAATCAGGATTGAAGCATTCAACAATAATGGTTGTAATAGGTTGGATTGCCTATAAAATATTCGTTGACCTTCAGCTTATTACCATTAACTTTGGAGGTTAATGAGTATCTACTAAAAGAAAAATTGGTTGGAAAGTAAAGATGGCTAAGATAGAAGATGAAATTAAAGCTATAAAATCATCAGTTGCAGATCTCGAAGGAAAAATAGACAAACTCCAATTCTTCTTGATTCAAATAATGAACAAGATTGGTGAAGGTGTTTCTGCTTCTGGGGAAAGCGCACAAGTAGTTAGCACTCCAGGAGCAATAAATATTGATATTACTCCATTAGAAGAGCGATTAGATCAACTTGCAAAATCAATTATCTCTAAAGCTGATTTAGAACCTATAAATCAAGCTTTAGCTAACCTTCATGATGCCCGAATAAAAGAAGCCGAGGATACTATTGATAATGTAACAGTGCTTTTGGAAAAAGGATTAGCTTTAACAGAATTAACTTCTACATTAAAAGAAATAGAATCTCATTTACAAGAACTAGTTACACCTCCTAAAAAATAAATTAGTTCAATAAAACAAGGAAAAGTTTTATTGTTCTATTTCCTTTTCTTTCCCTAGTTTTTTTAACTCAGAAGAAGCTTCGTTAATAGATAAAGAATTGTGACTACTATGAAAGCTGCTAATTTAAGAACCCAAAAAGGAGTAATAGAAGTAGAATTTTCCACAAAAGAGGAATTAATAGCTGAAATAAAGATTACTGGAGACTTCTTTATTTATCCTGAAGAAGCTTTAGAATCTTTAGAACAAGCTTTACGGGATACACCAATCAAGCCTACTTCACTTGAAAAAAGAATTACAAAAATCTATGAAGAATTTTCTCTTTCTACTCCTGGAATTACGATAAATGATTGGGTTAATGTAATTTTAAAAGCTTATAATACTTAAACAGATTTAAAAAGAAAAATATTACAATTTATCAAAAAAAGTAAATGTGATATCAGTGAAAATTATTTTCGATTTTAAAGGATCAATTTTCGGTCAAAAAGAAAACCTAGCAATAGAAACTAAAGAAGGTATTACAGTATTTGAAGCATTACAAAATATCTCTTTAGAGATTCCAAAGCTTTATGACCTATTATTCAAAAACACTGCACTAAGAAATGATATTTTAGTGTTAGTAGATCGCACTGATGTCAAATTAATGCAATTATTTGATATGCCCCTGAGCGATGGACAAATTATTACTATTTTACCACTTGCTCATGGTGGTGGTCTGTGATTGGAAGGTGCCAGGTAAATGAAAACGTTGGATAAAATTTCCCATTTGATGACAATACCTCAAAAAATACGAAATATAGCATTAGTTGCCCATATAGATCACGGTAAAACAACCCTCTCAGACACATTACTAGTTTCAGCGGGTGTGCTTGCACCTTCCACTGCTGGAGAAGCTCGAGCTCTAGATTTTCTCCCAGAAGAGCAAAGACGAGGGATAACTATGAAAACTGCTAATATTTCTCTAGTAGTGGACAAAAATGGTGATGATTATTTAATTAATTTGATAGATAGTCCTGGTCATGTAGATTTTTCTGGAAAAGTTGCTAGAGCATTGCGAATAGTAGATGGAGCAATAGTAGTAGTTGATGCTATAGAGCAAATTATGGCTCAAACAGAAACAGTTGTTAGACAATGCATTACGGAAGGTGTTAAACCTGTTCTTTTCATAAATAAAATAGATCGATTAATCAATGAACTTAAATTAACTCCAAAACAAATCGTTGAACGAATAGAAATTATCTATAACAATTTCAATACATTAGTAACTAGATATTCTATTGATGCCTCTGTACCAAAATGGCAATGTACAACAAAAGATGGAAGTGTTATTTTTGGGTCAGCCTTACATCGATGGGCAATATCTTTACCGTTAATTAAAGAAAAGAAAATAACTTTTGATAAAATTGTAAAATATTACCAAGAGGAGGATTTAGCAACTCTCCAAGAGGTCTTACCTTTAGAGCAACCATTAATTTCAATGATAATTGATCATTTACCAAATCCTGTAATAGCACAAAAATATCGTATCGGCAAAATATGGAAAGGAGATCTCTCTTCGGATATTGGTCAGGCAATGGTCAATTGTGAATCAAATGAGGAAAAAGCTCCTCTGGTTTTTGGTTGTACAAAAATTCTTATGGATCCACATGCAGGTATACTCACATTAGGACGAGTGTTTTCGGGAACATTAAAAGAAAAAATCCCTGTTCATCTACTCAATACAAATGAATCAAAGAAAATACAGAATATTTACATCTTTATGGGTGCTGATAAAAAACGCATTGATAATATACCTGCAGGTAATACTGTAGCAGTATCAGGTTTAGGAATAGTAAATCCTGGTGAAACAATAATTGAGAATACTTTGAAGGGTATGACGCCTTTTGAGGATATTAAATATTTAGCAAATCCCGTAGTAACAGTAGCAATCGAACCGAAAATGTTACGAGATTTATCAAAACTAAAATTTGTTTTGGAAAAATTTGCTGTAGAAGATCCAAATTTAATAGTAAGAATTGATGAGCAATCAGGAGAAATTTTACTCCTTGGTTTAGGTGAACTTCATCTTGAAACCGTTGTAAAAGACATTTCAGCTGAAATTGAATGTTCAGCTTCAGATCCATTGGTAGTTATAGTAGAAAAAATAAATAAATCAAGTGGAAAGATAACTCGAGAGCTATTTGATACCAAAGTAACACTTGGTATAGAATCAATTTATGAACCACTTGATCAAAAAAATGGGACTACCGAAAACCAGATGAAAAATCATCTAATTAAACTTTTACAATATAAGAATGAAATATTAATCGATGGAACTTTATTCAGCAAATTAACAGCTGAAGCACTAGATAATATTTTAATGGGAGTCAAAAATGCCTTATCATCAGGACCTATTTCCTCTATACCAGTAACTGAAGTGCGGGTTATTATTTATGACTTTGTTGCAATTAATGGTGAGAAGTTTGAATACACTGTACCTTTACTGAGAAATAGTGTTTGGGATGCTTTACGATCTGGAAAAATAACAATACATGAACCAATCTATAAAATACAAATAACTGTTCCAACCTCTTATCTTGGAAAAGTAACTTCAGTTATAAACAAAAGACGTGGACATGTTTCTGATGTTAGGACAAATAATGATTTATTAATAATATCTGGAACCTTACCAGTAGCAGATTCATTTAAGATTGATCAAGATTTGCGTTCAGAAACAGAAGGAAGAGCTTTTTGGCAAATGTCTTTTGATAGTTATAAACCAATAAAATTACAACGGAGCGAAAAGAATAATTAAAGCTAAATGGAGACTAAGGTTAAAAAACAAAAAGAAATCAAATAACTATAAGCTCTAATTAACTATCTTTTTAAATTAAAACAGAACGTTATTCATTAAGAAACGCGCAGACATATCCTCAAAAGCTGGTGACAAAAAAACGAAACGAACTAAAGATGATTTAGGCGGGACAATCGATAGTGAGGATAATCTAGCAAAGATGATTATGATCGAGCAAGCGATTGATGCTGCATATGAAATAGATGAAATAGTTTCAAGAAGTTATGCTTTTAGTGACTGTATTTTAGCTATACTTGATTTTGCTCGTGAAACACATAACGAAGCAACACTCGAACGTGTGGAGATTTTATTAGAACAAGTAGCAAATAAAGGTGCTTATGCTCGATCTTTAAGTTATTTTGCTGTTGCTTTAGCATTTTTTGGTCATGAAGAAGAAGCAGAAAAAACCATGCTTGAAGCAATCAAAACTACAGCATTAATAAAGGATGATTTTGATCGAAGAGATGCTTTATTAGACATTGCTACTTCAGCTGGTGATATTTCATTTCTATTAACAGATAGAAGGATGATTGATAAAGCATTAAGTTTTTCAGCACAATTAACTGATGGTCAAAAAGCCTACCTTTATGGTTATTTATCAACCATCGTATCTGAAGAAGAAAGCACAATATTAATGCAAAACGCATTAGAAATAGCTGAACAAATAGCTGACCCTATAACTAGATCAAAAGTCTTTTTAGAGTTATCAAACTTATTAAGTAGTTCTGAAGAGAAAAACGAAGAAGATATGTAAAGTCTTAGAAATAATCGAAAAAGCGAACTACTTTTCGACCTTCTTTTGGGGTAAAAATAATTTTAATAAAATTTACTATATCATAATGGTCAATTGGTTTCTTAGCAGGTAATGTTTTCTTATTTTTAATTGCTTCGAAAATCGATTTTTCGGATGGTTCTCCTGTTATTTCTACAATACTATAACATGTTCCAATAGCATTGACATAATGAGCGTCAGAACCTCCTAATCGACTAAATCGGTTATGCTTAAAAGAAACTTTTGCCATAATATTTGGGAAGTTAAGAAAAATTTTTGCAAAGCCATTGTAAAATTCCATTGCATCAGCTTGCAAGATATAGCTTTTCCAACCAACACTATTATGCGACATAAATGGATGAGGAATTATAGAAATTCCTCCTAGATCATGAATTAACTCAATTGTTTCTTCTGAAGGTCGATTAGTGGGTATTTCTTCGTCTATACCAAAAGCAATAATGTGTCCATCAGCAGTATCAATTTCTACCCCAGCAAAATATACCTTTTCTTTATCAATCTCTTTGAATCGATTAGTTATTTTTTTAGCAAAACTAAAATCATTATGAGTAAGTATACCTGCACCATCAAGTCCTCTTGCACGTAATATTTGTGGTATTTTTTGGTATTCAACACGTTCATCTACATGAACATGGAAATCAATTGCAAGGTTTTTTGTTTCTAGAGACATGATAAATTATCCCTAATGTATATTATACTTGACTTTATCTTTTTTACTTAAATTTCCAAGCGAAACTCTTTTCAGTATAGGATATCTTGTTAATTTTATAAAATACTTGGAGAGTATCAAAAATAGTAGTAAAAGTAATTGAAGTTATTGGCACTTCCGAGAAAAGTTGGGAGGATGCTGCTAAAAATGCCGTTGAAGAAGCTTCTAAATCAATTAGAGGAATTACTGGTGTAGATGTTATCAATCAAACAGCATCAGTGAAAGATGGTAAAATTGTCAAATATAAAGCCAGTTGCAAACTAGCATTCTCCGTAGAGGATTAGAAATTTTCTTTATAGTTGGGAAGGTTTTTTCCTTCTCATTCTGTTTTTTAATAATTAAGACAAATACTTTAAGCTATCTCTCTATATTCATCCTATAAAGTGTATATCATTTGTCTTTTTGGGTGCTAGTATGACAGGATTTAAATTAGCAGAGGGTTTGATCCCTAAAGGTGACCAACCTAAAGCAATTAAGGCAATTGTTGATGGATTCAATAGAGGGTTAAAGCAACAGGTCTTAAAGGGAGTAACTGGTTCTGGGAAAACTTTCTCTGTAGCAAATATAATTGAAAAATTACAATTATCAACTTTGGTAATGTCCCCCAATAAAACATTAGCTGCTCAGCTATGCTCAGACTTTCGAAGATATTTTCCTGATAATGCTGTGGAATATTTTGTTTCTTATTATGATTATTATCAACCAGAAGCTTATGTACCAAAATCTGACACTTATATAGCTAAGGATTCTTCAATAAATGAAGAAATAGAAAAAATGCGATATTCAACCACCCATTCTCTAGCAACTCGAGATGATGTAATTGTAGTAGCTAGTGTTTCATCGATTTTTGGTTTAAGTGCACCAGAATCTTACCGAGTAATTATTGAATTGAAAAAAAGCATGACAATAAAACGACGGGAATTATTACGACGTCTTGTTGCTTTGCAATATGAAAGGAATGACTTTGAATTAAAACGAGGAACATTTCGAGCTAAAGGAGACACCATAGAGATCTTCCCTCCACATTCAGATAAAAACACCATAAGAGTAGAGATGTTCGGTGATGTAATTGAAAAGATAACCGAAAATGTTTATCCTACAGGTACGAAGGTTCGTGAATTAGATAATTATAATGTTTATCCAGCTACACATTACATGACTGAAGAGGAAACAATTGAGAATGTTTGTTTGAGAATAGAAGCAGAGTTAGCAGATCGAATAAAATTCTTTAGAGAAAACAATCTTTTACTTGAAGAACAAAGACTCTCAGAGCGTACTCGTTATGATATAGAAATGCTAAGAACAGTTGGTTATTGTTCAGGCATAGAAAATTATTCAATGTATTTAGATAATAGAAATTTAGGTGAACGCCCATTTGTTTTACTTGATCACTTTCCAGATGATTTCCTAATGGTTATTGACGAATCCCATATTACAATACCACAAATAGGTGGAATGTATGGTGGTGATCGATCAAGAAAAGAAACATTGGTCAAATATGGTTTTCGATTACCATCTGCTTTAGAAAATCGTCCATTGAGGTTCAAAGAATTTGAGCCTTTTATGAAAAAAATAATTTATACATCAGCTACACCTGGACCATATGAGGAAGATCATACAAATGCTATGGTAGAACAGATAAATCGTCCAACTGGACTTGTAGATCCTGAAATAGTAATTAAACCCATTGATAATCAAGTAGATATCTTACTCGATGAAATCAAAGCTAGGGTCAAGGTTAATGAACGAACGTTAGTAACTACTTTGACAAAAAGGATGGCTGAAGAATTAGCTCAATATTTAGTTGAAAAAGGGATTAAAGCGGAATACCTTCATTCTGAGATTAATACAATTGACCGAGTAACGATTTTACGTGATCTTCGAAAAGGCGTTTATGATGTAATAGTTGGTATTAATCTTTTAAGGGAAGGACTAGATTTACCTGAAGTATCATTAGTCACAATTCTTGATGCCGATAAGGAAGGCTTTCTCCGATCGGCGCGTTCTCTTACACAAATTATTGGACGAGCTTCTAGGAACATCAATGGAAAGGTTATACTTTTTGCGAATAAGATTACTGATTCAATTAGAAGAACAGTTGAAGATAACAATCGTCGTCGAAGAATACAGAAGCAATATAATGAAAAGAACAATATTACACCACAAACAATTCAAAAATCGCTCGAGAATATTACTGATAATCTAGTCAAAATGGAAAAGATTCCCGCAAAGAAAGCTAAGGAATACAAAGAAATGACTGAAGGTGACCTTGTATTGCTAATAGTAGAGCTGAAAGATGAAATGGCTACTGCTGCTAAAAAATTGGAGTTCGAAAAAGCTGCAGAAATACGAGACTTAATTCGAGAGCTTGAAGGTGCAAATTGAGCAATTCTTTAAAAATACTGTAACTTTAGTTAAATTAGTGCTTATCTAAAAGCTATGAATTACATGATTGTGATGAAACTTTGACGAAAAATAACAATAAGGGTTTTGATGAAGAAGACCAAGAATTTAATGACACTGAAACTGAAACTGCCAAAAAAAAATTGGGAAAAGCAGTCTATGCACAAATAAAAGGGACAAATGTCAAAGTTGAAGATCATCAGGATGCTAGAATAATTTATGATAATGGATTTTATGGTACATTAGAGAAGGATAAATCACTCTCTTTAAATTTTGAAGAAACCTTACATTTAATGGAACGCGGTATCATAAAAGTCTCTGATGAAAGAGGTGTCTGGTTGGAATTAGCTGATTGTACTAGATTATTTTCCCAAAAGAAAGAAAATTTTTGGACTGATTATTTAGTTTACAAGGATTTACGAAATCGAGGGTATATTGTTGGGGAAGGTATAAGTGATATAGTAAAATATCGAATTTATTCTAGAGGAGCAAAAGTAGGTACTGATGTGGCTAAAACAATGATTTGTCCACTTTCTGAAAGCTCAACAATAAATCTAGAAACATTAGATGCAATCGTTACTCAAACACAGAGCTTGAAGAAAAGAGTTCTAATTGCTTGTGTGGATCGTTTAGGTGACGTTTCATATTATGAATTACAGCCTGTCTTCAAATAATACTGGGAAAAATTTAGAGGATGATATAGATGTCTGACAATAAAGAAAAAATAATTGAAATGAAAAAGAAAAGCGCTAAAGAAGCATTGAAATTTGTTCGAGAAGGAATGGTTATAGGGGTAGGTAGTGGTTCAACTGTTAGAGAGTTTATTAGACTTTTAAGCGAATCTAAACTTGATATTCAATCTATAATTTGTATACCAAGTTCTTATGATACCGAGCAATTGTTAATAGAAAATAGCCTACATGTAGGGGTATTAAATCAATATTCAGAAATAGATCTAACAGTTGATGGTGCTGATAGGGTTGATGGTAATCTAAATGTAATAAAAGGTGGTGGAGGAGCTCATCTTAGGGAAAAGATAATTGCTGCTGCAGCAAAAGAAGTAATCATTATTGTTGATGATTCGAAAATAGTTGATAGTTTAGGAGGAAGCTATCCAGTACCAGTAGAAGTAATTCCTCATGCAAAAGAATTTGTTATAAATAAAATTAGGGAATTGGGTGGAAAGCCTACTATTAGAAAAGCATCGGATAAACTAGGGCCAACTATAAGTGATAATGGAAATATCATTTTAGATGTTGATTTTCAAGAAATAAAGAATCCTGATGAGCTGGAAAAATCGATTAACAATATACCTGGTGTATTGGAAAATGGTATTTTCCCAAATCGATTAATCACTAAAGTTATAATCGCTTCAACAACTGAAATTAAAATTAAAAAGAAATAAAGGAAATCCAAAATTATTTTGGATTTGCATAAAGGGTTTCACCTTTATTTATCATTTTAATAACTTCTTTAGCTATAGATGTGGTTCGTTCAATTTTTATCTCGCCACTTTTACCAATCGAACCAGAAAATAGCACTTTATTTTCGGATAATACTTCAATATTCAAGCCACTCAAAGATTCTCCAAAGCTTAAAATGACATGCGTTTTGGTAAATCTGATATCAATTGGTATTTTTTCATTTTCCAATATTTTTGGTTGTGAAGAATCTATATCCATATAGTTACCAAAGCTCTTTGTTAGTGGTTTAACATCGATTTTCATTCCTATCTTCTTTTCAAGTTCTGTAATATTCTTACCTTTGCGACCTATAACAAATGGAACGTCATCAGTGGGGAGTTCAATACGAATTGAATTCTTCCCAGTTTTAGTAATGATCAGCTGGGAGCTATTTACATATTTTCGCACAATTCGTTCGATTTGTTTTTTCTCATCTCCCGTTAAAGGTCTAAGAGGTTTTGTATCCTCTTCCCCTACAGGAATGACTGATACTTGTTCACCAAAAACAAAGATATCATATTTTAGGGTGTGAGTTTCAAAATCGCGAACTTCTATAACAGGTCGAGCAAGATCTCTTTCCTGCATTCCAGTTGGAACTTTAACTGTCATACGTAATTCTAAAACATCCTCAATTTGACCATTATTGATGTAGATAACAGTGTCTAAAATGCTAGGGATCATCCCTAAATCTATTCGACCAATAAAGCGTTGAATAGCTTCAATAGCAGCTGTAGAATGGATAACTCCCACTAAACCCATGCCTGCAAGACGCATGTCAGCAAAAGCTTCAAAATCAGGTGTTTTACGCAACTCATCAAAAATAACAAAATCAGGTCGTATAAGAAGCATAATATCAGCTGTTTTACGAAAATCACCACCTAGAGCAGTATATTGCGAAACTTCGGGACCTACTTGTAAATCTCGAGGTTTTTCAACCGTTTTTACTGTTTTATTTAAAGTAGCGTAAAAATCAGCTAATGCTTGTGCGAATGTGGATTTTCCCGCACCTGGTGATCCAGCAATTAAAACTCCTTCTGCACGGTTTTTAAGTCGTTCCCGTAAATTCTCGCTTAATTGGTAATATTCCAAGTCAAGTTTTGTTATAGGTTTAACAGCAGTTATTTCTGGTGCATCAGAAAAAGGTGGTTGGGCAATAACTATTCTCATAGATTCTAGCTGTATAACTTTTACTCCGGGTTCATCCATTTCAATAAAACAGTTAGGAGTAGTTCGAGCTGTTGAGATAATATCAGAAATTAATTCATCTATATCTTCATGTGAAGTTATTTTATTATTTATACCGATTAGCTGCCAATCTCCGGGTTTGCCTTTTTTGGCTAAGGGAATAACTCCTTCTCGAATGTGAACAGACATGGTATGATCATCAAAAAAATCATAAATTTTATTCATAGCTTTCTTCTTAGGAGGGTGTTTTAGATATTCCACTGCTATACCTTCAATCTCGCACATAGAGACAAGTATTTTATCACTAGTATAAAGAACAGCATTATGTTCTCGGGCAACATCTCGAATTTTTGCATCTAATTCTCCAGAGGAAGCTAATTTAATTTCTTCTAAAGTAGGTCTTTCACCAGCTAAAATTATATTAATATTATAATGAGCACATTCAAATCGTAAATTCTTTAATTCCTCTAAACCATCAAATCCTTTATGTTGATGATTATTAGCCATATTTTCAATTTCGCTTATAACTATTTTAGGAATGATTATTTCTTCGATTTTATCTTTCATTGAAAGGACTTCATCAACGATTTGTTTTGAAACAATTACACTAGTATCAGGAACAATTTTCAATATTAATTACACTTCCATATCCTACTTCATCAACCAGTAAGAATTGATTTATGAAATTTCAGTTAGATGTTATTGATTGCTAATAATCACATATCTAAATTTTTTTGTCATTATCTCAATTATTAGTATTTATAAACTAATTTTTCAAGTAATGTCATTATAATTAATCTACATATCAAAATAAACATAATATATTTGTTTATGATAAACATTAAACTTAAGTTAATTTTGTAATGAAAGTGGTTGAAAATTATGATCCATCTTAATTCATCTGAAAAAGAAAGTGAAGAAGATTTAGAAAGCGAAATAATAGCAGAGGGAGAAATTGATTTCAATATGCTTACAGATAGTGAGAAAGATGATTTAATTTTAGAAATGCATGCAGAAGAAATGATGGTAAAACGAAAGCAAGAAGAGGTTAAGGAAGTTTTTGAGGAGAAAATAAGGGTTAAAAAACGTCGTAAAAAAACAAACCCTTCACAAGCACAAACTTATCCTGGTTTTGGGAAAATAGTTATTAGAATGGGTACAGCGCTAGCTTTTAGTATGGCCTTCATACTTATAGGTCCAATCATTTTATTTATGTCATTTTTCGGATACTATAGTTCTCATAGCAATTTTTCATGGTGGATTGATTTAGTATTTGCTTTAATTGGTGTTGGCTTAACAGTTGTTGCTTGGTTATTATTTAGGTATTTAATAAAAGATTAGTAAATTTGGAAAGAATTCTTATTTAATTAACCTTAAATCATTTTACCTCAAAAAAGAAAGAAAAAGAATATTGAGAATTAACCGCCCCTAAGAACAGGGAGCACAATAATCTCATCGCCTTTCTCCAAAGTGAGATCTTTAGTTGTTCTAGAACCATTTACTAAAATAACATGCCTTTCTATGTTTTTTACCCCCACTTTTTGCAAAAATTCCCTTAAATCTATTCGCTTGTCAGGTACGAATTTCAAGATATTGCTTTTTTCGGACTTAAAATTGCTCATTGGGATTTACACCTAGGAAAATAGTAGTAAATATATTGAATAATTAGGAATAATAACTTTTCCTAATATCTTATGATAGCTTTTTACATATGAATTTTATTATTTAATATCAAACTCAAATAAAAATGAAAATTAACCAAAAATCAAGAAATTATCCTGGTTTTGGTAGAGCTAATTGGTGTGAGGTTTTAGGTATTCTTTGTGATTTTGAAGTGATTACCTGATCATAAATCCATTGAAAAGCTTCAAAGATACCTTCACCAGTTAAGGCACTTGTTTTCTGAACATGAATAGTTCGATCAAACATATTTGTTAATTGAAATAAATGAATAATATACGCAAGAGAACAAATATTGGACAAATCTTGTTTTGTAGCCAGAACTAAAATTGGAATATCAGGATTACAATATTTATTTATTGCATTGAAAAAAATCTCTTTTGCTAAAGATAATCTTTGAATATCGCTAGAATCAACAACAAAAATAAGGATATCAGCTCGTTCCAAGTAAGTAGGCCAAAAATATCGGAACACTTCTTGCCCCCCTAGATCCATAACAGACATAGAAAGCTTGCCTAACAAAAATTTTTCATGATTAACGCCCATAGTAGCAATAGTTTCACTAAATTCCCCTTTTTTCAAGAAATTTAGGATAGAAGTTTTACCAGCGTTATCTAAACCACACATTGCGATATTGACCTTTTTGTCAACTTTACCAAAGAGTCTTGCAAGAAATCCCAAATTAATTACATCCTACTGTTTAATTTAAGTTAGTAATTAGATGTATAAAATTTCAAATATAAACACCCCCAAAAAAACAACTTTCTTCTAAAATACAATTATTTGATAAAGAAAATAAAATAAAAAAGTCTCCAAAAAAGAGACTTATCAATGTTTATCTATCACTTCTTATTAGGATTTTTTAGGAACATGAAGTTTGAAAGTCTCCTCATCTTCTCTACTAAGAATAATATCTTCTCTAGAACGGAATAATTCACGAAGAGTAACAGGTATTTGTAATGCTCCAAAAGCATCACTAAATACTGGTATCTTATTTTCATCAACAAAACCACTTCGAACGCTGGTAATTCGCCCATCCACTAGGAGCATTGTTCGATATCCACGAGCAATTAAACGTCTGTCATGCGTAGCTAAAATCATTGTTACTCCAAGATCTTTGTTAATTTTCTCAAAGAAACTAATTATCTTTTCTGAGGTTTGAGAGTCAAGTTCCCCCGTAGGTTCGTCTAGTACCACAAGTTCAGGTTGATTTGCTAATGCAACAGCTAATGAGATTCGTTGAATTTCCCCACCAGACATTTGAGTAGGGTTGTGATGAGCCCTATCTAATAATTCAACTTCTTCAAGGAGTGTTTTTGTACGTCTCATACGTTCTTCTCGAGGTAAACCTAAAATCCTCATTGGAACTTGAATGTTTTGAGATGCAGATAACTCCCAGACGAGGTTCATTTGTGGTAATTGCCAAACAACTCCAACTCTTCTTCGTCTATAATCTACCATTTCAGCTCGAGTAAATTTAGCAATATCTGTGTCACCTACCATGACAACTCCAGCAGATGGTTTGAGATTACCTGCGAGAATGTTCAAAAGAGTAGATTTTCCAGAACCACTAGGACCAACACATAGAGAAATTTCTCCTTTTGTTACTTTCATTTCTAATCCACGTAGCGCTGGGACACGAATTCTATTCTTTTCATCTGCATAAATTTTGATTAAATCTATGCATTCAACAAATATTTCTTGTTCCGTCATTAATTTTACACTCCTAGGTTAGATAGCTTTTAGAGCTCCTCCAATCTTCTTACGTGTATTTATTATAATTGGTATAATCGTACTTAATAGACCGCTCCCAAATATAGCTAGGGTGGTCCAGATAATTTTAATTACGGGAAAGACCATTTCATGAGTTGGTAAAACAACTTCTATACGTAATATTTTCATCAACATAATTGATGTACCAAACCCTAATGCTATACCTAAAATCATTGTAAACAATAGTATAATAATTGCTTCTGAAATGAAGAACGAAAAGAGTTGTCCTCCATTAATACCAAATGATTTTAAGAGAGCTATTTCTTTTTCACGTTCCATACCTTGAACGATCATCATAGTTATTAGAGCAGCAGATGATATTAATATTGAAATAATTAAACTTGAATTTAATGCTCCAAATAGAACAGTTGATTTAAGGCTTCCTTCTGAGATTAATAATAATTGTTCAATATTTATGGTTTGATGTTGAGTTAATCGTTCTATATCTGAAGCAACTTCATTAATATTATACCCTTCTTTTACTTTAACATATACCTTACCTTCTACATCATAGTCATTTCTTGCAATAACAAAAGGTAGAGAAATATTGCTAATAAGACCAATTTTAAGCTCTTTAGAGGTGGGATTTGGGATATCAGTATAAATGGTAGGCCAAAAAGTATAGTAATCTTTTATAGTAACAGGATATCGTTTCTCGACTACATCACTACCTTCTAAAGCCCAATTTTTAATAAAGAAAGTATTGTTTTCTGATCCTAAATTAAGTAAAGCAATCTGATCTGCTTGAGCAATAACGTCAGAATCGTTTTTAATAGAAGTTAATAATGAATCAATACCAAAACCATCAGTATATTCAGGTTCTTGGAAAGCAACACTACTAAAATTATCCAGTTCAACACCTAAAATGGTAAATGAATAAAGTAAATCACTTTCACTATTGGTTAATTCTAAAACAGCAACATAGGATGATGCTTCTATACCTTCTATATCTTTAAGTGATTCTTTGTATTCAGGAGTCAAAATATCAACATCTTGTACAACAATATCCGCTCCTAAATCATAATAGGAATTTTCAAAATCGAATTCATGATAAGAATCAGGAACTATCATAGTGGCAACAGTTAATGTGAATGTTAAAGTCATTAAAATAATAGTACGAGTTGTGGACCCTTTTCTACGAATAGCGTTCTTGGCTGATACTGCACTAAGCTCTAATCCTTTAATTTTAAAGATCATATTTGCAAGTCTATTAATTATAGCAGGATAAATACGAGTGATAATCATTATAGCACTTATAATGATAAGTATTGGAGCTGGAGCAGCAAAGAAGAACGCAAATTCAAGGGAAGCAGATGTAGCAGCGCTGATTTGGCTAAGTGAGATAATCCACATTAATAAACCCAAAATTAACATGAAAATATCAACATAAAATCGCTCCCAAAATGGTTTCTTTTCAGCTTGCTCTTGTAAGACTTCGTCAACAGAAGTTTTAGTCTTTTTCCAAAGAGAAAAGACATTTGAGAGGAAAGCAATACCAAATCCTATTGCTAAACAAATGATGATTATTCTTGCATCAGGTTTAAAGAGTGTTGCTTCAGCTTTAAAAGAGAAGAATGAATCACTTTTTTGAGCAACAAATGTATATGGCCAACCAATCAGATAACCGATTACTGTTGCCAGAAGAGCAAAAATCACTAATTCAAAAAGCATAAATGAAAAGAGCATTGACCGTGATCCTCCTCTTTGATGATAGGTATGAACATGTAATTCCCGATGTTTTTTCACTTGATTGGTAGCAAATGCTGTTAATGTTAAAGACATTCCTAATGTTGGAAGCATAAAGATTAGCAGAAAGATTTGAAAGATCCTATACTCCCGCCGAAAATTGGATAATAAAGGTAATAAACGGGGATTTATTATGAGATCGTGATTAGTTGACCAAATTTCAGCTATGTCTAATAATGCCCCTTGTAAATTATTTACGAAAACTTGCAAACTGGAAATTTCTTCATCAATCTTGAAGACATTAAATTCTTGAACATCAAAAACAATTCTCCCCAAAACAGAAAATTCTCTATTAGATCGAGAGATGAATCCTAAAAGAAAAGGAAGGTTATTGAAATCAGTAATAATTAATTCTTTTCCTAAACCTAAAACCATTGAAATAAGAGTTTGTAATTGAGCAGGTATAGGAACTTCTCTATAATTAACTTCATCAATGTTAATAATGCCACTGAAACTAATGATTTGACCTGCTAAACCAATACCAGCAGAATAAGAATCCCAAGGATTATCAATATCATTAAGTTGGATATAAACATTGTATGTATCATTTAAAGCTAAATTTGTTTCTCGCATGGTTTGGGTATTAGTTATAAAACAATATTGACCATAATTAGGTGCAGTACCATTAGTAACCAATGAACCTAATAAACTAAGATAGGTATAGTCAACACCAACAATATAGGTGTCATGAAATTCATTAGCATGATAAAGCTCATTATAAAGTAATAGATAAAAGAATCTAAAAGAGAACCATTCTTGGTCAGCCAGTTTATTTAGATCTATCTCAGATTCTTCCATCTGTGAAATTACGGTAGACTCTAAGGTATTTTGTAATTGTGTTCCCGCCCATCGAATATTATCAAGCTCACAGTCAACATAAGTATCAGATATTGCAGAGGCAAATTCATCAAAGGCACTATTTCTAAAACTTGTAAGGAAAAGAACGTTTTGTGTAATCATTGCAATGCTTATACTTAATCCTAAAATAGAAATTATTGCTAGACGTTTACTTGAACTCATAAATTTTAAGTTTAGTTTAAAATGCTCATCGAATTTTCCCATAGAGGCCAGCTCGTAATATAGTAAGATTATTCAATTCATATTAATAAGGAAAAAATCTATTTAAAGAGTTACTATAAAACTTGAAATGAATTTAGAAATAAAAAAAAGTATTTTGAAGAATATTCTTCAAAATAATTCTTATTGTTGTGGATGTATTGGGTAATTCTTAGGTCTAAATTTGAATCCATAAGTAATAACGCCTTCTTCACCTTCAGCGGAAATGCGTCTAAAGGCAAATTCTACAGGCATATCTATTTCTACATCACCCATATCAACAGCAACGATTTGTGTTGTTAATCTAGGACCTTCATCAAGTTCTACGATGGCTAAACAGTAAGGTATCCTACTATTGAATCCTTTTGGAGGAGTATAAACCCAGGAATAACTTACTATTTTACCAAAGCCTGAATAGATATTTGGTTCTAAAGGAGAAGTATTACATTCAATACATCGTTTTCTACTGGGAAAATAGAGTTTACCACATTTAGGACATTTTGATCCTTCAAGTCTGTAAAGGGAATTAATTCTTCGCCAAAATCTTGGAACTGACACTCTTAATCACCTTGAATAAACATTTACTACACAAGTCGCTCCTGAGCCACCTATGTTTTGGGTAACACCAATATCATTTTTTGTTACTTGACGTTTACCAGCTTCGTTTCGCAATTGATGGAATACCTCAATAGCTTGATAGACTCCTGTTGCTCCTACTGGGTGTCCCTTGGATTTCAAACCACCACTTGGATTAACAGATATTTTACTGTTTAAAGCAGTTTCACCATCGAGAGTGAATTTTCCACCTTTACCCTTTTCACAGAATCCCATATCTTCAAGAGTTATTACCTCAGCGATTGTGAAGCAATCATGAACTTCCATTAAATTGACATCTTTGGTAGTAATTTTTGCTGTATCGAAAGCTGTTTTCGTTGCAGTTTTAACTGATTCAAGGGTGGTCAAATCTTTTCGCATATGTAAAGCGATATGATCGGTACCTGCACCAGAGCCTATAATATAGACAGGATCATCGGTATATTTCTTCGCGATACTTTCTTTTGTCAAAACTACCGCAGCTGCACCATCGCTTACAGGTGAACAATCAAACAATCTAACAGGATCAGCAATTATTCGAGATTTCATTGCTGCTTCCATAGAGATTTCTTGTGGGAACTGTGCATCTGGGTTTAGAGCACCGTTTTTATGATTCTTTACAGCAACACTGGCGAATTCCTCTAAAGTACTACCATATTTGTGCATATGAGCACGCATCATTAAGGCAAATAGTGCTGGAAAAGTAGCACCGACTCCCAACTCCCATTCACCATCTGAAGCAGTACCCAAAGCAGTAGTTATATCACCTATATCGATTAGATCGGTCATTTTTTCTACTCCAACCACAAGAACCGTATCATAATAACCAGCCTCAATAGCCATCATAGCTACTCGTAATGCAGACCCACCACTTGCGCAAGCAGATTCAACTCGAAGAGCTGGAGCAGTAATGCCTGAATTAGGTCCGATTAAAGCAGAAATATGTTCTTGTTGATTAAAGAGTCCTGAAGACATAGCACCAACAATTGTGGCACCAATTTCTTTTGGGTCAATGTTTGCAGACTGAATGGCTTTAGAAATAGCTTCATCAGTAAGATCACGAATACTATCATCATACCATTCACCAATTTTGGTATTGCCAACACCAACCATAGCTATTTTATTCATTTTTTTACTCCTCCATTCACATCTTAATCTTTCCTCGATGTTTTGTATACATCGCATAATCAAGGAATTCCTTATGATTGATATAATCTTGAACAGTTGGAATACCTTTTCGTTTTTCAACAATACCCTCATTTACAGTTAAAATAAAGGCATCACTTCCTGCTCCAGAACCATAGGAAACCATTAAGATTTTATCATCAGGTTTTGCTATATCTAAAACAGCTGCTAATCCAATCATTGAAGAAGCGGAATAAGTATTTCCAATATATTTCACAGCTAAGCTAGGAATAACTTTCTCTTTTGGAATTCCAAGCATTTTTGCAGTAGCTAAAGGAAATTTTGAATTAGGTTCATGAAAAACAACATAATCAAAATCATCAGGGGTAGTATTAGTGTTTTTCATAATACTCTTAGCTGCAGAGGTAATATGCTTGAAATAAGCAGGTTCACCGGTAAATCTACCACCATGGGAAGGATAAGTAGCCCCCTCACGACGCCAAAAATCAGGCGTATCAGTGGTATAACTTTCAGTATGATCAATAGTAGCAAGAACATTTTCAGAGCCAATTAATAATGCACAAGCACCAGCACTAGCTGTATATTCAAGTGCATCACTAGGGCGACCTTGAGAGCAATCTGCACCGATAGCTAATCCAACCTTAATTTCTCCACTTTTAACTAAACCATAACACATTTGAACACCAGCAGTGCCAGCCTTGCAAGCAAATTCCAAATCAGCTGCTGTAGTATGTGGAGCTGCGCCAATAGCTTCCAAAACAATTGTAGCGCTAGGTTTGACAGCATATGGATGACTTTCAGAACCAACGTAGACAGCTTTAATATCTTGGGGATTAACCTTAGACATTCTTAAAGCGTTACGAGAAGCTTCAACGGCAATAGTGATAGTATCTTCATCCATGTCAGGTATGCTTTTTTCTTCTACTCCGAGAGAAGAAGCAACAAGTTCACCAGGTTGACCCCATATTCGAGCAATTTCACCAGTTTTAATTCGAAAACGCGGGATATAAACACCATATCCTACAATACCAAATTTCTTTTGTTTGCTCAATATAATCACTTTTTTAATCTTTAACCCGGAATTTTTTCTAGGTACCTAATGGGGATTTTAAGAGAATGAGCATAAAATCCTCAATCGCCTAAGATAATCCTAATGGTGTATTTTAGTTTTACTTTCATATCTTAAAATAGAGTAGACTAAAGGTTCTATTTCAAAAGTCTTATAGGTTGTTTTGCAAATAATTCTTTTAGAATTGTTTCATTGAATGAAAGAGTGAAAACAAGTAATCCCCGAAGAAGACGAAAATAAAATTTAATGCTTAAGCAAGAGGCTTTCTTAATGAATAAAAACAAACTAATCGTTATAGTATTTTTAGGCATCTTCCTAGTTCCACAAGCATTTGGATCATATATTAATACTCAAATGATAGTTCAACCTGTGGGAGTGCAAAATACATTCAATCCAGTAGTAAAAGAAGATTTTACTTATGATGTTAATAAAAACAAAATTCACGATCATTTTGAAGCACAAATAAAAGCTGGATTTGAAAGTGATTTCTATACAGCAATTGCTACTTTCAACGGGCCAATGACAAAAGCAGTCCGTGATAATATTAAAGCAGTTGGTGGAGAAATAGTCTCATCATGGTCAGTAATTTATGGAGCTGCAATTAGAATAAGAGGTTATAAAATTAATGCTTTAGCATCTCTTCCTGAAATTAATTTTGTTACTGAGAATTATTATAGTAGAGCTGCATTAAGTACGAGTGTTCCTCAAATAAATGTTCGACCCTATGTTTGGGATACATTAGGTTTTGAGGGTGATTCAGATATAGCAATTGCTATAATAGATACAGGTGTTGATGATACTCATACTGATATAGGTGGAGCAAAAATTGTTTATTGGGAAGATTTTGCTGGTCATGCTGCTTTAGCAAGTGGTGATGAGTATGCTACTGCTACAGATTGGAATGGTCATGGTACTCATTGTGCAAGTATTGCTGCTGGTACAGGTGCAGCTGCTGGCACTGCTTCAACTGTTGAAGTTTCTGGTACCTTAGGTATACCTGTTTTAGATGCTCAAAACGGTTATGTAGGTCATGTAGAAGTTGAAACCGCTGGTACCGTTCGTATTGATGTTCAATGGGATGACAAAACAGGAAATTCAGCAACAGATACATTATTTGTTGGTTTAGATATCAATGATGATGGTGCTTTCACAGGAGCAGATCTTGTTGTACAATGTGATTATTCAGATATGCCATTAGTACTTACTAGTGGATCTTTATTACCAGGAAAATATATGTTCCTTATGGGTCCTTGGGAAAGTAGTGAGCTAGGAGAAACAGCTATCCAATATACTCTCACTCGTCCTTCATCTTCAATCTCTGATGGTAACAATAAATACCGAGGAGTAGCACCAGATTGTAGTATTGTTGCTTTGAAAGCTCTTGATGATTCTGGTCTTGGTACTCAAGCAGATTTTACTGATGCTCTCGATTGGGTTTACAATAATGGCTTAACCTATGATGTAGATGTAGTTAGTATGTCATTAGGTTTCGATGCTGAAATTTCTGCAGTAGATACAGCGGTGAATAATTTGGTTTCATCCGGTTATGTTTGTGTGGCTGCAGCAGGTAATGGTAATATGGATGGCGATTATATTTACTCACCGGGAACAGCAAGCAAGGCAATTACTGTTGGTGCTATAGATGATGTAGATAAGGTAGCTGTTTATTCATCCAATGGAGCAACAGGTGATTACAAACCAGATGTTGTAGCTCCAGGTGGTGCCTATAAATATCCTTTAGGAGCTGATGAGGACACACATCCAATTATTGCAGCAGACACCAATGACAAAGATGTAGTTGCATTAGAATATCTTTCTTCAGATACTTTCTGGGAGACTGAAATGAATAGCAATGACTATACTGCTTATCAAGGAACTAGCATGGCTACACCTCATATAGCAGGGTTAGCAGCTTTACTTATCCAAGCTATGGATACAGATTGGACTCATACTGAAGCAGATGTATTATTCATTAAGAATATTCTTTGTGGTACAGCCACTGAAGTGCAATATGGTGAAACCTTTGATGTTTATAGTCAAATTCCTACCTTAAATAAAGGAACACGAGATAAGATTGAAGGTTTTGGCAAAGTACATGGTGACGCAGCAATTGAAGCATTTCTATCAAATTATACAGTAGGAACAGAAGTTACCGTGTCATTAAGTTCTGACCCAGATGGTGTGCAAGCTTGGGCAAGAAAGGTCGAATTAACAGCGCTCATTGAATTTACTGCAGGTATTGAAATGGATGGAGCTGCTGATTATGATCTTTATCTTTATGATCCTTCTGTTGATGTTAGTGCATCAAATACAGGCATTCTTGTAAAAAGCACAACTGCTGGTAATGGTTTGCCAGAAAATATCTTGTATACTCCAGCAAATAATATGACCGCATACCTTGTTATCAAAAGAGTTTCAGGTTCAGGAAGCTTTACATTACAAGCAGAAGCTACCAAAACAGGAACACCCTCACCTTCAGGATTCTTTGGTGCAGAATTTGCTCTCCTAGCAATTATAGGAGCTGTTGGTTTGGCAACAATTGTTTTCTTATCAAAGAAAAAACGAGTTTAAATTCATACTAATCTGACAAGGAAGTAAATCATTGCTTCCAATTTCTCTTTTTTTATAGTATTTCTTTTTAAATAATTGTTACACTTATTTGTTGGAATATTACCATCATTTAATTAGCTATATATTTGTAATAGTTCTAGTACTAATAAAAATCCCTAAAGAAAGATTGCAGGTGAAGAGCGAATACTTTCGATTAACTCTTTATTTCTTATTTAAAATGATAAAAGTAAAAACAAATAATCAAACCAGCAAGTGGTTTACCAAATAGTGGAAGAGTATATCGGTAGCATCATAAATATCCTTTGCATTATTTGGTTGGAATTGTTCAATAGGGAGTATAAGGAATGAGTCAAAAAGCAAAATTATTCCAAAAAATAACATTAGAAAATCTCATGCTGCATGAGCATACTCAAGTTAGTTTAGACAAGGAGTCAGTCACATTAGTCACTGGAGCAAATGGTTCTGGTAAAACACAGATTTTAGATGGTTTAATTATATGTTTAGGGCACATTCCCTCTCGAGCAAAAGCTAAGGGTATAGGTAGCTTCGTAGGAAAATATGGCGAAACTGCCATGGTAACTCTCGAGATAACCAATCCTGTTATGAATGGAAAAAGAGCTATTTGGACAATGGATAATGATCTAAATTCAGTTATAGATTTTGATACCTTTAAAATTGGAGCTAAAATATCAAAGCAAGATAGTAGTATAACTTTTACAATAAATGACTCAAGAAAAATCATTCGCGGTCGTTTGGTAACTAGAGGAGATATTAGACGTCTTTTTGAAACTGTTGGAGTGAGAGGAGAAAATAAGCTAGCTTTTACTGGCGAAGGGACTGTGGATGAATTTGCTTCAAAGAGTCCCAAGAGAAAATTAGATGTTCTACTAGAAGTTACTGGTTTAAAACAATATAGAGAGGAAGTTATTAGCGCTCAAGAAATTTTGAAAAACAGTATCCAAGAAATCGAACCTTTGAAAAGAAAGTTTGAAACAGAAAGTAAACTCTTAAGCTTATGGAACGATGCTATGAAGATTCTTAATCAAAAGAAAAAATTAATGTTAATGAAAACCAAAATGGAAACTGAGTTAAGCTGGTCACATGTGGTTCGATTAGAAAAACAAATAGAATCGATCAATCAACAAAGAACAAAAATTTTGAAACAGAAAAGTGATAATGACAAGGAAATAGCTCAAAAAGAGGATGAAATTGAACTCACAAGCAAACGTTTGAAGGTTTTAAATGATGAATTTCAATTGATCGAAGAACAAGAAAGAATAAAGAATCGAGCTTTAATTACCCTTGAAACGCAATTAAGTTATGAAGATGATAATATTCGAAATTTCAAACGTGAAATTGAACGATACCAAGAACAAAAAGAGAAAATGGAAAAAATTCTTGAGAGCAAAGATTTGAGTGCAAAAGATAGGCAGTTACAAGATAAACAAGAAGCTCTTATAATTAAAACAAAGAAATTGTTAATGATTCAAGAAAAATATGCTAAAGGAGAAAATGAGCTTCTATTATTACGTAAAAAAATCGTTTCCGAACCTAATTATGATACATTTAATTCTGATGAAGAAATTTTTTCGGGTGAACGATTGACAAGATATGAGGAGGATTTAGTAACTTCAGCAAAAATCTTCTCACAAAAAATAAAAAAGCAGGGACTAGAGAAAGAAATCATAGGTCCTATAATTTCGGATATTCGAATGAAAGAAGGAGAAAATTCCTGGGAAAAAGCTGTAAGGAATCTTATTGGTAATAATCTTTATGCATTTGCAGCGAAAACTGATGAATCATATCGATATGCAAAAAGGCTCTATGATGAAACATGGCCTAGATGGAAACCACCTTTAACAGTTTTTAGAGTATCAACAGACGATGCTAAAACTGCTTCTGAAATAATAAAGAAACCTCCTTATAGTGAAGTCTATAATATTGCTGCTAACCTTATTGATGGTGATCCTTTCATTTTAGGTTTACTTAAACGTGTTGTAAAAGGTGCTGTTGCTGAAGATAAATATGACCCAACTATTTTAACTCGAATTGCTAAAGATTCAAAAGTAAATATTTTAACCAAATCTGGTAATAGTTTTTATTTATATCATGGTGGTTTTGGCAGACCTCCTGCACCTATGAAAAATTCACTTGGTTGGCAAATTAAAACAATTGATGATAGAACCACCTTTGAAGTTGGTAATGAAAGAGAAATTCGATTGACTATTGCTCGTTTAGAAAGAGATACTCGAGAATTAAAGATAGATGAGATTAAGACGTTACAAGAAATATCGCGATTACATCAAGAAATACAAACATTAGGTATGCCTGATGAAAAGATTCTAGGAAAAATAGAAACTATGAATGAAATAGCATCAGTCATTGAAGCTAAAATAAAAGAATGTAGAATACACCAAAGCGAATTGAAATTAAAGCTTGATGAAGCATCAGATGATTTTGGATCATATACTATAAAACGAGCTGAAATAAAGAAAAGAAGTGATGAAATCGAAGAAACAAAGGAGCTTTTGAAATTAGAGCTCCATAGTTTAAGAGAGAAATCATCAAGGCTTTTAACCATTGAAATTAATCTTGATGCTGAATATGAAACCTTTTATGAAGAAAAGAAAGAGAAAGTGATACTAGCTGAACGTAAGGGTGAAAGACCAGAAGAAATAAGGGCCTATACTGAAATAAGAGATGAATTAAGTCGCATTGAGGGACATCTCGAATCAATAGGTATAAGTAATGTAGATGAAGATAAAATAGAAACTCAAAAAGCAAAGGTTGAATCACTTCAGACTTATATGAAAGAACGGGAGGAGCATATAACAAATCTCCGAGCAGATCTAGAAGCGCGGTTGGCTTTTTGGAATGGTGAATTACAAGAAATAATAACCAACATAACAAGATCAATGAAGCTTCTTCTTGGTGGTATTTTTGAGAAAATTAAATTAAAGGTAACCAATATTACTAATCCTGATGAAGCAGGTCTTTTTATTGAAGCTATCACTAAAGGGAAAGCCTACCGAGATTTCCGTGAATTAAGTGGTGGGGAAAAAGTTTTAGCTATAGAAGGACTTATTCTCGCAATGCATACTTTAACTGACTCTCCAATACATGCTATTGATGAATTTACTCAAAGATTAGATGATAAAAACAAAGCATTAGCTTTTAGTATTGCAATAAGAACTCAAAAATTAGCTAGTGAAAACTCACGATTTATTCCTCAATTTATTTTGTTATGTCCAGATGCATTAAATGTAGAAATTACAAAAGATATCAATCATTTAGTTGTCTCTGAATTGAAGGTGATTAAAGCTGAAGCCATTAGATGAAGATACTGATATAGAAATCGAAATTATCTCAGATGTACTATCAGACGAGGAAAATGAATCATCAACTTCAGATGTGAAAAGAATTGATAAAAGCGAGAAGAAAAAAGCAGCTGAAACCATAGAAAAAACTCTTTGGAATGTTGCTAAGAAATACAAGACCTTTGAGGATAAAGAAACTGTACCACAAGTAAAAGAAAGTGAAGAAGATCGAAAGCAAGTAGCAAATGCCTATTTAGAACTAACTACTAAGAGACATAGGCAATTAGATGCTCGTGTGTATGGTTCATTATCAAAAATGCAAAAAACTCGTGATACAAAAATAGCTCTTGAGGGAACAACAGAACGTGATAGATTAAGAATGATAGCTTGGGAAGTAAAAATAAGAACACAAGCAATCATTTCTTTGCCTGGTGATAGTACTCTAGAAATGGATATTTTCCGGATGCATGATGGTAATAGTGTAAGAATTCTTGATGGAGAAGAAAGAGAAATTTCCGTTGAAGACATAATTATTGAGGACAAAGGAATAGCTATTTTGGAATCATTGCCTTTAAGAAAATTAACAGCAGAGCAGAAAACAAAATTGAAGGATGAATTTGTTAGAAACTTTTCTGGGAAAAAATACTCTATTAAAGAATTAGAAGAAACACTAGATAATGTAAATGCTGATTTATTATCTCTATTAATTAGAGAAAAGAGAATCATACTTCGAAAAATTACCAGTAATCAAGTTGAAATTCTAAATCGCTCAGAAAATAGTGATGAAGATGATGATAGTTATTATACAAGTCAATCAATTGTCATTTCTCCCAAAAAAGGGTTGAAATGAGTTAGAAGAACGGTGAAGAAAATTGATCGATGAATTTAATGAAGAAATAAAAAAAAGTGATGAAGAAACCAGTACTCAAAATAATTCAGCTAAAGATAAATTAGAAGAGGAGTTTGGAGAAGTAAATCCTCAATTATTCATTGCTTTAACTTCAAGATGGAGAAGAGAGAATGGCTCATTAGCAATTGGTGTATCGAAAAATCAATTGCGCAATAAAACAGGTTTAACTTTACTTGAATTAGAAACCACTCTCGAGGATTTTGGCAGAAAAGTAAAACATTTGGGTTTGGAATTAATTTCATATATTAATGAAAATGAAGAATGGTATTGCTTACGATCGATTTATGTTGTACCGAATGAGTTGACCTTGGATGAACAAGCAGTTTTAGGAACGATTATTTTTATGGTTGAACGAAAATCTGATCGTAGAAGAAGAGAGGAAGAACCAATTTCATCAGCAGATTTGTTTGAACGATTAGTAAAAAGAGGATATTATACTGAATATACACTAACTAGGATTTTACGGACTCTTGATACTACCGGTTACATACGAAGGGGAGGAAATAAGATTAAGTATGGGTCTAGAACGAAAATTGAAATTTCAGCTGAGAGAAGAGCGGAGATAGCTGATAGAACAGAAGGAATGTTACTTTAGTTTAAAGAAAAACCAATAAGGAGCTAATTAAATGGCTGTCATAACAACTTCAACAGTATCTGTTCGTTGTGCTGGACACAATGGAAGAGCAACACTAAAAGAAGCTGTAGCTGAAGGCTGGAGAATGTGTAGGGTATGCCGTTCTTTCATTTGTCCAAAATGTATCCAAGAATTTGATTTCAAGATGAATGGAATTTGTCCATCATTTATTTTTGGAATAGAAAGTCATCAACTTAGTCCAGGCCCAATCCCTGTTGAAGAAGTCATATTGTTTGTTGAGCAAAATAAATCCGAAGGAATTACAGCTGGGTTATTAGAAGCATTATTTTTTGAAGATGAACAAATGGGTTTTATGCCTTTTTATGCTGCGGTTGAAAAGGAATTAGTAAGTGAAGATGATGAATTAAATCTCGATCCTGCAAAAATACAAGAAGAAATGTGGTCTTCATTTGGATTTGTTATGACTAAAAGAAGACGTGGGAAATTTATCACTTGGGAGAAGATTGGTTAAAATTAACCAACAATGGAGATTTGATAAATGACTGATGATAAAAATAAATCACAAAAGAATAACAAACCATACTTGGGCGATATTCTAGGTGAATCAAAAGAGGATAATCCAAAAATCAATCGCCAAGAAGAGAAGAAAGAAAGCAGCAGTCAGGATCCAGATGTTATTGAAGAAAATGAAATGGTAGATGATGAAATATTCAAAGCATATATTTTGCATAGAGTGGTCATTGAAACGCTAAATCATTGCAAAAGGGCTGATCCCAAAGAAGCAATAGGTATCTTACTTGGGTATAAATATCAATTTAAAGGGCAGAAATATGTTAAAGTAGTAGATTGGGTAACGGGGAAAGCAAATCAAAGCCATGCATATGCAGAATTTACTCCAGAGGGAGTGAGACAATATACAACGCTTATTGAAGAAAAGTATGGGGGGTCAGAAAATCGACCGAAAATTGTTGGGATATTTCATTCACACCCATTTGGGTCAAATCCCCACTTTTCGTCAACGGACTATAATACTTTTCTAAATTTTCCTTATGATGCTGAGCACAATGTCTTCGTTTTAATAGATCCTAAATCTGATTATTACAAATCTTATATTGTGGTTATAGATGAGAAAGGAATGAAAAATTTGGCAGAAGTAGAATGGGTGGAATACACCGTAAGATAATGATTTGAGCTGATGCTATGAATAAAATCCTCAATAAACAACAATCTGATCACCAAAAAAATCCTTCATCAGAAGGGAAAAATGATGATCGAATAAATGTTAGTTTTTATGAAGATGATATTGAGGATAGAACAAGACGCTATTTTGGTACAGAAAACCTAGATAGGATTAAACAGAGCACAATTCTCTGTGTTGGGGCAGGTGCTGTAGGTAATGAGATTTGTAAAAATCTAGGAATGTTAGGTGTGGGGCATATTAAATTAGTTGATTTTGATATTGTTAGCAAATCGAATATTAACAGATGCATTTTCTTCAGACCCGAAGATCATAAAACCATCTCAAAAGTAGAGGCAGTTGCAAAACGATTGCCAGAAATTGCTCCTAACACTAAGATAACCCCATATAATGTAAGGATAGAGGAAGCACCACAAGAAGTTTATGCTGTTGATCTCATTATAATGGCCCTTGACAATGATTATGCAAGATATATGTTAAATTATGGAAATTTAATGCAAGAAAAAACCATTCCGATGATTAATGGTGCAATGGGTAAATCATTTCTCGAGGTGGAAATTTACCTGCCAGGTGAAACTGCTTGTGCGGTGTGTTTATGGAGTGAAGACTATTACAGATCAATAATGAATCATCAAGTGATTTTAAAATGTGATGAATTTTTTGTTGAAACATTACCTAAATTCCCAATGATAAGTACTTTAACCTCAATTGTTGGGGGGATAATGGCTGTAGAAGCAACGAAAGTTCTCATAAGTATGGATGAAAAAGGTATGTATTCCAATATTACCAAAGGTCAAGAACCTAATTTCGGTAAAATGATTAGATATGATTTGCGAGAGCATGAATTAACTATCGGTAATATTATGCCTAATCCAAAGTGTGTAGATGTTACCTGTCGAGCAAGAAGAAAAGCTCAAAAATAATCTCCCATCTGCATAAGTTTCAAGTTATTGAACAATGCTAAAGATGCAGAGAAGCATCAAAAACAAGAAATTAACAAATAGTATAGGTGTAAAAAAAATGAGCGAAGAAACATGGCGTGAAATTATTATTGATGTAGAGCCAAGACAGAAAGAATTTCGTGTAGCAGTTGAAGAAGAATCAACTATTGACGAAGTAGTAAAAACTCTTGTACAACGCTGTATAGACGAAGGTGTTGACATAAATAAATGGGCTAAAGAAAAAGTAGGTCAGCCTAACGTTAGCTTTATCCTAATGAGAAAAATGACTGGAAATACCGCTTTACCACCTGCTGCAACATTTGGTTCCATAGATCCAGGATTAGAATCCAATGAACGATTCAAATTAGATGCTTGTGCTCAAGTAGGATGAATAATAAATGTGTAAGCAGCGGGAATAGTTAGAAAATTTAGTACGATAAAAATTCCCGCTTTTAATCTCTTTAAACAAAAAATAAACGTAGAGGAGAATCATGTCACGAGTAAATTTCCCTGCAACTGTTGTCAATGCTCGTATAGCTGAATCTATATCAGTATTTTATGAGTCAATGGAAGAATTCTTCAAAAAGAAAGGCTGGCGATGGGTTCCGTATAAACAAACTGGTGATAAATGGATACAGGAAGATTATTCTGTAGAAATTAAAGGTAAATTTAGTGATGGAACCTATCAAACAATTGTTTTTACTATGCGAAGGACTCCAGGTTTAGTTGGTCAATCCATTTCTAATCAATTAAATGTAAGTTATGAACATAAATTCTCCATTTTTTTACCTAGAGAGTATCCAGCTAATTTATCTCATATTAAAATGAGCTCACTGACTCCTCTGTGGCATCCTCGAATTTCGATGGGAAGAGGTGGGAATGCTTGCATAACAGTGAATGGAGAAGTGGATAGAATTCTAATAGATATTATTTATCATATACTGATGGATCCTAAAAGGATTAGACCACCAAAATTATATCCTAAGGAAGATTCGGGGATGAATGTAGCAGCTATGCGGTGGTTTGAGAAAGACGCTGAGAATATCTACAATCAAATGTTAACCAGCTGGGATTCACATCACGAAAAAGCAAGCAAAGAAATTGGAATTAGGATCATTGGTTCAGATAAAGAACCAGAAGAACCGAAAGCAACCGATAAAACGATTCGCATTATACCCAAAGAACCTAAAGAAAAAGAAGAAAAGGAGAAAAAAAGTGGAGGTGTACGAATAGTTTGAAAGAAAATCAAAAGGAATTAGGAAAAGGAAAAATCTCATCAGAGGATAAACTGGATGAAGAATTATTTGCTTATGAAGTTTCTTCAAAAGGTGCTAAGCTTGAGGTTATTGAAGAGTTACCAACAGATGATGATTTAGAAGATTATAATGATCAAACACTTGAAGAAGAAAATGAAGAAGAATCTCCTCCTAAAAAAACCATCAGAATAATTTCTGAAAAGGATATGGAGATTAAAGAAATTTCTCCACCAAATTATTCACCTTATCTTGTTTGTGCATTACATTTTAAAAATCAACCATACAAAAAAAGAAAGTTGCTTAAAGTAAAACGATTAGAAGATAATTAACAACAATCTATTTCCTTCATTTTTTTTGTCTATTCTTGCAAAACTTCAAAAGGAGAGGGAAGAGAAATCATTAATCAAATATATTAAACTGCTAATAGACTATTTTGAGCAATAGTCATAAGGGGCGTAAATAACTTTTGGCAAAAAAGATTTTCCTTGATGAAACTGGATTAACTCTGGAAGATGTATGTAATATCGTGAAAAATGGCTATCAATTAGAATTAACTGAAAACGTGAAAGTCAAAGTTAATCTCGCAAGAAGTGCAATTGAAAAAGCTGTTGATGCAGGACAAAAAATCTATGGTATTACAACAGGATTTGGTGCTTTGCGAGATATTGTTATTCCAGAAAAAGATGCTGCGGAATTACAAGCAAATTTGATACGAAGTCATTCTGTTGGTGTTGGTGAACCAGCAGCAGATGAGTTCGTTAAAGCAATGATGGTTTTAAGAGTAGCTGCTTTAGCTCGGGGAAATTCGGGGTGTCAACTTAAAACTTTGGAAAATCTTATTGCGATGATAAATAAAAATGCTTTACCAATTATTCCATCAAAAGGATCTGTAGGTGCTAGTGGTGATCTAGCTCCATTGTCACATATGGCTTTAGCTATGCTAGGTGAAGGAGAAAAGAATCTAAAATACAAAGGTAAAACTTACGATGCAAAAGATGGATTGGAAAAGGCAGGCATACCAGTAACAATACTATCATACAAAGAAGGTTTGGCGTTAAATAACGGTGCACAATTTTCAGCTGGAATTGCTTGTATGGTGATAAATCAAGCTTATAATTTGCTTAAGAATGCGGAAATAGCTACAGCATTATCTATGGAAGCATTAAAAGCAGCAAGACAACAATTAGATGAAAGAATTCATGAGGCAAGAAATCAACCCGGACAAATTAAAATAGCTGCTAATCTTCGAGAATATACTACCGAGAGTATTTTTGTTAAAATTCATGAAAGTCTCTATACTTGTAAAACGGAAAATTGTGGATATTATTATGACTATCAAAATGGTGATAGCACACAAAATATCCCTCCTAATACTGATTTTCTTAAATTACCAGATTCATGGATCTGTCCAAATTGCCAAGGCTTGAAAGACAATTTCGATAAACAGTGGCCAAAAGTTCAAGATGATTATTCAATAAGATGCACACCACAGGTTTTAGGTCCTATTAGTGAAACATTAGATTTTGTTAAGGATATTCTAACTCGAGAAATCAATGCTGCAACAGACAATCCATTAATCTTTATAACCAGAGAAGAACCTTTGGAGTGTGATATCTATTCTGGTGGTAATTTTCATGGAGAACCTATAGCACTAGCAATGGATTATTTATCGATAGCCATGTCAGAAGTAGGCAATATCTCTGAAAGAAGAAGTGCTACATTAATTGATAAGAAAAGAAATCAGGGATTAAGCCTGTTCTTAATACCTCAAAGTGTTTTAGGTTTGAATAGTGGATTTATGATGCCTCAATATACAGCTGCTGCACTTGTATCAGAAAATAAAACACTAGCTACTCCAGCATCAGTGGACTCAATACCAACTTCAGATGAGGCGGAAGATCATGTAAGTATGAGTCCCATAGCAGCAAGGAAAACAGCATCTATACTAGATAATCTTCAATATATTATTGCTATTGAAATGATGTTAGCAGTACAAGCAATTGATCTAAGATGTGAAATCCAAAAAGTTTTACCTGAAAAAGCTCTTGGAAAGAAAACAAGAATCGCATATAAAGTTATTAGAGAAGCTGTTCCAAAATTAGTTCATGATAGAATTATCTATCCAGATATCAATAAAATAGCTGAGATAGTAAAAAGTGGAGAAATAATTAGTGTAATTGACAAGTAAAATAGCTCTATCTAATCATTATAAAGAAAATACTAATAGCTGGTATTTCCTTCTATTTTGAAGGAAATAGTGCAAATGCTTAAGCTTCAAAAAACTTTTTAATCGAAGGTCAATTCAAAACCACAACAGACAATTATGCCGGGATGGTGTAGCGGCAACATTATTCTTCTTTTTCTTGAATAGTAATTTGGTTCTCTTTAATTATGTATAATTGTCCCTTATCATCTTGTGCAAAGATGATGTCCTCACCTTCCTCTAATTTAAATAATTCCCGAACTTTTTTCGGAATCACTATTTGTCCTCTCGAACTAACTGTGGCACTACCTAGGAATTTCATATGTAATTTATACTAAAGTAAGTATTTAAGAGTTTTTCAGTAAAATAAGTATATACTTATTAATAAGAAAATACTTATAAATTCCTAATCCTATATATTATTATGAATTACATGCAAGACAAATCAAAGATTGCTTATAAAACAATCAAATTAATAATTCTCACTGATAAAAAAGAAGAAAATATTTTGGAAAAAATGGCACGAAAACATACATATACAGTTAAACGATTTCTTGAAATTATAAAGAAGGAAAATTTAACTTCTAAAATTAAGTCTAATTTGCACAGATTAACAATTACTTCTCGAAATCGTCCAATAGTTCCATATGATTTAAAAAAAGAAACGAAATTAAGTCATAGATATCTAGCTCAATGTATGAATTATGCTATTTGTTTATACAGTGCATATCTTACAAAATCTAAGAAATGGGAGCAATTAATAACAAAACAAAGTAAAAACAAAATAGAAAAAATAATTCAAGAAATTGAAGTGGATTCAACTGGCAATCTAATATCAATAAAAGATGATATTTCAGAAATTCTTGATAATTTGTTAAATGATGGTTTAATTAAAAAAATACTTAATTCTAGTCATTCGTTCCCTTGTGAATCACAAAATCATAAACCCAAAAAAATTCCTGTTTATTTTGACAATCAAATCCTTGAGTTAGAAAAAACAGCTGATTCTTTTAAACTTCATTTATCAACTCACAAACTTCGTGAACGAATTATTTTAGACTTAAATACAAATGAATACCATTTTCGCGAAATTAGTAATTATCCAGTTGTTGGAGGTTTTCTCTACAAAAATATAGCCAAAAAAAGATGGGAATTTCATGCTACAGTAAAAGTCAACACTCCAGAATATTCAGGTAAGAAGAAGGCTATTTTTGGAGTAGATATAGGTATGGTGACAGATGCAACAGTAGTTGTGCTTCTTGAAAATAACTCATTAAAACAAAAACAAATCCATTTTCTTAAAGTTCCAGAATTGAAAAAGAAGAAATTCTTTTTAATGCAAAGGAAGAGCGTTCTCCAGAAAAAAATTGCAAATGCTCCTCCCATTCAGAAAATACCGCTAGTACAAGAACTCAAGAATGTTTATAACAAAATCACCAAGAATTCAAAAGCTGTATGTCATAAAATATCAAAAATGATTGCTGATATTGCCCAAAATTACCTTACCTTAGGATATGAGGTTCATATAGCAATTGGGCAATTAAGTGGTATCCGAACCAGAGCAATGAAAGGTAACTATAAAGGCAAAAAATATAGAGGCAAGATTCATTCTTTTCCTTTTTATCAAATGACTGAAAACATCAAGTATAAATGTCGTATTATTGGCGTTGATGATAAGAACATCTCTACTATAAGTGAAAGTTGGACCAGTAAAACTTGCCATAAATGTGATTCAGTAAATACCATTCGATTATCTCAAGCATCATTCAAATGTCTTAATTGTAACTGTGAATATCATGCAGATGTAAATGGTGCAATAAATATTGCCTTGAGATACATCAAAAATCAATTCATAAACGACTCAAATAGTATTAAGATGATTTACTTATTTCCTAATAAGAAATCTGCCGGATTAAGCAATCCATATGTGACTCTACTTAATCCACAGGGGAACAGTAGTTCGCCCCCTTGCAATGAATCCACTGGAGCTGATTATTCAGCTCATATAAAGGTAGAGGACGCAAGAAAAGTACAAACTCTACAATAGAGGACTACAGCGGCAACATTCGGGAATATTATAAAGAAACCAAAAAACTTTGGTGCCGGGACAGGGAATCGGACCCTGACCTCAGGATATCTATATTCGGAGACTGACTCATCTCGAGAATTCCACAGTCCCGAATTCTACCACTAAACTATCCCGGCGAAGTTAATACTCTCATCACGATGAAGTGTTATTAAAAGTTTTTTGAAAGTAGTTATAATTCGTTTTTACTACATGCTTTTAAAGTTTTATTTGGTACAACAAAGCTGAGGAAAAATCAATGCCCATGAATTGGTTATATGATCCATTACTTTTGGATACTACACCAACGTTATCAGAAAAATGGTTAACCGCAAATGATTTATTAAAATATGAACGCGATACTTATCTCTCAACTTCTGGGTATTTTATACTCTATTCAATAATGATTCGTAAAAGTGATTTTTCATCAAGTGAACGGCTTCTTCAATCATTTCCCTACATTTTGCTAGACGATAATTGGTGTGAAGCTATACGTAAACAAACACTTACTTTAGCTGAGAAAGTACACTATTATTTTCAAAAATCAAACATACTTTCAGGAACTATTGCTTTAAAGCCATTAAGATATTTATATTTATATGTAAAATTTAGATCAGGGAAATTCCAGATAACATTATCATTGAATACAATTGTTGTTTCAATAAAATCGCATGGAATGTCTTGAATAAAATCTGCTTGATAATATTCAACATATTCTTTTCCAGGCAAGGGTTTTACTTCTGAATTTGTATCATTAATTTCTGGTAGTAATTCATTAGTAAAATAACTATTATATGAGTCATTTGCACTTTCTTGAGTTGCCATACCATTGTTGAGTTTAAACTCAAATCCATTAATGGTTAAGGGTATTATCAAGAAAATGATTAAAGCACAAAATAATCTAATATGTTTAATGTTTGTGGACATAAAGATTTCACCTATTTAAGGAGCCTTTTCAAATATAACATATGTTATCTTATACTAGGATCTCCAAAAACCAGCTTAAAATTGAGCATATAAACACAATTAGAAAAATAACTTTACATATAAACTTGAAAAAATATGAGAAAGTTGATAGTTCACTTTCTCTCATTTCGCACTAGTAGAATTGCAGAAACAAGGCTAAAGAACCCTGAAATGGCAATAGTGTTAATTTTTGTGTCCAGTGTATACATATCAAAGAGATTCCCTAAATACCAAGTACTCAAACTATCCGCATAGGTTACAGTTTCAAAGGTCGCAGAGGATTCATTATATGTTGTTACATTATAGGTTGTAAAAATTAATGCTCCTACAGGATTAACAGGAGCAACTACAGCAGTGTGGTTCACTTGAAAGATGAGGTTATTAGCGTCAACAGTAACAGTATTGTTATTCATTTCATAAAAGATAGGATCATTTGCACTGTTATTGAGAACAGTTAGAGAGCCATTTGTAACGCCAAACATACTTATTCCACCTGCAACGCAGACAGTGTAGTTTGCTAATGGTCGTATAGTTTCTTCCCAATGCATATATTTTTCCCAATCACAAATATAGCTTCCATTTATTTCCGTTGTCCAACCAATAATGATTCTATAACCATGATTGGCATCTATAACTGGTGTGGTACAAAGACTAAGTTCAATCTGGAGAAAAGTAGGACTACTACTTATAGTATCAATATCAATTGAGGGTTGATCAAAATAATCACATGATAATTCCCCTTGAAAAATCCTTTGGACATCATTTAAATGGTCTGACCAAGGAAATGGACTAGCTTTCAATGCACTACCTGTAATTATTTGGGTTGTTGTTAAAATTCCCATCAGAAGTGCAAGATAGATTATAGTTTTTTTATTTCTCATTTTTGTACCACCTTTCTGTTAAATAATAACAATATTTAATATAGTGCTCTTAGTAATAATAAATATTTTATTACACTCTACTAGAATGTAAATTGTTTATAAAATCAATAACTAAATTAAATTTACCCCTTTTAAATCTATTATCACAAAATTTTTTACACCAAAAAGGGAACTTCACTGCATTAATAAACATGAACTGCTACTTTTCTTTTATAAGCATTATTTCAATTTCTTTGGTGATATAAATTAATCCATTTTCATCTTGCAAGAAAATAAGATCATCTCCTTGTTCAAGGTTTAGTTCTTCTCTCACTGTTTTGGGGATGGCTATTTGGCTTTTCATAACAATTTTAGCACTGCTAAGGAATTTCATGTTCTCACCAATAACTCATTTAATTTAAGAGTAATATTTTGTTATATTCTCCAGTTTTTCTTGGAGGTGTCTCTTTTTTTCTTCAGCAATAATAATTGAATTTCATACAAGCTTTCTCTTTGTTTTTTGTAATCTTTTGGTTTGGTGTAGAAACGCCATAATCTCTTTACAGCTATATGTTCAAAATTGAGTATATATTTCCTTTTTTGGTGCAGTATCTCTCCTTCCTTAACCGCCTTTTGTAATTTAACACACAATTGGCTTTTCTTCCAGGGCATTCTTTCTACCAATTCTGATAAGGAGTATTCTTTTTTATAGCCATTTCTTAGTTGTTCTTCAATCATCAAGCACACTAATCGATGGATGAACATCGTCTCTTTTTTTACTAATACTCTTATTAAAGTTCCTAATTTCACTGTTTCCTCCGGATTTGTTTCGAACAATTGTTTAGCTATTTCTTCTATTGATTGTTCTTTCAATTCCTTCATCATTTCATCTTGTGTTATTGTCATCGCTCAACTCTTCTGTTCTATATTAGTTTTTCACTTGAATTTCTTTATAAAGGCCTAAATTATCGACAAAAAAATTCTTGAGCCTCCTTAGTCTCGGAGTGCAGTAATCCTGAGCTGAGAGTTCGATTCTCTCTCCCGGCACCAATCCTTTTTATAACTAATTTTTTTGTTTAACAAATAATCAATATTTAGTACAAAAAGGTAATTCAATTTTCATTAAAAAAGAAATAATTGGTTGTTTGGAACCAATTATAATTAACTTAAATTACACCCAATTGTTTCCCATGTTTGGTAATTATTTCAATAGCTTCATCAATAGTATTATATTCAAAAGATGCTTGGCATGTTGTTCGTAATAATTCTCTACCTATGTCCACAGCTGGTGATCGTACAGGATTTGTATAAACACTTCTTGGTCGTTCATCAAGCAAGTCCTTAAAGAAACCAAATGTTGTGAATTCGTCACCAACAATTATTGGCAAGATTGGTGTTTGCGATTTTCCTGTATCAAACTCTGCATCAGTTAGACCTTCGTGATAGCGTTTAGTATTTGCCCAGAGTTTTTGTCTATATGAATCATTTTTTTCGATTATATCTAGTACTGCTAAAACTGTAGCTAATGCTGAAGGTGGTGAGCTTGCACTATAGATCAATGCTCTTGCTTTATGCTTAACCCATTGGCATAGTACCTCAGAACCAGCGATATAACCACCAATAGATGCAAAGCTTTTGGAAAAAGTTCCCATAATAATATCAACTTTATCAGTTACTCCATAATGTGCTGCAGTACCCCTCCCATTGGGTCCAAGTACTCCTACAGCATGAGCGTCATCTACATAAACTCCCGCGCCATATTTTTCTGCAAGTTCTGTTATAACATCAAGTTGAGCTATTGTTCCCTCCATTGAAAAAATCCCGTCACTAACAATAAGTGCATGTTCATTCTCTGGGATTTGTTTCAAACATCGTTCTAGTTCTTCCATGTTATCATGCTCATAAATTAGCTTGCGTTCTTTTGGTATACCGCTTAATTTAATACCATCAATAATAGAAGCATGATTTTGTTTGTCTGAAATTACCCAATCATCTTTACATAAAAAGCAAGAAAGAGCTCCAAGGTTAGCTTGCATACCAGTTGAAAAAATCACTACTGCTTCTTTTCCTAGGAATTTAGCTAAACGATTTTCTAGTTCCACATGTAAATCCATAGTACCATTGAGTAATCTTGATCCAGTAGAGCCAACTCCATATTTGTCAATTGCTTTCTTTGCTGCTTCTTTGACTTGGGGATTAATTGTCATTGAAAGGTAATTATTGCTACCTAACATGATTACCTCTCGACCATCCATGTTAACAATGGGTCCTTGTTCACTACTTAATTCCTTGAAATAAGGATAGAATCCAAGTTGTTTAAAAGCGTCAATTTGCTCTATCAACTCAGACTTTGCCCGATCTTCGTATTTCGTAAAGAAATTCATTTGAGCCACTAAAAGATGGGTTCGGGGTAGGTATTAAATAAGTTTTTTCCCATATTCAGCATTTAGGTAATTACCTACAATTAAATTAAATGAAAAAAATATTTAAAGAAATTCAATATCTAAAATACTAAACGGTTGGCACCGTAATTCTAGGAGATAGTAATTTGAATAAAGTTATAGTTATAACTGGAGCATCATCAGGCATAGGTCTTTCCCATGCTGTTTATTTAATATACAAAGGGTATACAGTTTTTGGAACAAGTAGATTAGATACAGTAAAAGATCTACATAAATTAAAAGAAATTTATTTGCAGGATCATACCAAATATCGTTTTACTAATCGTGAAAAAACATCTGTTAAACCTAGAAAGAATCTTCTTCCAAAGAAGATTCTGAATAATTTGGATGAATTATTAAGCAAAATAATTTTTTTCAAAATGGATGTCACTTCAGAAGATTCCGTTCAATCTGCTATAAAAGAAATGGAAGACAAAGCTAAACAGCTAAACAATAGAGGAATTGATGTCTTAATTAACAATGCTGGAATTAGTTTCTTCAAAAGCTCAGAAGATTTATCCTTAGAGGATTGGCAAAAAACATTTGATATTAATCTTTTTGGGGTTATCAGAGTAGTAAAAGCTGTTTTACCTTATATGCGTGCAAGAAAAGCTGGTCAAATTATCAACACTAGTTCACTAGGGGCGATCGCTACAATACCTTTCCAAGCACATTATTCAGCTTCTAAAATAGCTACAAAGATGTTCACTGAAGGATTGCGTATAGAAGTAAAACCATTTAACATAAAAGTATCAGCTATTCTACCAACTGATATTAACACAAATTTCAATGTTAATATGTTCGATCATTCAAATTCGAAAGGGAACAATATTTCTTCCATTGATTTGCAATATATGATTGATAACACTCCTACAAGTAAAGATTCCCCATACTATCACTCAGCACAAAAAGTATGGAAGATTATAGTTAAAAATCTAATAGTAGCACCACCACCATTAGTTGTGTCTAAAAAAATAGCTAAAATCATTAAAAGCAGAAAACCAAAAGTAAATTACCGATCAGGAAGTTTATCGCAAATCTTTTTGATTTATTTAATTCGAAGGATTGTATCAGATGAATTCACTGATTACCTTTTACCAAAATATTTTGGTTTGTAAATATAATAGATTAATTTGCCCATAAAACAAAATAAAGAGTATAATAATTGAAATAGTTTGGATAAAAAATTTAAAGTGATAAAGCTTAGAAATCAAGATATTCAAAGAAGGGTAGACCATATGACCTATGTAATTACTGGTTCTGGACTTACAATAGAAGATGTTGTCAAAGTTGCACGACATAATGAAAAAGTAGAATTGCATCCAGATGCAATCGAACGAATGAAAAAATGTAGAGCAATGCTTGAAGAAAAAATCGTTGCTGGGGAAATCATGTATGGCGTAAATACCGGCATTGGTGAATTTTCTGAAGTTGTTCTTACAGATGACCAAGTAGGGCAATTTCAAAAATATTTAATCTATAATCATGCTGCTGGTATTGGCAAAGCTGCTCCGATTGAACATGTTAGAGCTGCTATACTAGGTAGAATTAACGTCCTTGCTCATGGTAATTCAGGCAATAGACCAATCATTGCTCAAACAATGGTTGATATGCTAAATAAGGGTGTAACCCCAGAAGTTTGTGAAAAGGGTTCTGTTGGCGCTTCAGGTGATTTATGTTCAATGTCACAAATAGCTCTTTTAATGATGGGTGAAGGAAGAGCATTCTATAAAGGCAATCTCATACCTGGTAAAGAAGCGATGGAAAAAGCAGGAATTCCAATACCGGGATTAAAGGCACGAGATGGTTTAGCTGCAATTAATGGCTCTAATTTTCTAACTGCAATGAGTGCTTTGTGGCTTTTTGATGCTATGCGATTTATGAAACAAGCAGAAATAGCTTGTGCAATGTCAATTGAAGCTTTAATGGGAAACATGAAACCTTATACTCCAATGTTACATGAAATCCGAGGTTTTCCAGGTGCTATTAGAAGTTCAAAAGCGCTTACCAAACTCTTCAAAGGTGGAGATTTATATGAAGCACGCTTAAAGGTAAAAGTACAGGATGCTTATTCTATGCGTTCAGCTCCTCAAGTAATTGGTGCAGTACATGATGCTTTAGCATATGCACGAATACAAGTTGAGATTGAATTAAATGGTGTAGGAGATAATCCTATATTCTTCCCAGATAAGAAACTTCAATTAACAGGAGCAAACTTCCAAGGAACACCAGTTTGTTTACCAATGGATATGGCTGGTGCTGCTATAACAATGGTTTGTGTAATGTCTGAACGTCGTATGAATCGTCTAAACCATCCTGCCTTAAGTGTTGGTTTACCTCCTTTCTTAAGCAAAGGCGCTGGTTTAATGTCAGGTTTAATGTTGAGCCAATATGCTGCTGATATGCAAATAGTGGAAATGCGAATCTTATCCATGCCTGCAAGCATTCAATCAATCCCCGCTGCAGCTGATCAAGAAGATTTCGTTTCAATGGGTATGAATACTGCACTTAAGAACAATCAAATACTTGACAACGCTTATGGTGTTTTAGGTATTGAATTCATGGCTGCTGCACAAGCATTAGATTTCCGAGAATTCAAGTTTGGTGATGGTGTAACAAAAGCCAAAGAAGTCATTCGAAAACATGTTGCATTCTTGGATGAGGATAGACCTTTATTTGATGATCACAATAAGATGAAAGAATTGGTAAAATCATGTGAAATTCTTATAGAAGTTGAAAAAGTAGTTGGAAGTCTCGATTAATACTTCACTCTTCGTTTATGAGATAGGGGTTCAATCCCTCCTCTCTTTTCATTTTATTTATTTCAAATAACTAATTTTCAGAGAAAAAGATTTCCTTCAGCTGTTTTTAGAGCTCGTCCTCCAACAAAAATTTCATTTTCTCGATATTTTGGATACATAAATCCTTCTCGAGTATCAAAACCACCTTGATGAACAATTAGGTCTTCTTGTTCAGAGATAATTTTATGATGAAGACAAAAAGCGGTAATAGATCCAGAAGCAATACCTGTTACTGCATCTTCTCTACCATTTAACGAGGCTGCAAAATATCTTGATCGGACATTTTTCTTATCAGGAAGAAGAGAGAATAATATTATTCCTGCTAATTGTAACTTATCACAAATTTTCATAACATCAGAGTTGGTTAAAACAATTTTTTCCAATATTTTTGAATTGATTTGAATAACTAATCTATCCTTTTTACCTAATTCAATAATACTATTTACCAAATCATTGTTTGGAAGTTTAATTGCTTTGGAAATTTCGTTCATTTCCTTTTCCTCAATTGCTTTTATTGTTGCTTGTCCTAGAGAAACATAAACTTCTGGAAACTTTAATTTCTCGATCGGTGTAGCAATAATCACTTTTTTCTTACCTAGAGCAGTATTAACTTCAAATTCACCATCAAAAAGAGGCTTATCATCCAACAAAGCAAAAATAGCTGCAATAATGCCTTGACTACAAATTTTCAATTCATCATACGGTGTGAAAGTCAAGCTATCAAATAATTGATCAGAGGTATTTTTTAATGAAATAAAAATAGTATGTGCTAATGATAATTCATTAGCAATTTTTTGCATTTTCTTCTTTTCAAAGACTTCTTCATAATAAACAACTGCAGTGGGATTTCCTTCAAAATGATCTTTAGCGAAAACATCATAGATTTTGAATTTCATTATAAACACACTTAAATTAATTTCATTTTTTATAGCACATAATACAGTTTCTGTTAAATATATTGAATACTAATAATGTTTCTTATGAAGAGTAAAAAATAATTAGTTTTTTATTTTTTAATGTTGTTTTCAAAAGATAAGGAAACTTTATTCAAATGAAGGGAGAGTAATTATTTGAGAACAAGAAAGGATTGTTAATATGTCAGAAGTTAAAACTGAAATAATAGAAAAAAATCTTTCAATAAATCGATTTAAAGCTGTTTTATTATTTTCAACTGGAATTTTTTCTATCAGATATCTTACATTGCTTTTCAGTATAATTTTTAGTGATAGATTGCTTGTTTTTTCAACATCTATTTTATTTATTTTACAAATACCATTACTTATAGTAGGTTTCTCAATGTTTTGTTATGGCATTATGGGTATTAAGGGGTTAATACCCGAAAAATCTTTACAAAAGACATTGAAAACAGCTGTTATAGTTTTAACATCAATGATAATCTTACTTGCAGTAGTTTTGATTACTTGGTTTATAATGAGTCTAAATCCTAATCCTGAAAATACCCCTTATGGTTATGATTTGTGGGCAGAATCTATAGTCATTGCTATGCCTTTTACAGAACTCATACCACTAACAATAGCAATGAACCTTATCGGTGGTGTTTTTTGGAAATTAAGGAACACTGATGGATGGAAAACGAACATACTCATAACACCAATTGCATTTATTCCATTAACAATAATTAGAATTGTTAGTGCAAGTCTAAAAATCGTTAATATAATAGATCCACCAAGATTTCAAATAGCTTGGGAAATTTCAGACTATGCTCGAATTGTTTATTCACTTTTAGGAATTATTGCTTTTATAGAAATATTCATTCATATCTGGAAAATTAAACCTAGAGTAATTAATGAGCAAATGAAGTTAAAGTGAATAATAATGTGATTAGTTTACCTTATAATAGAAAAAATTATAAAAGATTTGCTTCGTGATTTTGTTGGTGTAAAATAAAATGTGGGATAGTTTTCACATCTACTAAAAAAATAATTTTTTACTTGAGACTAGGTCCCACTACTACATTTAATGTTCTTATTCAAGAAAAAATTAATCAAGTTGAAGAAGAACAGCTTAAAGATAAAACAATTTTGAGGAGTAATTATAATGAGTCAAAATGACGATAAGAAAATAAAAATCGGACGACCCGCAGGCTTTAGAGATTTCTACCCAGAGGATTATAGCAAAGTGGATTTTGTTTTACAAACTATGAAACGAATCTCACTTGAATTTGGCTATGTGGAATACGTTACCCCCGCTGTAGAATTACGTAAACTATATGAGCTAAAATCAGGTGAAGGACTCATTAAAGAAACATTCAAAATTGAAAGTAGAAGTGGACAGAAATTAGTATTGATACCTGAATTAACTCCTAGTTTAAGCAGGATGTTAGCTGAAAGGCAACAATATTATACAAAACCAATTCGTTGGTTTTCTTTCCCAAAATGTTATCGAGATGAAACACTTCAAAGAGGTCGAGTGAAAGAGTTTTGGCAATTTAATGCAGATATATTAGGCGAAGAAGACATTTATGCTGATGCTGAAATAATAACTATTTTGGTGAAAATAATAAGCGAATGTGGATTATCTAGAAAGCAATTTGTAGTAAAGATCAATGATCGGAAGTTTATGCAAGGATTTTTAGAGAAAATAGGAGTGAAAAATTTCTTACCCGTTATACAAGCATTTGATCGTAAGGATAAATTGCTCCAAGAACAGATAGAAAAAAAGCTAAAGGGTAAATTTCCAGAAGAGGAAGCCACAAGAATTGCATTAATAATTAGACAAAGCAAGAAACTAGATAATAGTATCTTTGAACAAATTCCAAATACTGAAGAAACAAAATCTATAATAGCAAACTACGATAAAATACGCAAAAATGCTTTTATGAAGAATCTATTAGAGATAGGTATCAATAATGATCAAGCTGAAATTCTATTCCAGCTTTCAGAGATAGAAGATAATCCGAAGAATTTCATAAAAAGAGTAAAAGCGCTTGGTGTTAATGAAAATATTGATGAGCTTTTATCAGATCTCATCGCATTGACTAAGTTACTGGAAAGTTTTGGTGTGCAAGAGTATATCACCTTTGATGGAAGCTTAGCACGAGGCCTTGATTATTATACAGGGATAATTTTTGAAGCTTGGAGTAGAGAAGGTGTCTTACCAAGAGCTATTGCAGGTGGGGGACGCTATGGCGATTTAGTTGCAACAATAGGAGGACAACCTTTGACAGGAACAGGTTTTGGATTTGGCGAGACAGTTTTGATGGAATTGATGGATGAATTTGGTATCAATTATCCCAAACTACAAACTTGTGATGTCTATATTGCTTCTATACAATTAGAGGATTATTCAGAAATAATTGAACTATCAAATAAGCTTCGTGAAAAAGGTCTAAGTATATTATTCAATCCATTCAATTGGCGAATAAAGAGACATTTTGAGAATGCTGAAAAACAAGGAGTTGAATGGATGTTAATTATAGGTAAAAAGGATTTAACAGATAATGTTGTAACCTTGCGAAATATCATTAGTGGGGAACAAGAAGCTATACCTATAAAGAACATTGTTAACTTGCTAGTTAAAAGAATAAAAAGAACATAATATTTTTGGGGACCTCCCCAGACTTTTTTCTTAAAAACGAATTTGAAAGGTATAATAGTTTATGATACCTATTTTAATTAACTCAAAATACTATTTGATAATAAAAACATAAAGACTAGTTGTGGGTAAAATGGTTAACCTTCGAACAGAAAATATACGATGCGTTTTATGTAATAAACATCTTGATGTTGTTTCTCAAACAACTAAAGAGTTATTTGTTTGTTCGGGGTGCCAAGGAACATTCTGTCCTGAATGTTTAGAGGCGATAAAAAATTACTCACGATGTCCCGCAGCAGGATTATTAGGGAAAGAAGATCATGAATTGAAAGTAGTAAAATTATTGCCACCAAAAATTATGTCATTACAGGGACAAATTGTTCAACAAAATGATTCTCAACCAAAAACTGTGAAAATCATCTCTAAAAAGAATGTAAGGATTCTAGATAAAAAAGAGTAAATCACTTGATAAAAAGAATGAATTTGAAACGGAAGGTAATCTGAATGCAAATTATCCCCTATATTAGCACTGAACTTGGCCAAATACCTTTACGAGAAAATAATGCTATAAAAAATGGCGAAAAATTATGTCTTATATTATCTATTGATCAAAGTGATGAAAAAGATCAGAATCTTGCACAGATTGAATTATATAATCCATTTGAAAAAAAAGTGGTAACTGGTAAAATACCAACAATAGATAATACAAAAATTGCTACCTTAGAAGTCGTAATTCCTGATCATTGGATTAGTGGGAGGTATACTGCTGATGTTTTGGATAATGCTAATAATCTTGTGGGAGGATGTCACTTTTATCTTACACACAAACATGCCTATCAACAATTATCTTCTGAGCGTTTGATAAAACCAAATTGGCGGATGCATTATCGCATAACCATTCGGAACCCTACGGATAAACCAATAGGTAATTTTTCTTCATTTGTAGCCTTACCAATGAACGTTCCACCTCAGCAATATGTTAAACAATTAGAGCTTAATCCATCTAATCTTAAAATTTCAACAGATGTAGAAGGGAATCAATGGATCCATAATGAGGTAAAACGAATAGCCCCCCAAGAAACAATTGAAATGGGTTATTCAGCAGTAGTTGAATGTAGACCGTTAATTATTTCTCGTAACATTAAAGAGGCATTAAAAACAAACCCATATACACATGAATTTCTCAAACAATATCTAAATCCCGAACCACACATAGAAAGCGATCATCCCTCGATTGTCAAATTAGCTGATTCAATAAAAACTAGTGATCCTATTTCTTTTGCCAAAAAAGCTACCAATTTAGTAAACGAACGATTAACATATAAAATTCAACCAGGTGAATTTGGTGCAGCATATGCTATTGAGAAGATGGAAGGTGATTGCACCGAATATGCTGCCTTGTTTGTTGCTCTTTGCCGTGCAGCAGGTATTCCAGCAAGAACAAATGCTGGTTTTGCAAAAGGGGAACAATGGGAAAGACATGCTACCGCTGAATTTCTTGTCGCTGGACGATGGTTACCAATAGATGTTACAGGTCAAAAGGGGAAAGATATTTTCATTGGTCATTTACCAGGAAATATTATTGTAACACGTGGAAATTGGATGGGAGGAACACTCGCAAAAGAAGTAAGTTATAGATATCAAATAATGGACTCCACCCAAAAGTTACTTGTTGATGTTGATTGGAAAATAGCCTATGCAGATAAATTCGCATTGAGTAAAAAACCAACTATAACGGTCATGGATAAAACAGTAAAGATAATCGAATCAAAAATCATTGAATCAAATAAAGTTAAGATAATAGATAATGAACCAATTATTACTCCTAAGTATCAAATTCCTCCATCTAATCTTGAGTCATCAAAAATCAAACTCAATAATAATAAACAAAAAAAGAGTGAGACTTCTCAACCTGTTTCAATAATCTGTGAAATACCCGATGTTTTAAAGGATGGACAAATGAAAAAACAGGTAATAATGTTACGGAATAATTCTGAGAATATACAAAGAGGTTGTTTTGAAATACGTTTGATAGAAGATGGAATTATAAAACTCCTTTCATATCAAGGGTTAAAAATTCCTTCAAAAGGTGAGATACCTATTAAACCTAGATTACAATTAGATAAAGTAGGAAGTAATCAAATCCAATTTGTTTTTCAAAACAGAATAGGTAGAACTATAGCTAAAAAGGAAAAGAAAATAACTGTTTTTTAAGGGAAAATAACCATTGTTTGTTATATTTGAACTCCTTAAAAAGTAACAACTTAATTTCATTATCACAAATTTTTATAATCGAGAATAACATTCTACCATCTATGTTATATGTTGTTCTTTCCTTGATAATCGGACTGGCATTTGGTGTGGTATCAGGAGTAGTTGTATATCTTAGTCGAAGAAGATTTTCACCTGCAGTTTATATCGTCGCTGGTGGTGGCTTTGTTGGTGGCTTCCTAATTACATTATCATTACTACTCTTTTCGATGCCATCAATAGGTTCGATAATATTGGTTTGTTTACTTTTGGGTGGAATTTTGACTATCTTTTTGTCACGATTCTTCTCAAAGAGTTTTGGTAAACTAGGACGACGAGCTGAAGGGATATTTCTACTAGTACTTGCTGGAGGAATGTTAGCTACTTCGGCTTATTTTGGTGTAAGCTCAGCTATATGGAAAGGATATGATCAAGCTAAATATTTCGATTCTATCCTTCAATTTCCTACTAGTATGCTTCCATTTAGTGAAACCGTAACAGGTGATCACATTCGTGTTGTAGATAGCGATCTTGCAGCAGAAATTATTCAAAAATCATCTCCCTTTGGAAGTAATACCTTGATACAAGAATTACATGTAGGGAGAATTAATGGAAAACTCATGTGGATTGGTGTTATTGGCACTGATGCGATAATGATAGGGAAGGATAACGTAGGACGAACTCGGAACAGTATTTTTGGGTTTGCAGGAGTAGACCTTACAGATCCATCAAAAGAAGTCGTGATTGTTAATCAATCATTTGATATAGGTCATTATCTTGTCCGAACAAAGAATTTGCAAAGGATAATCTGGAAAATAAATCCCAATTATAAACAAGGCGATAATAGCTATTTCTCCATGAATGATGAAGGAGAAATGAGAATGTTGGTTCCATATTCTATCGTCCAAAACTGGCGTTTTGAGAAATCAAATGATATTGCTATGGCAACTTATTTGCAAAAACTTGGTGGTGTCCTTGAATTTGACTCTGATGGTAATCTTATAGAGGATTATCAGGACCTTAATGATTTACCAGATTATGCTAGAATTCAATGTTATCCAGAAGATTGGCTTGAATATAATATTAACAAATGGGGAAGACATAGAAAAGGCAATCATGAATTTGCTTATTGGTTTACTACTTCAGAACAATTAGGTATATCTTGGTTTGATGATGTTCGAGTAATTTATGATGCAAATACAGCTGAAACATCACAATATGTCATGTTAACCCAACCTGAATCCGAAAGTCAATTATTACGTGGAGCAATAAAAGCAAATATTACTGGAATTTACTTTTTTGATTGGTCCACTTTACAACCAAAACCAATTGATACATTAAATGCTCTTTACCATTGTGAAACAGCAATTGATGTAGAGGTTGGAACAACAACTCATAATTACATACCAATTTTACCCTTACTCTATCCAATTAGAGAGACAACAAACAATATGTCAGATTATGCTTATGTAGTTCCAATTCAGTTTAGTAGTATACGGTTTGGTGGAATTTGTATAACAAATCCATTTGATCCGAGTGGTGTTCAAACAATAGTTGAATTTGCTGACGTAAGTGATACAGTAGATGAAGTTCTAGTTAGAGCTTTAACTAAATATCTGGAATTGATTGGTGATGAAATCAGCACTGCAGATAATTATAATGAAACACTAGAAATCTATGATCTAGCATCATTTGAACAAAATGGTGACACAATCTATGTTGCTTATGGAAACTTAACATACATACCAGATGGTGAAACATTACCTATCCATGATAACACAACTGTTTGGTTCTCGCAACATTATTTGAATGTCTCACAATGGGAGAAAGTTTTATTCTTAGAAATTGGTGACGTTCTTAAACTAAATATTGTTTATGTGAACACTATTATCTATTGTATAGAAATAATTTCAGTAGATTAAAAAATAATGAGCTTTCCGAAAATCAGGAAAGCTTGAATTTTTTCTTTTTTATTATTATGTACTTTTAGCTTTCTTTCTTTCGATTTTTCTTATGATAGCATCAGCTACTTTCACAAGTGGATAAATCGTTTCAGAAACAGCTGGAGCATAACAAAAATCAATATCCATGATATTGTAGACTGTTAAACCAGTTTGCAAAGCCAAAGCGACATAATTGACATTAACATCAACATTTTCTTCACCTATTACTTCTACACCAAGGATTTTGCCGTCATCAGCTTTAGCAATAAGCTTGATAGTAATCTCTTTAGTAGTAGGCATATAATGAGGTCTAATAGGTGCTGAAAGTTTTGCTGTAACAACATCTATATTCAGTTCTTTAGCTTGATCTTCATTTATTCCAGCAATACCTATATAGAAATCTCTGGAAGAAACAATAAATGAATTTACACTTCCAGGATAGGTTTCGTTACCACCTGCAGCATTCATACCTGCAATTCGTCCCTGTCTAACACCAGGACCAGCTAAAAGAGCAAGACTAGTCTGGTTGGTTACAATATTATGGGTAGTAACACAATCACCTGCAGCATAAATTCCTTCAATGCTTGTTTCCATTTTTTCATTTACTTCAATTGCTTTGAATTTTTCATGTACTTTTAAACCGATTTTCATACCTAATTCAGCATTTGGTCTTACACCTGTTGCTAGAACAATAACATCTGCATCAATAATTTCTTCAAATTCTCGAGTACCATATTTGATTTGCTTAACTTTTTTATCACCAATAATTTGTTTAACCATCATATTGGTTTTAACAGTAATACCAAGATCTGTAAGATTCTTTTCTACTATTTCCGCATAATTCTTTGAAATCTTAAAAGGCATGAGCTGTGGAAGCATTTCTATAATTGTTACTTCTTTTCCTAAATGACTTATTTCAGAAGCAACTTCAATACCTATTGCACTTCCACCCACAACAACAATCTTTTTGACCTTATTATCAGAAACAGCTTTGCGAATAGCTTCTGCTTCCTCAGCAAATTTCAAGCTAAAAACATTTCCAAGATCTTTTCCCGGAATAGGAGGAACGAAAGCTTTGGAACCAGTACAAAGAATCAATTTATCATACTCTAATACCTGTTCTCTATCTCCACTACTTTTAAAGAAAACTCTTTTTGTTTTTATGTCAACATTTTCAACGAAGGAATTTTTATGTAAAGTAATTTTCATCATTTCATAATTTAAATTCTCAATAATTGAATCAATTGATGGGAGGTAGCCACCTATAACAAAAGGCATTGCACAAGGATGATAGGTATCATAATTTTTCGTATCAATGACAGTTATTTCAGCAGTACGATCAGTTAGTTTTGCAGCACCTGCTGCACTCATCCCAGCTGGACCGTTCCCAATAATAATAATTTTTTGTGTCATTATTGTAACCTTCAAATTTTAATGATATTGCAAGAAAATTGGAATCAAATAAAAGGTATGAAAAAGTGCTTTTTAAAAGTTTATAAAAAGATAATAAATTTCTAAAGCCTGTAAATAATTAGACATTTAGAATTCAAGTTGAAATGCCATATCAGCTGCATTCTTCACAGCGACACTAAAACCAGGTTGGAAACCAATAATTGCAGTATCAATCCCATGTGATTTTGCAGCTCGTAGAATGGGTGCACATCGTGCATGTCTGCTAGCAATAATGACCATCTGTATATTCTTTTGAAAAACACAATCCATAACCTCGATAGCCATTCTGATATAAATGTCAGATGAAGCAACAATAGGTTCATAACCACTGTTTTCCATAGCCTTTAGAAGACTCTTAGGAGCATGACGATTTAAGATAACTTTAGCAATTTTAATTTGCCCTAATGTATCAGAAATCTTTTCAATATCCTCAAGACGAATCTGTTTATTATCGACACGTCTTAAAAGATTAGGAGCATCAATAATCAAAGCAATTTTCTTTTGTTTAGTGAAAATATTCTTAACAGTTTTAAAACCAATTCCTTTTTGTTCTTTTAAAGAAGATTCAGCTATAGATTCGTCGTAATCCTCCTCATCGAATTCTTCATTATCATAGGATTGTTCATCACTTCTTTTCGACAAAGTTTTTTAACTCCATATATAGAAAAATAAATCTCTTCTCTTTAAGTTATCCTTTATTTTAAAAAGTAATTAGTTACTAAATTAAATTTGAATTAATATAAAAATGAAAAAAAAGAGTGGAATTAAACCTTTGAAACAAAAGTCTTATTCTCTTTCTTAGATACTTTGACTAAACCATCATCTTTCAAATCAGAAACAATATGTTGAACAATATCAGAGGTTTGACCAACAATTTTAGCAAGATCAGGGACAGCTATTTCTCCACCCAAATCTTGTATTGCTAAGAAGACTCTGAATTTCGGTACATTTTGAAGTGATTTTGTTAAGCTTTTTACCAAATTATCTTTTTGACCTGTAGAGCTTTCCAATTCAGTAATTCGTGATTTCAAGTTTTCATATTGAACCATTATTTTGTCGCGTTCTTCTTGTAAAGCGTCTCGATCTTTTTCAATTACTTCTTGAGTCTTGGTAATTTCGGTAATGGTTTTTTCTTTTTCTTCAACTTTAGATTGCAAATCTCGTAGCTCTTTCTTGATTTCATTGATTTCAATTTCATTCCTTGCTTTCTCTTTTATTAAATCTTGTAATTTGCTTTCTTGATTTGATTTGTCAGCACTAATATTATCCTTAGCTTCCGCTAGTGAGCTTTTTAATTTGCTTATTTCTGTTTCTTTTTCATCTAGTATTTTCTCTTTATTTTCAAGTTCACTTGTCAAATTATCTACTTTCTTTTCTGAACGATCAAATGTATTCTTTATATCTGTAAATTGATGATCAAGTGATTTTAGGTCATCTTGTAATTTCCTAATTAAACCATCCTTTTCTGATTCTGAGGAAGCGATTTCAGCTTTGATTTCGGTAATGGTTTTTCGTAGTTTGTCAATTTCACTATCTTTTTGTTGCAAGCCTTCTCTATAGCTACTTACAGCGGCAGTAGCTTCTTTTAAGCTAACTTCTAATTCATCAGCACGTTCACGTTCCATAGATAAGAGTTGATCCAAACGATTTTTCTCAGATTCAAATTTCTCTGATCCTGTGGATTTCATTTGGTTTACTCGTTTTTCAAGAGAATCTATTTGCTCTTTTTGTGAATCAATTGTTTTCTTTTGTTCTTCAAAAATATCTTCTTTTTCTTTAAGGAATGAAGAAGCTTGATCTCTTTCTTGAGACAAATCACCAAATTGAGACTGTAAGTCCTCTATTTCCATACGTTGTTGAGCAAGTGTTTCACCTAGATCCATAACTTGGTTTTCGTACATTTCAATCGTACGTTTCTGCTCATCCACTTGTTCTTGAAGTTGATTTAACTCATCAATTTGACCTTCCCCTCTCATTTTAATTCTGTTTTGTTCATCTTCAAAAGCTTTTTTCATTTCAATAATTTCAGCTTGTAAGCGAGTGTTTTGCTGTTCTAATTCAGCAATTCTTTGGGTAGATTCACCACTAAAACTTAAATTACCTGATAATGCACTACTTAAAGTATTGCCAAGTATCTTACTTCCATTACCTGAAGTATTTGTAAGAATTTGCTTCATATAATCTAATTCAAGTGATTTAATAGTATCAAAAATGGATCCTATCTCTTGTGGTGAATAGCTTGATTTTGAAGTGGACAGAAAATTATTCTTTTGTTCATCAAATCTTGAGGAAAATTGTAATTCAATTTTAGATTTTAAATCCTGCATTTCTGAGAGAAAACGAACAACAGATTGTCTTTTTATTTCATCAATATTTGGTGGTTGTGACATTCTAAAGCCTCTTTCAATTCATAACTATTAATCATCTTTTTGAATTTCTACTATAATCAGTAAATGATAATGTATTTTTGCTTTTTTAATAGTTTAGCTTGGTATATACAACATCAAACTAGTAATTAATAAATGTACTAATTATCTAGAGGATATATTTCTTCCTTAAAAAAACCTTTTTTCATTGTAAATTCCATTAAAACAAGTGGAATGTCTTCTAGAAAGTAATCGTTAATTGATAGATATCCTCAAAATAGAGATAGAAATTTTGCAGGAAAGAGCGTAATTTAGTGAACGGAACAATTGGAACTTTTTCATAAAAAAATAATTCATCATCCAACCAAGTAATAATAATTGGTAATAATTTCAAAGATTTCCAAGAACTAACATTTATCTTCTGTTTTAAATCATCAATGGAATCTTTCACCGCATGGATTCTTTCAAGCTGATCTTCCGCAGCTTTTTTCAGGACTGATTTCTTTCCTGTTCCTCCATAATGTTTACAATCAATAAGCAAAATATAGGGGTTGTTTTTTAAAATTACATCAATTTGATATTTTCGTTCAGCAGTTGAAAAATTTAATCCTGTTTTAGACTCATAGCCAAACTCATCACCAACAATCGTTGTTAGAATTTCAAACTCTTGCCAAGATAGTTCTTTGATAATTCGATCAAAATCTATACCATTCTTAGCCCATAAAATTGCTAATCGGGCTCTTTGTTCACGAGTAATTTGATAATTATTGTCGATTGTTTTCTGAAAAATAAATCCATTGCCTTGAAGTTCTTCCAAAAGATTGGCAACACGGTTTTTGTTGGTCGCTTCCTCTAGCTCATTTACAATAATGAACGGTTCCTCTTTAGTTTGATGTAAAAGTAAAAGGGCTAATTCTTTGTCCAATAGATTCAACCAACCAATTAAAATGAGATACAATAATTAAAAATAATTTGGATAAAAATGAACCTCTTTGATAGTAAAAAGAGAAAGTTTTTTACAATTGAATTAATGATACAAATAGGGTAAGATAATATTTTCAGGTGAATGATTTGACAGAACACATTCTTGTAACTGGTGGTTGCGGATTTATTGGTAGTAATATTGTTAAGAAATTAATCAGTGATGGACATTACATAACAGTGGTAGATGATCTCTCATCTGGCAGCAAAGAATACATACAAGAGTATCTCGATGAAAAAAATTGTCAATTGATTGAAAGTAGTATAGTAGATTTTGAATCGCTAGAAAAAATTATGGAAGGAATAGATGTCGTTATTCATGAAGCAGCGAATCCTGATGTTCGTGCTAGCAAAGATAATTTATTCAAAGATTTTGAGATCAATGTAAAAGGAACGCTAAATGTTCTTCAGGCAATGGTTAAGAATGAGGTTCCAAAAATAATTTTTGCTTCTTCAGGTGGTACAGTTTATGGTGAAACTGATCAAATACCTACACCTGAAAATCATTCCCTCGCCCCTATAAGTCATTATGGAGCCTCAAAAGCAGCATGCGAACAATATCTTTCAAGTTTCTCAAGTCTTTATGATATAGAGGCTTATTCATTACGACTTGGAAATATCTATGGCCCTCCATCAAATCATGGGGTGATGTATGATTTTTTCTGGAAATTAAAGAAAAATCCAACAACACTAGAAATACTTGGTAATGGAAAACAGGAAAAATCATACCTTTATGTTGACGATTGTGTAGAAGCCCATATGTTAGCTTTGACAACAAGTATACAAAAATTTATGATATTTAATATTGCTTCAGTAGAAGGAACCACTGTCAATGAAATAGCTGCGGAAGTTATCAAAGCAATGGATCTAAAAGAAGTACAATTACGATATACTGGGGGAGAACGAGGTTGGGAAGGCGATGTAAAAAGAGCAGTTGTTGATATATCAAAAGCTCAGAAGATACTTCATTGGTCACCTCATACGAAAATTGCTGAAGGGATTCAGCGATATATCTCTTGGTTGAGTGAAAAATATACTTAAGCTTAACTCATCTTCATCAGTTCGATTAGCTCATCCATTGAAGTAATATGTTTCCAGATATTAATATTATATCTATTTGAATCCAAAGCATCTTTATTGAATAAGATAAATCTTATACTAGCGTTTTTTGCAGCCATACCATCAACCCATGAATCACCAACAAAAACCACGTTGTCAGATTCTAAAAAGAGTTTTTGGATAATTAGTTCTATTCCTTCTTTATCAGGTTTCATCTTTAAAATATCTTCTCGTGCAACAATCAAATCAAAATAATCATCAAGCTGAAATCTTTTCAATACTTCTAACGTCGGTGCGCGTGAATTATTTGTTAATATAGAAAGTGAAAAATTGTTCTCATGGAACCATTTAAGCATTGAAAAAACTTCATCATCTACGGAAATATCTTCCATTCCTAGACGTTCGAAATTTTCGACAACTGTCCATAATCCTTGCGTCAAATTAGTGTTATTTTCAGCATCATATTTTGCTACTTCATCAATAATATTACCTGCGGTATACCTAGTAGGAATTTCCTCATCTTTCCCTAAATCAATACCATGTTCCCTAACCATTCGAGCCATGCTGATTTTCATTGCTGGAAAATTTATATTAGATTTAACAAGGGTATTATCGAAATCAAAGATAATAGCAAATTTTCTTTCAGACATTATATCACCAAATTTAAATTATTTTTTATCTATGTTAGAATCGTTAGTAATAACAGAATGGGCGGAAATACTAGTTCCTTTGGTTATTTTAGTGTTTGTTGTAATAATGGTTTTTCCACCTAAAATAGCAAAATTTTCAAGAGAAAAGCTATTCTTAAGATTGGATTTTTCGGGTGAAATTACAACATTCTCACCTATAAGTATGTTTTCTGCACAAATAAGATTAGTTATATGACAATTCATACCAATACGGCACGAATCCATAAGCAAAGAATTACTTAGGACTGTCTTTGAACCAATCTCACAACTATTTCCTATAAAAGTATTGGGACCAATAATTGCTCCAGGTTCCAAAAGGGTTTCTTTCCCTATTAAAACAGGTCCTCGAATTATTATATCAGAGAATTTCAGCTCTGGTCCTTCTTCAAAGAAAATTTCCTCTACCGCTTTAAAGCCAATTTCACTACCACTATGAAATTGCATACATAGTAATTGTTTATTTGGTTGGGTAAAATTTTGAGCTTTAAAGAGATCAATAGGGTTTTCAAGACTCATCCAAGCATGTGTTTTTATTGCACCGATAGTTCTTTTCACGCCAAGAAGAGAAATAGCATCAGTGATTTCATATTCTCCACGAGGAGATAGTGGGGTTACCTTTAGTGCTTGAAAAATCTCTCGCTCAAAAAGATAGACTCCAGCGTTAATGTAACCAATCTCATCAGTAATCTCACCAGTGATTTTTTCTTTAATTGCTAAAACCTTACCATCAGGGGTTATCTGCAATTGACCGTAGCGCTTATTTTTACCAGGATAAACTAGAATAGTACAAGCAGCTTGAATCTTATTATGATGAGCAATAAATGAAGGTAAAATTTCTTCTAAATTGGTTAGTATATCACCATTTAATACTAAACATTGTTGGTAATTATCCATGAAAGGTTCAGCTTGAGCTAAAGCATCACCTGTACCTTGAGGTGGGTCTTGAAAAGCAAATTGAACTTTTGAAGAATATTCAGTTTGAGAAAAGAGTTCTTCCATAGCGTCCTTTTGCCAAGGTGAAATAATCATCACTAATTTGTCAAGAATTCCTGAAGAATTAATCATATCAGCTAATCTTACTAATAGTGGTTGATTGAGAATGGGAAGAGAACCTTTCAATCTAGTATCAGTTAAAGGTTGCATACGTTTACCTTTACCTGCTGCGAGAATAATAACAATCATTGATTTTTCACACAAGACAATAAACGTCTATTACATAGTAATTGACTATTTTAAGTTTGTTTGAAGATTCTAGTAAAAGAAAGGGAAAAAATAAATGAAGCTACTCGGTTAAAAAACCAAGTTATCTATTAACTGGTTAAAACAAGTAGCTGAAGTTGAGTGCGAATATGCAAGTACTCTTTAGCAAAATCAACGGAAGTAACATCAGCCCAATGGAAGCGTTCTTCAATATCAAAGAGCTCTTCTTCAAGCTCAAGCTTACGTTTACCCATATATTTTTCACGTTCGGATGATTGATCCACTTTAGAACGACCAGCAAGAGCACTCTTGATACGAGCAATTTCGAGTTCTTTTTGTCTTAATACTTCTTCTAATTGATCCTTTTGACGGTTATAAACATTAAAAGCGTCAGTTGGAGGAGTTTTAGGTTCAATACCTTTCTCAAGTAAATGACGTGCAGGACGTAAAGGTTCTCGAGCGAATAATCCTTTAATGGAATTTGCAACTTGGAATAAATGATATTCAGGATTCCAACGTTTAACAATCCACAAATCAATAATATCACCCTTTGAAACTCGAGGATGTTCAACCTCGGAAATCATTTTAACTAAAGGTGGAGTAGCAGGAAAACCATCAAGAATTTCAAGTTCAACCGTAAAATAACGATCTTTAAATTCTCCTCTACCGGGAATCAAACCACGCCAACGGGTCATATCACCTTTCAAAGGTTCGAATCCGCGACCTTTTTCATACATAAGATTCGCTTCGCGAGCAAGAACGATATCGGGAATATTTTTAATTACCATACTACTAACAACTCTCAGTATTTCTTCTAATAGTTTATGGGAGCTCGTACTTATTAAACAATTCTTTTTATGCTATTCTATTGAATTGATTCTTTTATTTTAAATAACCATTTATTCTCATCAAAATTATATAAATCATGTAATGGAACAAATTGCGCTTTTACAACAGCTACTGTATAGAAAAGAGCTTGAATGTTAGAGTTAAGAAAAGTTTGGTCTAATAATTCTTTAATGTAATGAAGATGAGAAACACCTGGAATAGTAAGAATAATACGGTCATAAAGGTTCATTTGTCCCAGAAACGAGAAAACACGTATTTTATCTATTGTTTCAGTAAGTAATTGTTCGGTATATTGGTCACTATTGGGAATCTCAATGGTAAAAATATCTCTTCCTTGTCTGGACAAAGAACGCATATAGAAACAATAACTAAGAAATCCTCTTTTTCGAGCGCGAATTTCAAGTTGATTAGCGAAATCTGTTTGAGCATCAACATCAACAGTGCTAATATCATTCATTTGATATAATTTGACCCATTCATTAATCCAAACACCATATCTTGATCTCAAAAAGTGCTTATTATTTAGAATTGAGAGAAAATAGAGGAGATTATAATCAATGGGCGAATCATCATCGATTTCCATTGAAAATTCTTTTCTCGATTGAGCAAAGGTATATTTTTTCAATGGGCTGTTAGGTTCATTATTAATCAATTTCTGGAAAGTCTTTTTGCTGGGAATAAATTGCTTATCAATAATAGAAGCAAAATGCTTCTTTTCGCGAATGATTTGAAGAGTAAATTCCTCAATTAACCCCTTGTGTTGAAATTCTACTAATTTTGAATCCAAAGTATTAGCAACAATATGAGGGCAAATAAGTGTAGGAGTATAAATGATAGGTTGATCAAGATATTTCTCACGGAAAAGTGCTTTTGCATAAGGTATTTTTTCAATAACATTATAGACAATATCAAAAGCTTTCTCATCTTTGAGTTTAATTTTCAAAAAGTAATTATGTAAGTTTAATTTTTCTAAATTAAGTTCAGCACGCCAAAAAGCTGAATATTTGTCAGTAATAAACATAATCTGTTTTCGAACAGTATTTTCATGTAAATCAAGATTTTCAGCTATATTTGGAGAGGTACCATCTTCATATCCTAATTTAATAAGCTGGTCAATAACTGTTATAACTCTCTCAGGAAGATGAATGGGCGATATCACATCTTCTTCTTTTATAGTCTTATCAAAAACCCAATTTTGAAAATTTGTCAAAATTTCAGCATCGGAATTTTGATTATTCTGATAGATTTCCTTAAAGGTCATTAGTATAAGGTCAAAAGAAATTTTCTTTACGAATAATAAATGAAGAAGGCTATCCCAAAAGTGACTTTCTATACCAAAAATTTCTGCAGGATAAATTCTAGCCCTATATGAAGCGATCATAGGATTATCAAATGTAGTAATAGTAAATATTTCGCTGAACATTATAATAGTTAGAATATTAGCAATAGCTTCTTCAACTTCGGAGTATAAACATTGATTATCCGAATTAATATAATACAAAATACTTTCTTTTGCAATGATAAAATACAAAAGATACATTTTGATCATTTTGGGTAGCTCAAATAACCACTCATCTATTGTAATAGTATCCTTGTTTCGTTTAATTCCATAGGAAACACTAAAGCTAGAATCAATTTTACCGAATTCGAATTTTTTAATTTTAATATCAGTTAGGTCTTTATCAATCATTAGCCCTTTTATAGCGTTCTTTAAAGCAGCGTTAAGTGATTGAACTATTTTTTCTTTTTTGTTTATTGATATATCAAGAATATTACGTATATCAACCACCAAAGACTGTTTTAAAGCATCACTCATAGTATAATTGCAATAATCATTAATTAAAATCTTTAAGGTTACGCTGATATTATCTGAATTGTTACTTGGGGTCGATTTCTAGTGTAGATTTCTGAGGTATTTTTGTCAGAAAAAGGTGTATTTCGCTAAAAAATCAAAAAAATCGTTTTTAATGTTTAAAAAAGTCTTTTTTTGTTTTTTAAGTCACTGAAGAAAAGCATCATAATTAAAAAAAGACCCTTTATGCTTATAGTATCTTAAGATAACAGTATCAAGTTAATAAACCCCGTCAAAATTAAAGGAGTTGTTAGAAGAAATGTGTAAAATAATGATTGTAGAAGATAATCAACACATTCGGAAGCTATTCAAGAATATCCTAAATGATAAAGGATATGACATCATAGAAGTGGAGGATGGGGAGAAGGCTATAAAAATATATGATAGATTGGCGGAGAAGCCGGAGATTATAGTTGTGGATTATCGTCTACCAACATTGAATGGGTTAGAATTTACTCAAGCAATTTTAGCAAGAGATCCAACATCAAGCATCTTGATGATATCAGGGGATCCAAAAATAGATAAAAGTACTGCAAAACAGTGGGGCATAAGATTTTGTGCAAAACCAATTACTAAAAATGATTTGATTTCGGAAATTGAAAATTTAGATCAAACACATCATACTAGATTCGATTTCATGAATAATAGTACTTATTTACTTGATGAAAACTTCCAAGAGACGTCAGGAAGGAATGGGATATTTGTCCAAGAAGATTTTGGCTATAAAATAAAATTATATTAGTGATAAAGAAGATTGCTTTGAATTGACCCAAGACAATTAAAGCAATTTTCTTCCTCCACTAACAAGTATCCTGGATGTTAAAAGGAAGTAATACCTGATAAATATTGAGTACTGCTTGAGGATAATTAATAGACAATATTAGATTAATAATTTCGAATAAAATTCATTTCTAATGAAAAAAGGACCTCTGTCGACAAAAAAATTGAAAAAAGGTTGATTTTAGGGCATTTTTCACGAAAAACTAAAAAACCCTAAAGATAGAGTATAAAATTGCATGAGCATATATTGCTCATATGGACATTTATTATAAACTATATAGTTTGCACGAGTTGAATTACGAAATGAAAAAAATAAACCCAAAAGTCATAGGCGTAGCCGTACTATTAATGACCCTTCTTGTCGGTGGAATTGCAGCAGACAAAGCTTTAGGCGAAGTCACCATGAAAGATAATGGTGCACGATTAGAAGATACCGGTATCTATTAAGGGATAAAACCTACTCATATTGAGAGGGTCAATTAATATTAGCTGGAGAATATAAGTGATGGGATAGGATAACTCTCGTCATTTATATTTACTATTTTTTTTTTATTTTCTTACAAATAACTTAATTTTCATTATACAAACTATTAATTACGTTCAGTTGTTTCTTATACAATTAACTCTTGAAGTGGTCAATATGGAAGAAGCGAAAAATAAATCCACAATACAACCTTCTACTAAATTTGAAACAAAACGATTATTATTAAGAAAATATGAGAACAATGATGGGAAGGCTTTATTTGATTTACTTGAAAGAAATGATAATAGGAATTTTTTGAAAGAACATGTGGATGAAGCTACGGATGTAAAATCATTAAAAGATGCTGATGATAAAGTCAAACAATATTCACAATTTTGGGAAAGTCGAGTACGTTTTATTATTGGAATCTGGTTGAAGGAAACCAATAACTACATTGGAAATATTTGGATAGAGCCAAAGAAATGGGAGGTACCTTCATTTGAATTAGGATATTATCTTGATCAAGGTTATACGAGAAAAGGTCTAGCTTTGGAAGCTACAAAGAGAGCTGTAAAGTTCATATTTGAGGAACTGCATGCTTATAAGATAATAATAATTACTCGAGATAATAATGAACGAAGTTATAGATTAGCTGAAAGATTACATTTTATAAAAGAAGGGCATTTAAGAGAGACAAACATAGAAAATAATAGGCGTTTTGGTCTCATTTATTATGGATTACTAAAAGATGAGTATAAAGAATTCTACTGAAAGAAATAATCATTGAAGATGTTCTCAAAAATATTTTTTTTTAAAGAAGATTTTTTCTCATTTTTAGTATGTTGTATCACAAAAACAGTATCCTCTGTGATGTAAAAATAAAAGAAAAAATTGGGTGAGGAAATAAACAAAAGGAACTCAGCTACAATTTTTCCTTTCAATCATTCCATAATAAATTCTTTTTTTAGTGTTATTCTATCATTTCCTTGTTTGATAAAAGCACTTTATTAATTGTTCTTTGTTCAATAAATGCCATAACCCCTCCAATAATCGGGATTATTATTATTTTAATCACAACAAGAATTAGAAAAGCAAAACCAATAAATAAAATCGATATATCATTATAGTCCTTAAAGAGTAGTAAAACTATAGCTGCAAATGTACCTACTATTAAATTAGCTGTTCCGAATATGGCAAATTTCATTATTTTGTTTTTTTGATAAATAGCATTTATGGCCTTATCAGTATAGTATGTAGCAAACCAGAAAACAGTAAGATTTAGAACAAAAAAGAAACTAATCCAAAAAGTATTTCCATAAGGATAATTGACATCTAAATTACTCCCCCAAACTATTTGGTCTAGTTTAGCAAAACCTGGCATCCCTGCATATATTCTATAAAATAGTGCAATGCCAATCCATAATAACCACATAAAAGCACAAATCAATAAATTGATCTTCCTTCTTTCAAAATATAATAAGCTCATTATAACAAGAATTGCCAATCCTACAATAATATCTAATATAAGTGGGACATTAATGAAATAATATGGCTGAGATAGTTCTCCGGTTTCTAAGAAAAGGAAATTGATTGTTAAAAAAACTAAAGCACTTACATTTTGAGCTATAAAGATGATAAAACACAATCGTAAAAATTTAATTAAAGTAGGATTATATTCTTTTGATATTGCTACATCTATTGGCTTTTCTTTAGCTACTGAATTAACTACAATGGGATATTGAAATGAACTCTCCATTTTTTTTGCTTGATTTTTCTTTGTGATAGTATAATCCACCCCAAAAAAGATACCAATAACAACAACTACAGAAATAAGACTCCAAAATACCAACAAGTAATTTACTTTAACTTCAATAGGTTGGAAGGGGTTGCTAATATCATAAATCAATAGATCATTAAAGTCTTCACCAATTAAGAGATAATTCCCTTGGATAAAAACACCTTTTGCATAATCGGAAGAGTAAGGAGAATCAATGGATTTAATTAATAACAAGTAACTAATTTCCGAAACTTCAATTGGAGTGGTGCTATCTGCTATATCTAATATTTTAATTCCACCAGCTCTAAAGGAGACATAAAAGTAGTCATCTGCTATACAAAAACTTCCGAAACCATTCTCTTCAGAAAAGCTACCAATTTGAGTTAAATTACTATAGTTCTTATAATCAAATATTTTAAGTCCAAAAGTGTTATCAGAAACAAACAAATTATTTTCATAAATGGTCATTTCTATTGGACTTAATGTTGAATTCAAATATTCATTAATTAATGAATTGTCAGTTAAATTAAGATGTATTATTCCATTTTTCTCAATCGCTAGGAAAGCAGAATCTTCTAAACAGAAAATATCTACATTCATTTTTCTATAAATTCCAGTGTCATTGAATCCATTTTTTTTATAGATATTAACCTCACTTAATGGAGAAGATAGAATTATCTTCGTGAGTGAAACGTAAAACAACTCATCTGAATTATAAGAATCATTTGTTTGAGCAACAAATAATGAGTTATCAAAAATGAATGCATCTCTACTATAACCTTTTTCTGTTAAATTATATGATTGTATTTCTTTTGGCTCTTTAGGATTAGTAATATCAAATATCTGCAAAATTGTTTGTTCATCATTATGATGACTAAAAGTATATAATGAATCATTATCAACAACAAAATGAGCCAATTGTGGAATTGTTATTATACTTTTTACTCTTGGTAATTTTGGGTTCGAAATATCAAATATTGTTATTTCATCATCAACGTGTTCAATAAAAGCCAGTCCATTTTTTACATCAATATTTGACAAATATAATCTAATCCGATTTGGTTCTAATTCATATCTTGGTGAATTATTATCAAGATTTGAAATCGTTAATTGATTTTTTTGCTCATTGGCATTAATTCCTGAATATTGAATTAAAATAGAAAAGATTATAATAAATAGTATACAAAATAAGGTTTTCTTAAAATGGGAATTGTTTTTTGATGGATGATATTTTCCTCGTGAAAGCAATTCATACCCTCCCGTCATTTAACATATTATTTTCTTCTAAGAATTTAATAATTTGGGTAATAAAAAACATTGGTCTTGGTTTTTTATGCTAAACTCATCAATTTTCCTAATTATTTCATAAATCCACTATTTCACAGGCTCATTATTAGATTATATCATTTCTCAATTATTCTAAATTCATTTATCAATAGCTAAAATAAGATAAAAGAATATATGATTCCATTTTAAAAGTAAAAAAGTGTGAAATGAAAGTTTTTTACTTCCACATTTTTTAGAAAAAGGGAAAAAGAGTAGGAAGTTATTTCCTTCTCTTTCGTTGACTTAAGAAGAATATGGGTATGACTATAATAAATGGTAATAAACCATAAGCAGAAGAGTGTTCGGATGTATATGTGGTTTCAAAAAATTTCGTGATAAAGACATCATTACCACCACTATTGGTGCTTTGATAAGCACTTTTTGTTGGAAAATTAAGTGAAGTAGTTCCACCTATCACATAGAAGCACTCATCAATATTATCAATAGCAATTCCAGTTCCGCTATCCCAACTATTTCCACCGAGGTAAGAACTCCAAACCAATGTACCATTGCTAAAAAATTTCACGACAAAAGCATTTTGAACACCACTAAGATCTTTATCATATGCGTTCTTGGTCGGGAAATTTTTTGACTTAGTCAATCCTGTCACAAAGCAGCTATTATCAGTGGCATTAATAGCAATTGATGATCCATATTCTAAGTCATTTCCTCCCAAGTAAGTGCTCCAGAGAAGAGAGCCAATAGTGGAAAATTTCGCTACAAAGGCATCCTCGGAACCACCAAAAGTGTTTTGATAAGCATTTTTTGTTGGAAAATTGGGTGAGATAGTCTTACCTGTAACATAACTATTGCCATCACTTGTAACTGCAATTCCAGTTCCCCAATCGGTAGTACTTCCACCCAAGTAGGTGCTCCAGAGGAGTGAACCACTAGCAGAGAACTTCAAAACAAATGCATCCTGGTCATCACCATTGTAAGTGTCGTCATAGGCATTTAATGTAGGGAAATCAATTGAATTAGTCCACCCTGATGCAAAGCAATTACCATCACTAGTAGCAATAATACCTAATATACCATCTCCACCAGTTCCTCCCAAGTAGGTGCTCCAAAGTAGAGAACCACTAGCAGAGAACCTTGCAATAAAAGCATCTTGTATACCATTGTAAGTATCATCATATGCATCTAGTGTAGGGAAATCATTTGATTCAGTCCACCCTGATACATAGCAGCTACTATCAGTGGTATTAATAGCAATTGCTTGTCCTTTTTCGTAGTCACTACCTCCTAAATATGTGCTCCAAAGGAGTACGCCATCCGCAGAAAACTTTGCAACAAAAGCTTCCATTGCACTACTGGAGGTTTGATAAGCGTTCAAGGTGGGGAAATTGCTTGACTCAGTGTAACCTACAATATAACAGCTGTCGTCACTAGCTACAGCAATTCCATATCCAATATCTTCAGCATTTCCTCCAAGATAGGTACTCCAGAGAAGTGCACCATTAGTAGAAAATTTTGCAATAAATGCATCACTTAACCCACCACCATAAATGTTTTGGTAAGCATTCTTGGTGGGGAAATTAACTGATTGAGTTTCACCAGTTACATAGCAACTACCATCACTGCCAACTGCAATTCCGTCTCCTTCCTCAAAATCAGTATCTCCAAGATAGGTACTAAAATCCAAACTAGGGGAATAAGTATTAACTGCTATTGGGCTTTCTGTGTGTGCTATTTGACCACTAGAGGTATGTATAACTAGTGGTGTTACAAACATAACAATAAACAAGAAGGAAATAACACCTTCTCTTCGTAAAACTAATGAATGAAAATTTTTAAGCGTATATTCATCCCTCACGTATTTATTTCCTTCATCTAGTTAAAGTTTTTCCTCAATATTTTGGTGTAGTATTTTTATCAATTTAAAAATTCACTATATTAATTTTACATTTATTTAATTATAAAATAACATGAATTCATAAAAAGAAAAAAAGAAACAAATAATTTAGTAAAGTTATCACTCTTGTAAACCAAGAGTAAAATATAACGATTAAATTTCAATACTTTTCCCAGGGAGTATAACTTTCACAACAATTCCAGGATATTTTTTCTCTACTGCTTTTTTGAAATTCTCTGGTTTTTGATCACGCCAATGCATAGGAACAACATATTTTGGTTTAATAGCACCAACAGCATCAAGAGCTTCTTCAGGACTCATGGTATAGTGACCATCAATAGGTAAGAGGGCATAGTCAATATTCTTCAAATCTTTCATTTCTTCAATGAAATCAGTATCTCCAGCAAAATAGATTCTTTTACCTTCAGCTTCAATAACAAAAGCTGTTTGAATGTTCTTTGGATGAAAGGGTTCACCAGGGCTTCTAAATCTGCGAACATTATAACCAGGAACACCATGAATAGTGATACCATGATATTCATATTTCTGTCCAGGATCAAGTGCTACTACATTACCCTCAAGATTGCTTTTATTATCACTTGAGGTTATTAGAATGGTAGATTTTTCCTTCATTAATTTGATTTTCTCTTTACTGGAATGATCACCATGTTTATGTGAAGCTAATATTAAGTCGGCTTTCTCTTTATACTCCTCATCTCCTCCTCCATAAGGATCGATATAGATTTTCTTATCTCCAATGGTCATTTTAAAAGACGCATGACCTAGTAAACGTAATGTTATGGTCATTTTATCACCAAAATAATGTACACTTTTAGGCATAAAACGATTATGGATTTTAAAGAAACTCGATAATAAAAACTATTAATGAAAGAGAAATAAATAATTAGGAAAAACTGTAAGGTAATCGTTGTAGTGAGAAAAATGAATGAAATAAATAGTAAAGAATTAATCGAATTGTTATCTAAATTGGTAAGTTATAACACTGTTAATATCCCCACAGAAAATATTAAAGCACCAAAAGAGTGTCCGGAATTTATTGTTAAAAACCTAGTAGATAAAGGCATTGAAGCAAAATTATTCGAAGATGAAGGGTACTATTCTGTATATGGGAAAATAGGTGAAGGAGATTTCCATTTGTTACTAATGGCTCATTTTGATGTTGTACCAGTAAGTGATGGGTGGGAAACAAATCCATTTGAAATGGTAGTAAAAGAGGATAAGAAGGCTTATGGAAGAGGAGTTATTGATAATAAAAATAATGTTGCATCGATAATGACCATTTTACCTATGATCAAAGCATTGGATTTAGGAAAAGAAATGACTATTTGTTTTGAATTATCAGGGGATGAAGAGATAGGGGGAGTATATAGTGCAGGGAATTATCTAAAGAAATTTAATAGACTGCCTGATACAGTAATGAATTTGGATGGTGCGGGGGAAGTGATTATTTCTCGAAGAAGAAATGCTATGGGAGCTACACTAAGAATACCAAAAGAAAATGCTAAGATTCATGGTGAAGAACAAGAGAAGAAATTCATCACGGAGCAATGGGGAAGACATACAGCTTACCAACATAGAGGAGCAGATGTTCACTGCTTAATCAAGGCATCAGTAGATGTAACTTACAACAATTGGAAAGTAAGTTCATGTCAAGGGAAATTCATTAAGGGAAATGTCGTTCCTAATGATTGCACATTGAAGATAATAGAGAAATCGAATGATGAAAACGGAAAAGAATACGAATATGATGTCGGTTTAACTACTCTCATGGAAAATTTGCAATATTTGGTGAATACTCAATTTAAAACTGGTTTTTCAACTTATGGAATAACTATAGGTCCTAACTTGTTGTTTGAAAGAGAAGATCATTGGGAGCTTGGACTTGACATTCGTGCAATGACTCAGGATTACGAAGAAGTAGAAAAAGCACTTAGAGAAATGTGTGATGAGTTATTCGACGAGAAAAGCTATGTATTAGAATTTAAGGCAGGGCAAGGAATGGTAAATACTGCAAGAGATACCATGTTGATATCCACAGTACTTGAAGTATCAAAAGAAATGAAGCTTCCATCAAAGATCGTCGAAATGGGTGGAGCATCGGATGCAAGATATTTCTCTCGAGAAGGAATCCCTACCTTTGATTTTGGTCCTGTAGGCGGAGGCGTCCATGCAAATAATGAATGGCTTAATTTAGATTCCTTTGTTAAAATAACAAAATTCTACTTGGAAGTAGTCAAGCTGATGCACAAGAAGGTCAACACCCCATAATTTTTTTCCTAATTTTGCATCCAAATACCAATCATTAAACATAAATATGATTATCGAGTTAGTTAACTGTTATTTTATTGAGGGTGTAAAATATTATGAAAAAAGTTAACTTAATGATATTTAGCTTAATGCTAATTTTGATGATGTCAATGACATCTGCTATGGCTCAGATAGAAGTTGGTAATCTTTACAGTTGTCCATCTCCTGATCCAGTAATTGATGGAAACCTTTACACATCAGCGAATGAATGGTTAAAAGGCGTTCCACTAACTGTTACATTGTTCGAAATTAACGATCAATCAGACAAATTGGATATTGAAATCATGTCCGTGCAAGGAAACGACTTGCTGATCTACTTTGCAGTAACAATACCAAATACTATCTTGGAAATGGATATTCTCTATTTAGTGTTCCGAGATTTGGAAGGACAACCCATTTGTGTCCCACCGCACAACGTCAATGGAACATATGGTAAAAATCATGATGTAATAGCAATGTACATGCACAATAATCATTCAAGTGACATGTTTACCAATGATGCATTGCAGCATAAATACACTGCTGACACTGACGTAGGAGGAGTTGATAACGGCATAGGAAAATGCCACGCAAATGGTACACATGTTACTGTGGAAACACGAAAACAATTCAATACTGGTGATGGGCTTGGGCATGACTTTAACCTAGTAGTAAATGGCACGATACAAATGTTCATTTGGTTCTTTGATGGCGACCTCGGAAAGAATTATTGTATGATACATGAAGCAGATAATGACTATGATTACCTAACCCTACATATCCAATGTACGAAAGCATCACCAATATCGTATGGCGCATTAATCACAGGCATCTTCATAACAGCAACAGGTTCTGTAATTATTAGAAAAAGAAGAAAATAATTTCTTCTTATTTTTTTCTATTTAAATTTGTAAAAGTAGCTAAAATTGAAATCCCAAATAAGAAAAATTTCCAAACTGCTACTCAAATAAAAATTCAAGTAAAATATCTTATAATCTAATTTTTTTACAATTAGAATCTTAACAATAAGAGGAAAAGAGGATAAATAAGAATCGTATTATATGTTCATTGGTGATTTCATATGAATAAAACGGGAAGAATTTTTCTACAAGTAGGCATTTTACTTGGTGTCATTGGTACACTAGTAGTAAATCTCTTGTCAGCTTTTAACTTTATTAATGGAATAGATCCTGGAACATTATCTGATGCAATACCTAATTTATTTGTTCCTTGGGGGATAACATTTCTAGTATGGAATGTCATTTACCTAGGATTAATAGCTTTAACGATTTATAGTATAAAATCTTGGTTCAAAAAAGGTGCAGAGCCACCCGAGTTTTTAGATAAATTTGGCATTGAATTTATTATCGCCTCAATAGCAAATATTGCTTGGATTTTCTTCTGGCATTTCCAAAGCAATCCACCAACAGTAGATGGTCCATTTCCAGTTTATGTCTCATTAATTGCAATGGTTGTGCTTTTTGGTTCATTATTAACAATGTACCTCCGATTAAAGATTGGTAAAAATAAAGAAGCAACTCGCGCTGAAAAGTGGTTTATTCACATACCAATTAGCATCTATTTTGGCTGGATAAGTATTGCTTTAGCTGCTAACATAACATCAACTATAGTTGATTTGGGATGGAATTCAGTAATAGCTCCATCGCTACAATGGGAAATCAATTGGACGATTATTATTATAGCTGTCGCAACGATAATAACTCTACTAATGCTTCTACTTAGAAAAGATATTGCTTATAGCTTAGTGATAATCTGGTCTCTAACAGGAATAATGGTAAAACGGTTCTTAACAGATTACTACCTAGGAATTGTTTTAGCTGCAGGAATAGGAATTGGTCTAATAGTAGTACTGATAGGAATAACCATTTTCCGATTAATAAAACAGATGAAGAATGAAAAAGTAACAGCTACTGTGTAAGCAACTTTTCATTCTTTTCACTCTTTTTTCTAAAAATAATAGTAATCTTTTTTCAAACCTTTCAAATAATTCCAAACAATATTTTTGGATAAATAAAAATCAAGATTAGATATCCTACCAATTATCATTTGAAGGAAATCTTTAAAATAAATTTACAGAGATGACTATATAGCCTTCCTAAAACAATGCGGGGATAGCCAAGAGGCCAAAGGCGCTGCCTTCAGACGGCGGTCTCGTAGGAGTACGTGAGTTCAATTCTCGCTCCCCGCACCAATTAACCGATGGTAATTAAGATTACTAATGAAATAAATTCACGGTATCTTGTTGATGTTTACCTCGTTCGATATATGGGAGTTTGACAATAAGGGCATTTGTTAGTAAAACTTGTTAAAGTGAATTTTCTGTTACAATAACTACAAACATGATATTCTGAATTTGGTGTTTTATCATAAGTGCTAGCTATTTCTACTTTTGTTTCAGGATTATCACTAACAATTTCCTCTAATAAACTATCAAAATCTTGATTACCACTTTGTTGTTGAGATTTATTTTCTGGTGGAGGTGGGGGGATTTGATATTGTTGTTGATATTCAGGTGGAGGTAATTTTTCAATATGTTGTTTATCAGTCGGTGGGGGTGGCTGAGGTGTTGGAGCTGATGGTGTATATTGTTGTTGTTGGTATGTTGAGGGAGGAGGTGGTAGTGGTAAAGATGGTGTCTTATATTGCTGAGGTGCAGCAGTAGGGGATTGTTGTGAAGCAATTGTAAAAGATAGAGGAGCTTTTTGAACGGGGCTTCCCGTACTCATAGAAATATTATTGCCACATTTAGGACAAAATGCTGTTCCTCCCGGTAAAACAGTATTACAATTATCACAAAAAGCTACACCTATGTTTTGAACTTTCGAAAGAAGTATCTCCCCCTGTATAATTTTAATTTTCTTTTTTGCACTTCTATTTACAAAAATATTAATCATTAATAATACAAGAAAAATACCTAGTGCTATATAACCAAACCATCTATTGTCTTTGTTAATAATTATAAATGAAAACAAAAAAGAGAAAAATAATATTGGTATAGTAATTCTATTTAGCCAATGTATAATATTATCTTGAATACGTAAGGCATCTGCATGTTCTTTACTTATCGAGTTAACATGTTCTGGACAAAGACCATTAATACGATGGCGTCTACAGATATATTTCCCACAGTAATTACATGTTCTTGCATTGCTAAGTTTAGTACCTCTTCCACAAATATAACATAACGCATATGTTGCCATTTTTGATCTCTCTCTAATAATTAAATAACATCTACCAATGAATCAATTTTATTTTAAAGTTCAATGATAAAAAAATAGAATATTACCCTATAAATTCCTTTGTGTGTTACTTAACAAATATATATACCTCTAAAAAAACTCAGAATGATTTTTTCTTCTAAAAAAGATTCTTTTAAGTAACTTTTATTAATCATCAGTCCGAAAAAAAATTAGGTTGTTAATAATGTTTAACCAGCCCACTCATTTAGCACTCGCTTGGCGCGAATGGTTCTAAATCCTTCTAGATGAGAATAAGTTGAATAATTAGCAATTTTTTTCATTTTAGGAGGTTTTTAATGACAGAACAAATGAATTTGAGTATTGATACATTCGCTGGAAAAATAATTGATTATGAACGAGCTATGCTTGAATTTGGTATTCAAGATATTAGTAAGATAGTTGACTCTCTACCTGAGGGTATGGGTCATAAATATCTTCGAAGAGGATTAATGTTTGGTCATACAGACGCTGAGAAGATATTTGAAGCCGCTAGGAAGAAGAATCCCTTTGCAGTTATGACGGGGATCAAACCTACTGGTCAATATCATATTGGTTCTTTGATTACTTGTAATGAGGTTCTCTATTTCCAATCTCTGGGCGGGAAAGTCTATTTCTGTATTGCAGATATGGAATCCTATCTTCATAATGGTGTTCCTCTTGCAATAGCTCATCAAACAGCGATTGATAACATAGCTGATATTCTAGCATTAGGTTTGGATTCTAAAAACGCTATTATTTACAAGCAATCAGAAGAGAAAACTGTTCTCAGACTAGCTTCTCAATTCAGTCGTAATGTTACTTATAATATGATGAAAGCTATCTATGGGGAACAGTCATTTGGAGCATACCAAAGTGCTTTGATTCAAGTAGGTGATATTCTTCTCCCACAACTAATAGAAAATGAGGGTCCTATTGTGACCGTTACCCCAGTTGGTTTAGAACAAGCACCACATACACGTCTTACTCGAGACATAGCTAGAAAACAAGAACATCAAGAGGAGTTTGGTTTTATTATGCCTTCCTTTACCTTTCATAAAATACTTGGTTCCTTAAATGGTGGTGAAAAGATGTCTAAAAGTGCTGGAAATGATTTTATTCTAACATTATCTGAAACAGAGAACTCATTGAAAAACAAAATAGCTAGGGTTTTTACTGGAGGAAGAGATACAAAGGAAGAACAAAGAAAACTAGGTGGACAAATATCTATTTGTCGAGTTTTTGATTTGTTTAAATTCTATTTTACAGAAGATGATAAAGAATTAGCTAAAAGGGTTTCAGATTGCACCTCAGGAACTATTTTGTGTGGTGAGTGTAAAAAAGACTTACTGAATTGTGCAGTGAGGTTCATAACCAAACATCAGCAAATAAAGGAATCAAAAATAGATTTAGCAAAACAACTTGTGGAAGAAGATAAAAAATGATTAAATAAACACATCATTTTATCTATCTTTTTCGTTCTTTCCTTTCATGCCCTAAATTTAATGGATCAAATCGAAATCCTCCTGTACCTTTCGACTGATATACACCAGTATCGCCATGGTAAATTCCCCGTTCCATTTTAATTTCCTTTAACCGTTTCACTTCTTCATCAAACTCATCCTTTGTAATATCAAACCAAGCATATGTTCCTTCCAATTTGAGTAATTTTTCAGCTTCAATTGGCACAGTAATATCTTTTTTGAAAGGTTTTCGAATTAATATTATTGCATAGGGGATGTACTTTTTTACTGTTTTACCAGGTAATTTATCTATTCGAATGATTTTACCTAGTTTATTGCTATCTTTATCAGCTGCAATTCTCGAGATTAATCTTTTATAATCCAATGTAACTACTCCTAAGATCTATACCTCTCCTACCTTTAAATCTATGACTGATTGATTTTAAGCTTCTGCAGATATTTGTTGTTTTAAAGTTCTATTTTCTATAATAACTGTAGCAACAATACCCAATGCTACCAGAAACATTCCAATATAGGCAGACCAATGAGTAGGTGTTTCATTGAAAATGGCATAAGCTAATAACGTTGAACCAAACATTTCCCCTAAAGCTGTTACTGTAATAACAGGTGCACGGACATAGCCTAAACTATAGTTGTATAAAGTATGTCCCAAACAGGACGGTCCTAATGCTAGTAGAAAGAAAAACAAGAAATGTTGCCAGTTTAACTTCAAAACAGTTAATGATTCGATATTTAATGAAGGAATCAGACTCAATCCATTATATCCAAGTAAATAGATAACTATGAACACTGTACACATACCATAAACAATAGTTGTATAAGCAAAAATATCTAATTTCTCTCTTTTTTTCCGTCCGATAACAAAATAAGCTGCAGCAGAAATACCTCCAAGTAATGCTAAAAGGTCCCCAATCAGAGCAGAAAAACCTCCAGAAGATTCTTGCAATACAAGGTCAGCAACACCAACTATAATTGCTCCACTAATAGAAAAAATAATAGCTATTACTTGTAGCCACCTAGCCCGTTCTTTAAGGAAAATAACTGAGAAGATTAAAGCGAATAAAGGCATAAGATAAGTAATGGTTACAGAGCTAGCAACTGTTGTCATTTGAAGTGATTGATTCCAACTAATAAAATGAACGGCTAACATAAAACCTGCTAAGGATAGTAATGGCATATCTTTCTTAAAATTAACTTTTTTAAATTGCTTGAGATTGCCAGTAAAAACTGCACCCAAAAACATTCCTCCTGTAGCAAATAGCAAACGCCAGAAAGCAATTACTGAAGCATCTGCTGGTTCTCTGCCAGGCCAAAAAGTAGTGACATCTTTTCCTGCTAAACGAATGAGTATCGAAGCAAAAGAAGTCATAACCATAGCTATTGCAATAAGGAAAAAGACATGTTTCGGAATGGTCTTTACTTTAGAAAATTCAGCTTGATTCTTTAGCTCTTGTGAGTCAAGATTTTCTTGAATTGGCATTTCTTCTGTCAAGGTAATTATTAAATTGATTTTAAATAGTTAAATTATTCCCTCAATTCAATTAAGAGGGAATACTATTCATTTAATTCAGTAAAAGTCTCTGTTATATCTCTAATATTATCACGAATGATATCAGAGACTTCTTTTGTACGATCGATTGCCATAGTGGTTCTTTGTGAGATACTAGATATTTGCTTTTTAATAACCTCTTCCAAATCATCAACTGACTTTTGGAATGTTTCAGCAATTTCATAATTGCTCTTATTCGATAATTCAAATTGTTTTCGAGCAAAAAGAGCTACCTCACGTTTTACTTTTTGGAAGACCCTATCAAAATCAGCCAGCATTTCAACTGTTAATTTTTCTGTGCTTAAACCAACTCTATCACTCATCGCAGTTATTTCTGCATTAAGCTCTTCTAAGAATTGACACGATAATCCTTCACAAGCTGTAAAAGTTTTCATCGAGACTTTCTCGGTCTTAGCTAAATCGGTTTTGAGAGTCTCATTTAATTTATTAATAGCTTCCCCGTATATTTTCAGATGTTGTTTGCCTATCTCACGAATTCCCCCCTTATAGTTTTCAATACGTTTTGCTTCGCTTTCAATACGGGAAATAACTTCATCAGTCAAGCTTTGTCTAATACTTTCAAGATTTTCAGTATATCGATCTTCTATCCCAAGGACAGCTTGTTCACCAATAACTGCTACTCCATCAGTTCTTCTTGAAGATTCAGCAATGATGTTTTCTACTGTGCTAAAAATAGCTCCTTCAATACCAGCTGTTTTCACTTCAAGTTCTTGAATTGTTCTGTTAACATCAATATCTATCGTTTCTTTGATATCATTGGTTAATTTTTCATTTAATGTTTTGATTTCAGAACGAGAATTATTTAGATCTTCTAATTTGTTTGTTAAATCTTCAGTTAAAGATTGGGTAAATTGTGTTTTGAAGTTATATACATCACCAATTTGCTTTTCTTGAAGCAGAGATGCTTTTTCGCTTGATTCATCAATTTGTTTTTTCACCAAACCACTTAGTGCTGAAATACTCTTCATAACTTCATTTTTCATAGTATCATTTAAAGCATTAAGATCAATTTCTTGTTTATTGATTTCAGCTGCTGCTTGACTAAAGATCGTTTCAGAACCATCCCCTAGATTAATCCTAAGTTGCTCAGCAGTAGAATTAACACCATTGCTTAAATCAGAAACAATTTGTTCTGTAAGATTTGATATCATTGCTCTAGAATCTTTTTCTTGATCTAGAATTGAAGAAATATCTCTGTTTATTGTTTTTTCTACTAACTCAAAATTTTCCTGCGTTTTTTTCACATAATTTTCCCGTGCTTTAATGAATACTTCTTGGAGATTAGAGATTTCTTTTGAAGAACGAGAACTTCTACGATTCAAGATATTCTCAATGGTTTTACCTAAATCTTTTCTACTTCTCTTATATGAATCAAATTCTGTTCCAAAGAATTGTTCAATGGTTTTTTCTAGACTTTTATTCAATTCATTATAATCATCAGAAATATCTTTGATCATCTTAAAGGATGGTCGTTTCGTTTCTTCAACAAGTTTATCTTGCTCTTTTTTAAACTCAACTAGTCGATTATGAATCGTTAAACTATCCTTCTTTAAACTGTTAGCAATATCATCAAGGTTTTTCCTAACAAGATCACCAATACTATTACCGAAACCTTTGAAACTTTTAGTTATGTCTTGTTGGGATTCTTTCACTACTTTGATTATTTCGTTTCTATCATATGAATCTGTACTTTCGATTTTCTTGATGATTTGATTGATTTCGTCTCCAAGTACGAGCATACTTTTATTGACTCTTTCATTGACTTGATTGGTAAGTAAATCAACACTTTCTCCTCTCCATCGCTCTAATTTCTTTGTTTGAATGGATATTTCTTTGCTAGTATTTCTCAATTCCTTCTCATGGAGATCAGAGAAATTTTTGAAAACAGCTTGAAGATTCTTTTGACTAGTGTTTAATCGATTGAGAAGCAAATCATGATTATTTTGTATTTCTTTATCGAATTTAATAAGAAGACGTTTGACTTCTTTTTCAAGATCTGTTTCATATTTCTTTGTCTCACTATTAAATTCATCAGAAATTGATTGCAGGTCTTTTGTTAAAGCTTCCTCAAATTTCTTTGAAAAATCTGTTTCATCCTTTCTGATTTTTTCATTCAATTGAGTAAGATTTCTTATAAGAACTTTTACCGGTTCTGTAAGAGACATATTGATAAAATTCACTAAATTCTGAACGCTTGCTCCATTATTCTCAACAGCAGATAAAAATTCATTTTCAAGTTTTGCTACCAAATCACTTAGATCCATTTGATATTGTGCTACAGATCTATTAAGAATAATAGTAAATTGTTCAGTCATCTCACTTAAAACATCTCGAGTTTTATTTGAGGTAAAATGGATTAAGCCAAATTTTTCTTCAAGATTATTATTAGCTTCTTCATTGAATCGTGTTTCTAGTGAAATAATTTCTTCTTTTGACCTGAAAATATTTTCTTGGATTTGTTCTATAAAATTAGACACTCTGCGATCAAATTCTTTTACCAAATGCTCTATAGCTTCGTTGTAAAGTATTGTGTGACTCTCCATGATGGTTGCTAAACTGTTGAACTTCTCATCCAATAAATTATTTTGAGTGTTTTGAGATTCAGTGAGGATTTTAATTGCTTTTGGACGTAATCCATCAACAGTAGTAATCATTGGTCGTTTTTGTTCTATTAATACACGAACAATTTCAGTTTGGAAGTTGATTGATGCCTTTTCTATCGCAAGTTTTAATGAATTAATTGCTTCCTCTATTTGTTCGTTAATTGGTCTTGTAACTTTTTCAAGATCTTCAATTCCAGTATCTAATACAGTGAAAATAATATTCTCAAATGCTTCTTGGGAATCCTTGAAAGCATCAAGAATTTCCTCAAAAGCTCTATTAGCATTAGCCTCAAAATCTAACACATTGCTTACACGAGCATCTACAGTAGCTTCTAAATGCTCTTCAGCGTTTTTCTGTGCTAATAGTAGCGTTTCAGAAAAATTAGCTCGTAAAGGAACTAAGCTCTTACGAATATTATAACAGGTTTCATCAGTACGAATAGCTGTTTCAGCGAGGAATTCATTGGAGGTTTTGGCTACTTTACTTAAATCTTTCAAATCCATTTCAACAGAAGCAAGTATTCCACTCAAGGAAGCATCTATAGCCATTTCAAGGTCTTTAATATCCTCTTCAGATCTATCACCACGTTTCTTACGTTCTTCTATACTAGAATCACGAACGTTTTTGATAGCGTTCTCCGTAAAATCATTCACAACTTGAGCTGTCGCTTCAAGCTCACTTTTACGGATTTCAAGAGAATTGATAAGTCTATCAATAATTGTCATGAACCGATTAATAGGAAAGATAGCAGCATAACTATGATCACCTTCATCAGTTTCAAGTTGAACAACTAAACCTCTTTGGATCATCATTTCTAGCGTTGCAGGAATCTTTCCTTTCGATATTTTACCTCGATCAGCGATTTCCAATACAGTAGATGCACCATAATTTGAGAGTGTTGAGAAAATTCGTTTCTCATTTGCTGATAACCGCGGTAATAACTCAAGGTCTTTCGCTTCCTTAATAGCCATAGTAATACCCTCACGGATAAGTTTTGAAATGGATTAAATTTGGTTACAAACATAGTAACAAAGTTAATTATACACTATTTTTTAAATCGGTTAAGCTTTTTATGAATTTGGGAAAAGACCAAAGAAAACAAGTATTTTATTAAGAAAACTATCAAAAATCATTAAAAATAAGAACCAAATTCAAGAAGTAATAATAAAAAAATGGGCCGGTAGATCAGCCTGGTAGATCGTTTGATTCGCATTCAAAAGGCCGCGGATTCAAATTCCGCCCGGTCCACCATTTTTTCGAATAATTAAAATCTCTAATCGTTATACTATTATTTGATTAATATGATTGATTATGTAATCTCCCCAGCAAAAACAAATGAATTGAAATCGGTAATAAAATTATTAAAAAAAGTTAATTTGCCAACTGAAGGTGTAAAGGAACATTTCGAAGATTTCATTGTTTTGAAGGATACCACCAATCAAAAATTTACTATCGTTGGTTGTGTTGGGCTTGAAATCTATATGAAATATGGATTACTTAGGTCATTAGCTATTGAACCTCATTTACAGTCCAAAGGGTTAGGAAATGCTTTAACTGATGCTATTTTGGATTATGCTCGTTCTGAGGATCTTCATAAGGTTTATCTTTTAACCTCAACAGCAGAAAAGTTCTTTTTAAAAAAAGGTTTTATGAAAATAAAGAGAGAAGCAGTTCCGGAAGAGGTTAAACAATCAATTGAGTTCAAATCACTCTGTCCAGATAGTGCTAGTTGTATGGAAATATTTCTTTAGATTATTGTGAAATTAATGTTTAGTTAATTGCTCGATATTAAATGATCGAGCACCTATTTTACTAATTGTTTTACTAGCAACTTTTACACCCAATTCTGCTGCTTTGCTAATATCTTTTGAGATAAGATATTCATGTAAAAAGCCTGCTGAAAAAGAATCTCCAGCACCAGTGGTATCCATAATTGACGTTTTTATTGCTGCTTGAAAGTGCTGTTTACCATCTGCTGTTTTTATTGCTACACCCTTGTCGCCTAAAGTAAGAACAGCAACATTGGAATATGTCAGCATAGTATCTAGAATACTTTCAACATCATCTTTTTGAGTAAAAGCTTTTCCTTCATAAATATTAGAAAAGAGAATGTATGGAATATTCTTCTTGAGTAGCTTCTGAATAATTGGTCTGGTATTTTCAATAATTGAGTAGGCTGCAAGATCAAAAGTAATATTCTTAGCAAGTTCAAAAATTTCAGTTAATGCTTCATTACAATTAATTAAATAACCTTCAAGGTGAACAATATCAGCTCGTTTTACCAATCGTTCCTGGATGAGTTCTACCGGTAAAAAATCAGAAGCACCACGATAAACAATAAAAGTTCGATCAATATCTGGAGTAATGAATGAGAGCACATATCCAGTTGAATGATCTTTGTCAATTAGACTATGAGTTTTGACACCTTCTTTTCTAAGGATTTTCATGTAAAGGTAACCGTCAGCATCATCACCATGTTTGCCACAAAAAGCTGTTCTAGAACCTAATTTAGCCATATTTGACATGACATTAGCACAACTACCACCAGAATTCTTCACTATAGAAATTCCTTGAGCAGTTAATCTCTCAATGATCATATCAAGAGTGGTCTTATCAATAAGTCTATGTCCTCCAACTGGCATATCCAAGTCTTTTAAGAAGGAATAATCAACATTAACTGTTAAATCCCAGAGAATTTGTCCAAAACCAAGAACTTTCATTTGTGTATTAACCAAAATTATGACTCCTTTTTAAGCAAATAATCAGCAACCTCTCGTGCCCAGTCTCCAATAGGGATATCTTGATCGTTAATCATAATGGTAAGATATTCTTTTCGACTCAATTTTCCATAAGCTTTTACCCAATCAGCATATCGTTCTTCTAGGTTTGTTTTTGCAATGAAATGAGCATCACAAAAATCTCCTTTTTCAATCGTAGTTTTGCAAACTTTACATTGAGTCATTATTCTTCCTCCAAATCTTCTCCATTCTCTTCGAAAATTTCTATTTTATTGTTCTTATAATTATCAAGAATTTCCTGAGGTGTACCAGGACACTTTAACCAATTTGGACAAATGGTATATGGCCTTTTACCTTTCTTTCTAATTGTTAACATTGGAAAACCACAATGGGCGCAAATCTTTTTCGCTGGGGTAGCATATCCTTGTTGAGGTATAGGTGCACTCCAATCACATAATTTTTTATAATAACCTGTACAACCCACAAACCTTTTTTTGGTGGTAGTTGAACGAGTAATAATTAATTCACCTTGTTTACAGACAGGACATAAACCTAGCATCCGTTGGCGTTGTTTTAGATTCTGTACTTGCTCTTGTAAAGTAATACCTATGATTTCCTCTTTTTTATGGAATTTTTCTAGAATGGATTTTAATTGTTTAATTGAAGTCATTAGAACTTCTTTTTGATTTTTTTCGCCTGTGCTAATACTTTCCATATCACGTTCAAGATTTCTTGTCAATTCAGTTTCAATAATTTCCGGGCTGTTTTTCTCAAGAGTATCTATTACAGCAAATCCTAGGTCGGTAGCATAAATGCTTTCATCTTCAATATATCCACGAGAATATAAAATATCAATAATATTTGCTCGAGTGGCTTTTGTACCTAATTCTTCATCTTCCATCTTTTTCAGAAGAGAATTAGGGTTATATCTTGCTGGTGGTTGAGTATAGCTTTGTTTATGTTCAATACTTGCTAATTCGACCTTATCACCTTCAGACAAGTTTGGCAATTCAATTTCCTCAGCTTTACCAAAAGGAGCATAGAGATTTAACCAACCTTTCTTCAAAACTTTCATACCACGGAGATAGAAAATGTGATTATTGAAATTGATATCAAGACGTAAACTCTCTTTAACCGCAGCTTCACCAAACAAAGCTAAATATCTACAAGCAATTAATCGGTAAATATTGTTTTCTTCTGCACGCAAACCTGTAGATGGCTTTTTCCCAGTAGGATGAATAGGTGGATGAGCAGGATCTTTTTTACTTCCTTTTGTAGGTTTAAATCCTGGTTTTTGGAGGATGCTAGTAGCACGAGATCTGTAAAGATCAATTTTAGCTAAATCACTAAGGATTTGTTTATGGTCAATTGCATCAGGAAATTGCTGACTACCAGTACGTGGATAGGAGATCAAAGCATCTAGATATAATTTCTCAGCTGCTTTCAGAGTTCTACTAGGTGAATAACCAAAATATCTGTAAGCTTCCGATTGGAGAGAACCTAAATTGAATGGTGTTGGTGGTTCTAAAGTAAATTTTCTCTTAGTAATGGAACTAACGATACCAATTTGATTTTTCGCTTCAGAAACAATTTTTTCAGCTTCAGCAAGTGAGGGAATGAATTTCTTATTATACTCGAGAGAAACGATTTCCCCTTCTAAAATAATTTTAGCTTCTATTACCCATCTAGGTATGGGAACAAAAGTTTGAATTTCACGTTCACGATCAGCAACAAATCTTAGGGTGGGTCCTTGAACTCTGCCAGTTGATATTAATTTATATCTCCCTGTAGCATGTTTTATCGAGAGGGTTAATGCTCGAGTCAAATTAATACCAAACAACCAATCGATTTCATGACGGGTAAAACCTGCATGAGCAAGATTGATATCAACAGAAGGTTGCATATTATCAAAGGAACTAATAATATCTTCTTTGGTAAGCGTTGAAAATTTCATACGTTTTACATCAGAAAGAGCTTTTTCACAAGCAAAAAGAGCAATAGATGCTCCTATAACTTCTCCTTCCAAATCATAATCCGTAGCAACAATTACTTCATCAACTTTTTTACTATAACTTTTGAAAGCAGTAACAAAAGGTCTAGTAGTATTTTTTTCATTTGCAAGATAGGCAGGAACCCATTTGTAACTAAAAGCGGGATAATGCCACCCACCAGCAGAGTCCTCCATGGTGGAATAAAGATGTCCCAATGCAGGGATGACAAAAATAGTATCATTTCTTTTCTTACATTCGTAAACAGGTACTTTAGCAAAATTCCTAGGAGTGGGAACTTTCCTAGGTTTACCAGAACTATCAAGGGCTGCAGCTATTCTTTTTGCTGCTGTTGGTTTTTCTGAAATACAGAGATAAATTACCATGTTAAACCCTCAATTGAAATACTAAAGATATAAGTTATTATTGTTTCTCTATTAAAAAATCATTCAGTCTATTGTTTAAAAAAGTAACCAAAATCAAATTAATAGTTAAGACCTATTGTTATACACAACCTAAAAAAGAAAACAAGTTTATGAAATGAATAATAATTAATTGATTTTATAGGAGCAATAATCATTGGAAGAAGAAAATGTTGTTAAAATTGATGCTAAATTGTTGAGGCAATTTATGTATGATAGTTTTGTAATATTAGGTGTGCCAGATGAAGACGCTAATATTTGTGCAGATGTTCTGATCGCTTCTGACCTAAGAGGAATAGCCTCTCATGGTGTCCAAAGACTAAAAATGTATTTTGATAGAATCAAATCAGGACTTCAAGAACCGGTAACCAAAATAACAGTTGTAAAAGAAAGCCCCACCACAGCAACCTTGGATGCTGGGCATGGTATGGGTCATGTTGCTGCTTATCGTGCAATGGAATTAGCCATCAAAAAGGCTAAAGAATTCGGTACTGGTGCTGTAGCAGTAGGTAATTCTACTCATTTTGGAATAGCAGGATATTATCCCTTAATGGCTATAAAGGAAGGAATGATAGGAATGGCTGTAACAAACGCACGACCATCCATTGCTCCAACTTTTGGCATAGAACCGATGATGGGAACCAATCCTTTGACCTTTGGTTTACCAACAGATGAAGAATTTCCATTTGTAATAGACTGTGCAACATCAATTACTCAAAGGGGAAAGATAGAAGTCCTTTCAAGAACTGAAACACCAATACCCAAAGGATGGGTAATAAATGAAGATGGAAGTTTAGCAACTGATCCAGTTAAAATATTAAAGGATTTAACAACTGACAAAGCAGCTCTCTTACCTCTTGGTGGTGTTGGAGAATTATTAGGAGGGCATAAGGGCTATGGTTATGCAGCTTTAGTAGAAATCCTTTCCGCAGCCCTATCTGGTGGACCTTTCTTAAAGGACTTAACTTTGGATAAAGGGTATAAAATTGGCCATTTCTTCTTAGCAATAGATGTTTCCAAATTCATTGATCCAGAAATTTTCAAGAATATTTCAGGAAGTATTTGTCGATCTTTAAGAAACTCGAAAAAAGCTCCAGGGCAAGATCGTATCTATACTGCTGGAGAAAAAGAATATCTAATGGAACAAAAGCTAGCAAAAGAAGGAATATCAATCAATAAAAGCATTCAAAATGATTTGTTAATCATGAAAAAAGAGTTGGGTTTAGATCAATACGATTTCCCCTTCTAACTCTTTTTTTCATTAAAAATCTCTGGAAAGTTACTATACCATGTTGGAATGTTATCTCTGTTCAAGGGAAGGTTTCACTAACTGCTCAGTTTGCTATAAAACGATTTGTAAGGTTCATGCTGAGGAAGTTAAAGGTAAAACCTTGAAAGAAGTAGCAATTTGCTCAAGTTGTAAAAAGAAGAAACGATTAAAACGAATTCAATTGTATGTTATTATAGCATTTTTCGTTATGATCATAGCAATAGTAGCAGGAATAGTATTTACCTCTCTAAATATATGGGGATAACTACCAATCTATATACTGATTATCACTGTTTTAGATTGCTTACCAGACATGAAATCGATATCAATTCGACCAATGATTACTCGAGTGACAGAATCTTTTGTTATTTGTTTTTGAATGATTTCAGTGGGATTTTGGTCAAGTTTGCAGATCATATTGATTAATGCTTCTTTTTTTTCTTCGAAATCTTCTATAAAAGTAACTTTACCTCGAAATTGAGTAGTAGCATAGAGATGATCGCATTTGCCTTGAGAATATCCATCATCTTGTATTGCTTGACCCCAAACAACGTTATTCTCTTTCAAGATGTCGATCTTTTTACCTTCATTAGCACAATGGAAATAAATACAATTTTTCTCAGGGTTATATCCATGACTAACAGTGACTAAATAGGGTTCATTATTTTGACAAAGAGCAAAAGTTATGTATTTTGCTTGTTTGATTATAGCTTTCATTTCATCAATGTTCTCGATTGCTTTTTCTGTACGACGAATACCTTTCATAACATAATCCTCAGAAATAACTAGTAAATAATATATACAAATAAGAAAAAAAGGTAAAAGATAAAAGTTTTCATTACAACTTGTAACTCATACCTTTTTCAAATGCTTTAAGATTGATATCAACATATTTTGACGGGAGAATGTCTTTCATAGCAGTAATGATGTCTTTCTTGGTAATTGGGAGAACATCACTGTTACCTACTAAAGCACCAATAAGGATCATATTCATAGTTTGGCTAAGACCTAATACTTGAGCATCGTCTTGAGCAGGAACCATGAGAACCTTTGGGGTAATTTTTTTGAGCTCTTTTTCTATCTCCTCAAGAGTGGGATATTTCACTTTACCTTTAGAGGTTCGAACTGAAAGGGGTTGGTATTTGGTTGTATTAACAACAACAATACCGTTTTTCTTTAGATTGGGCATAGAGCGAAGAGCTTCTAAGGCTTCAAGGGCAATTAAAACATCAGCCTCTCCAATGGCACAGAGAGGTGATTCAGTAGGGTCATAACCGATGGCGAGATCAGAAACAACAACGCCACCCCTTTGAGCTAACCCATGAGTTTCCATAGTCATAACTGAAAGACCTGCAACCTTAGCAGCCATGCCTAATACTCGAGTAGTTGAACCAATACCTTGACCACCCATACCCGTAACATGAACTTTTAATTTATCAGTAGTCATTTTTCATTACACCTCTAAATTCTAGTGAATTCCTCCATTTGCTTAATGGGTTTAACTTTCATAGGACAAGTCTGAACACAGCAACCACAACCAATGCAGAGATCAGTATTGATTTGAGGTTTCTCTTCTTTCTTCTCAATTGCTGGACAAGCAAAATCAGCCAAACAATTTTGGATATTACGACAAATATCATGGTCAATGTGATAAGGATTGGCAAGAGTACCAGCTTTACGTTCGGCTCGAGAGCGCATGAGTGCACAAGGCTCTTCTTGAATGACAACAGCAAATTCATCTTGAGCAAAAGCTTCCTCTAGGGCTGCGACTAAGGCAGCAACATTATAAGCAGGAACACGACGAACAAATTTTACACCCCAAGCTTTGAGGGTATCATCAATACTGATGGTTTTAGTATGTTGATACTTGGGAGGCAAAATGGCTCCTTTAGACTTCTCACCTGTGTTGGGATTGGGTTGATGTCCTGTCATGGCTGTAATCCCATTATCCATTACCATGAGAACTGTTTTGTGTTTGTTGAATACAGCATTTACTATTCCAGGCATTGCCGCGTGGAAGAATGTCGAATCTCCTACAAAGGACATTATTGTTCTTTCTGGCATTGCTAGTTTTAGTCCTGCAGCTGCTGGTGTTCCCGAACCCATACTATACAACAATGTTCCTTGATGATGAGGTGCTAAATACCCTAATGAGTAACACCCAATATCTGCGGTGGAAATACCATTCATTTTATCCATAACTATTTTTGCTGCATGGAATGCTGTTCTATGCCCACACCCTGGGCAGAGTACTGGTGATCTATTTGGTATTTCTATTTCTGATTTTTGTGAAACTATTGGGTTTGGTATTTTCAATAGCTTTGAAAACAAACCAACTAACCGAGAAGTATCATATTCCGATATCATTAAGTCTTCCCAATCTTCTTCTTGGTTTTTACCGATAATTTTCGTTCCAGTTATTCCTTGTTCATAGAGAGCTGCTTTAATATTTTCCTCGAAAAATGGATCTAATTCTTCTAATATTTTCACTGTTTTATGTTTCTTGATAAACTCAATTATTCGTTCCATTGGCATTGGGTAGATAATACCTAATTTTAGAATTGTAGCTGATGCACCTAATATTCTAAGCGCTGATTTTGTTGCTGCATATGTGTGACCAGAAGTTATTATCCCTATTTTTGATTCTCCTTTGCCAAATTTTTCTTCGGTTAAAAGTGATCCTTCATTTGCCAATTCTTCCCATTTCTTCAAGTTTCTTAGTGATTTAGTTTTCAAAGGTCTCAAGGTAGCTGGTAATGGTACATATCCTCCCTCACGATTGGGATCATATCCCCGTTCAATTTGAGGGTTCTTTATTTCACCATATTTTACTAATCCAGTTTGATGACAAATTCGTGTTGTCGATCGTACAACTACAGGCATTTGCCATTTCTGAGCATATTGCATAGCAAAAACGAAATAATCTTTTGCTTCTTGACTATTCGCTGGTTCAAGCATTGGTATATGACCAATTCTTGCATAGAATCTATTATCTTGTTCATTTTGTGAAGAGTGTGGACCAGGATCATCTCCTAGAACAACTACAAGTCCACCAGGCATGGTAAACAAACTTAATTGTACAAATGAGTCTGCTGCTACATTCAAACCAACGCTTTTCATAAAGCACGTTGCTGGTGCTCCGGCGATGGCTGCTGAAGCAGCTACTTCTGTAGCAACCTTTTCATTAGTTGAAAATTCAAAGTAAATGCCACTTTCATCAGTTATCTCAGCTAATCGAACACCTATTTCACTGGTAGGTGAGCCTGGATATGCTGCAGAAACTTTGACACCAGCTTCAATCATACCGCGAACAAAAGCATCATTCCCAAGTAGAATCTCCTCATCGGGAGCTTCTTTCAAAAGAAAATGTTTTTTGGATGACATACTATCAATTTCCTTTAACAATAAGTAATAGTTAATTCTATACTAACAAAACTTCAAACACTACTTAATAGTTTCTGCTTAACAAAAGAAGGTTAAGAGATTAAATAATTAGAATTTATGACACTCAAACAATCCTTCAAGGAGATCAACCATAAGAATTTCATCCCCATCTTGATGCTCAGCAAAAATCGAATTTTTGTCAATATCGAGGTTTTCAAACGTTATAGTATTCATTACAGAAATGTTTGATTCTTGGATAGATACAAGAATGAATTTTTGGAACTGGTCTTTCTTTTTAATTACTTGCAAGAAATCGGGATGACTTTCCTTCATAGATAGTGTTTTGCTTTCTTTAGATTGCATAAAATACAAATTCACTCGTCCATAATTAATACCCATTATTTGGCAAGGATTATTTTGATAACTGACTATATCACCAATTTCAAAATAAGGTATACGAACACAATAGGTCGATTGATAAATTGGTTTACCATCTTTCATGGTTTTTAATTTAGTACTATATTCAATTGAAGCAGCTAACTTTTCTGCTAAGAAATGCGCTAATGTTTTAGCAAATTTTTCCGTTCCTATGTAGAGATCAATTCCTCCCCTATCCTGATCAACTGTTTTTGAAATATAAGCCATTCTATGACCGATCATTTCTTCTTTTTTAATTTCTATCATCTTGGATATGGTGATTTGTTCATCATCTCTTATCTCTCGTTTGTCACTTCGAATTTGTACAATAGACTCAAAATATCCTCGTTTATGCTGTGCACAACGTTCACAAATACCAATGTTAACAACTAGCTCTAAAGGTACTTCTTGCTGATAAACGGGCACTTCAGGTTTAGGTGATCCTTCAAAAATGACTGTTAGCATTTGTTTCGAAGCGACATCATAAGGAATTTCTTTTAATCCTGCTACAAGGATTTTTTTGGCATTCTTAATTATTTTTGCTTTGGTAATAAATGAATCAAGAAATTCAAAAACAACACTTTGTGTATCATCATATACTTCTTTCCACTTGCCATTAAACATTAAATCACCACATATTTTGCATGAAGTGATGTTAAATTGTTTTTCTGGGAAGCTTACAATAAGTGGAAATTCATCCTTATAACAACTAAGACAAAATCCTTCGACGATTTCTTCTTCTTCTTCAGTTTTTCCACATTTACAACAGAATTTATTCATTGAATTATCCCCTCAAGGAAAAAAGCGAAAAGATAATGGAAGCTAATTTATCTAATTAGCATTGCATGACCTGTTCTTCCATTCTCTGGACAATTTATCCACATTACAGATAGTTCATTTATCATTCTTTCTTTAATTGCTGCAGTAACTATAGCAGTACCAATGAGATTTAAGCTTGAAGCGTTCCACATTTCTTCTAAACATTTTTCTAAATTAACGAGTTCGCCACTAAAAAAGCGCTCACTCACATAGAGTTCTAATTCACCTTCACATAAGGTTTTACCAAGTAATTCTGCGTCGCATACAGAGACTAAATATTCTTTCTCAGTTCTTCGTGCTCGAAGATAGAACATTTGATCTTTTGTCATTGATTCCACTCTAGGGTTATAGTTTTATTAAACTGCTTTTACACTTGTTCGAGCACCACAGGCTTCACAAACAAGGAAGGATATACGATCTTCTTTAATGAGCTTAGTATCAGGTTTTTCGCATTCGGGGCAAATAAGATATTCTTTCATATAACGATTAACTAGGTCTGTCATAGTGGTACGATTATGTTTACCTGAAAAGACTGCTCGTTGACCTTCAATATTAGCAGAGGTAGCAAGTTCTTTAGTAAGGAATTTTAACAAATGATTTTCATCGCGATTAAGAGCACTAACTACTTGATGCCAATTCTTAAAGAAAGTACGATTACCTTCAATAGCGACATCTGGTCTAGGAGGTTCGAAACGGGATTTTTCGAATATTTTTTCCGGAAATTGCTCTCGAGCACGTTTCAAGAGTTCATTATAATTTGACATAAAGCTAAATCAAGAAGCATTTAATCTTAAATCTTTTGACCACTATTTTCATTAAAGCTCTATTATTTTAAGAAAAAAAGAAAAGAAACAAAGACAATTATTTCTTTCTTTTTACAATAATTATTACAATCGGGATTATCAGAATAAAAATTAAGAAAAAATAATATCCATTAGAAGAAAGTTGTTGAGGAGATGTTCTGCTAATTTTCATAATAAATGCATCATAATTGCCATTATATGAAGAATCTAGTGAATTTATCGTGGGAAAATTTTCAGATGTAGTAGTACCTGCTAAATAGCAAAGACCATTATTAGTAACAGCAATACCCCAACCATAATCATCCATATCCCCACCTAAATATGTACTCCAGAGGAGAATATATTCAGAAGAGAATTCTGCAATAAATAAATCTTGGTTACCATTGAGAGTAGTATTAATAGCTAACAAGGTTGGAAAATTCGTTGATGAAGTAGCTCCAACTATATAACATCTATCATCATTAGTAACTGCAATATCAAGTCCAACATCACCCACATTTCCTCCGATATATGTACTCCATAAAAGGGTACCATTAGTAGAGAATTTGGAAACAAAAGCATCACCAGTATGATGCTCACCTACACCATTATAGCTATCATCAAAGGCATTTTTAACAGGAAAATCACTTGATTCGGTAACACCCGTCAAAAAGCAGTCACCATCACTCCCCACAGCAATGCCATAACCTGAATCATCCCACGTTCCTCCCAAATAAGTACTCCATAAAAGTGAGCCATTGGTTGAAAATTTAGTAACAAAAACATCACCATAATACTCCCCACCATTAAAAGTGCTATCAAAAGCATTTACAATGGGGAAATCACTTGAATCGGTAACACCAATTAAATAACAGCTTCCATCACCAGCAACTGCAATATCATAACCATAATCAGTTTCATTTCCTCCCAAGTAAGTGCTCCAGAGTAGTGTACCACTTGTTGAGAATTTTGCTACAAAAGTGTCACATACACCACCAAAGGTATCATTGAAAGCGTTCAAAACAGGGAAGTTGTTTGAAGAAGTATAGCCAGTTAAAAAACAGCTCCCATCATCTGCAGTAGAAACACTCAGACAATTTTCACTGGAATTACCTCCTAAATATGTGCTCCAAAGTAAGGAGCCTTGAGCTGAAAATTTTGTTATAAAAATATCTCTCATACCATTAAACGTGCTATTGTAAGCATCAAGTGTGGGGAAATTATTTGACTCAGTATTCCCAACCACATAACATCCACCATTGGCAATAGCAGCAATACCAGCACCTTGATCTAATTCATTTCCCCCCAGAAAGGTACTCCAAATGAGCGAACCAGATGCTGAGAATTTAGTAACAAATGCATCATACATGCCACCATAGGTACCATTATAAGCATTCATTATCGGAAAATCACTTGAACTGGTTTGTCCTGTAATATAACAACTACCATCACTAGCAATTGCAATGCCATGTCCATCATCCATATCAATTCCACCCAAGTATGTGCTAAAATCGAATTTTGGAGAGATTGCTTGTAAAGTTAGTTGAGAATAACTATTTGTTCTTTGGCTGTCGGAAGAAATAATTCCAATTGGTGATATCATCAAAAATATAAAAAAGAAAAGTGAGATTCCCTCTCTAACTAATTTGTTATGAACTATGCTCATAATTTAATCCCTATATGACATCTCTATTTAATTTGAAAAATATTTCTTATAACTTCTTTCTTCTCTTTTTTGTTTTCTTATAATAACATAAATCAAATAATATTTTTTTTGCTTTTTTATTTAATACGAAAAAACCAAAAATAAGGAAAATAATGGTACTTGATGTTTGAAATGAATGTAGAATATGGTATTATTGGTGGTTCAGGTTTTTATGAGCTAACAGGAAAATCCAAAGAACAAAAAGTTGATACTCCGTTTGGGGAGGTTGATATAAACATTTATGATGTTAATGGGATCAAAATCGCTTTTATTCCAAGACATGGCACTGACCATATAATTCCTCCTCATTTGATCAATTATCGAGCAAATATCTATGCTTTATATGCGTTAGGAGTAAAGAAAATAATCTCAACAAGTGCTGTTGGTTCAATGTGCAGGAATATAAAACCGGGTGATTTCGTTATCCCCGATCAATTTATTGATTTCACAATTGCGCGCCCAAAGACTTTTTTTGATGGGAATTTTTCCATTAAATTGCATGATGGATCTAGAAAACAAGGAGTGGTTCATATAGATGTTACAGAACCGTACTGTCAAACACTTAGAAAGCTAATTTTAGAGTCAATTAAAACGACTAGGAATAAAGTTCATTCCAAAGGAGTTTATGTTTGTACGGAAGGACCAAGATTTGAAACTCCTGCTGAAATTCAAGCTTTCAAAAGAATAGGTGGAACGATAGTGGGGATGACCTCTGTTTCTGAATGTATCTTAGCTAAAGAATTAGATATTTGTTATGCAACAATTTGTCTTGTGACCAATTTTGCAGCAGGGCTACAAAATAAAATAACCATTGAAGAAGTGGTTTCACTCTTCCAAAATAAAAAAAATATCCTTGAAAAGATACTTCTGGGTGCTTTTTCGATTAACAATAAATGAGTGTCTAATAGATTCAGCGTAATTTCAATCATTTGCTTATTTTTATAATCCATTACAGATGATTTTTATATTATTATTGTACACTCATAAGATAAATATCACTACCTTAAATCTAAGTTTATTTTATAGGAATTAAAAGTAGGTTGAATATAAAAATGTACGATACTTTAGCTTTAAGGGTGAATTGCCCTCATTGTGATAAATCGCTAATGGATGTGAAAACATTAGTCGATAATATGCCTGGTGTAAAATTAAATATCTCCTATGATGGAGAGAAAGGCGTTATCCACCTAAGTTCTATCTATGGAAGTTATAACTATACTACAAATCTAAAAATCCCCCCTGGGACGGAAGTTGCTTTTTCTTGTCCTCTTTGTAAAAAAACTATTATTTCTGATTTTAAGTGTGATTTATGTTCTGCAACAATGATACCCTTAAAAATAGAAACAGGCGGAACAGTTCGAATTTGTTCACGTGCCGGTTGTAAAAAACACAGTGTAGAATTTGATGACTTGCATCATGCTCTAGAATATTTCAGTAAGAATTTTTCGTATGGCGATATAACTAAAAATGAGTCTATAGGTGAATCTGTAGTAGAAATAGAAGAAGAACTTCAAAAACCTGATTTAGAAATCATCAAATCAGGAACATTTCTAAGAACATATTGTCCCCATTGTGAGGAAAGCTTGTTTGAAATTGATGCCATCATATTAAAAGTAACTAAAAATAGTGGCGAAAAAGGCTTTCTTAAATTAAGTCCTATATTGAATGTTTTTACTAATGAATCCACTTTCTATATCCCAGAAGGTGAAGCTGTAAAGGATATCCAATGTCCACATTGTAATACAAGTCTGCTGCTTGATGATGGAAAATGTGAGCTTTGTGGATCCAAAATCGTAGAAATCTCTGTTGCAGCTTTATCAAAGATCATTGATTTCTTTTTCTGTTCAAAGAAAGGCTGTCGATGGCATGGGTTGAGTAAGGAAGATATTGATGATATTGCCTTAGAGGATAGTAATGAGTGGTAAAAATGTATGAAATAATTAGAAAACAAGAAATGGCTAAAGGATCAATGGTGCGATTTGATGTTCGAGCTCCAGAAATAGCTAAAAAAGCACAACCAGGTCAATTTGTTATTGTAAGATTAACTGAAACTGGTGAAAGAATACCTCTAACAATTGCAGATAAGAATAGTTTTGAAGGATATATTACTTTAATCTTTCAAGTTGTAGGGAAAACAACAGCAATCATGAGAACACTGAAAGAAGGCGATGCAATAAAAGATTTAGTAGGTCCATTAGGCAAAGCAGCAAAAATAGAGAAACTTGGAACAGTAATAATGGTTGGTGGTGGAACAGGTATAGCTATACTTCATCATATAACCAAAGCGTTCAAAGAAGCTGGAAATTATGTTATAGGAATTATTGGTGCGAGAGAAAAAGAATTGCTTATAATGGAAGATGAAATGCGATTGATCTGTGACGAATTAGTAATAACAACTGATGATGGAAGCTATGGGCAATTAGGGTTTGTCACAGAGCCTCTTGAACGATATTTAGAAGAAAGATATGACATAAAAGAAGTCTATGCTATAGGTCCTATTCCTATGATGAAATTTGTTTGTAGACTAACAAAGAAATTCAATGTAAAAACAATGGTCAGTCTAAATCCAGTAATGATCGATGGAACAGGTATGTGCGGTGGATGTCGTGTGAAAGTTAACAATGAAACTAAATTCTGTTGTGTAGATGGACCTGACTTTAATGGTCATGAAGTTGATTTTGATGAATTATCTAAAAGAAATTCAATGTATCTTAAAGAAGAAAAAGATTCGTTACTATTTGCAATAAGGGGTTAAACAAATGATTGATTATGATGTTAAATATCTAAAGTTTAAAACTTATTTAAACACATATTGTCCATATTGCCGAAATAGTTTCAATATTAAGGAAAAAGAAATCGATCACATAGATTTCATTGGTGTTTATAAAGGACAAGAATTTGATTTAAAACTAAGCCCATACTTAGACGTCTTTGAGGTTGAAAGTTCTATACCATTAGAAGATGGCATGATAGTAGATGACTTTCTTTGTCCTAAATGCCGAGAAAGTTTGATAGCTAAAGATACAAAATGTGGTGAATGTGGCTCAAAAGTAAGTGAAGTGATTATTAGCGCCTTTCACAAATTAATTCCATTTTTCATCTGTATGAAATATGGTTGTAAATGGCATGGCTTGACTAAAGCAGATGAACGGAGAATCAAACTAAAAATTCCGAGACAAACAATGCCTGAACAAGATCAAATTCTTCGAGTTCATAATTTCAATGAAGTTCCTTATGGATTGACAACGGAATTAGCCTTATTAGAAGCTGGTCGATGTTTACAATGTAAAATTCCCCAATGTGTAGAGGGATGCCCTGTAAATATCAATATACCGGAATTTGTTCGGTTAATTGCAGAAGAAAAAATAGAAGAAGCAGTAATCAAAGTAAAAGAAAGGAATCTCTACCCAGCTATTTGTGGTAGAGTTTGTCCTCAAGAATCTCAATGTGAATCAACGTGTATTTTGGGTAAAAAAGACGATCCCGTAGCTATAGGTCATCTTGAGCGTTTTGTTGCAGATTATGAAAGAAGAATGAATCTTAGAAAACCTTACTTAATCCCAAACAAAATAAACAAAAGAATTGTTGTGGTTGGTACAGGTCCTGCAGGATTAACTGTTGCAGCAGACTTGATACTCCTTGGTTACAGCGTAACACTTTATGAAGCATTACATGAACCTGGTGGGGTACTAACCTATGGTATTCCTGAATTTAGGTTACCAAAATCAATAGTTAATTATGAAATCGAATTTTTGAAAAGCTTAGGTTGTAGAATAGATGTAAATACAGTAGTCGGTTATTTATACACTATTGACGAACTTAGTGAAAACTTTGACGCTGTTTTTCTAGGTGTTGGTGCAGGTTTACCTAGATTTATGGGTATCCCAGGTGAAAACCTTTGTAGTGTCTTTTCAGCAAATGAATACCTAACACGAATGAATCTGATGAAAGCCTACAAATTCCCTGAATATGATACTCCATTACCAAAAGGCGAAAAAGTTGTTGTCATCGGTGGTGGAAACGTAGCTATGGATTGTGCGAGAAGTGCAAAACGAAGTGGAGCTGGAGAAGTAACTATCGTTTACCGACGTTCACGCAAAGAGTTACCTGCCAGGCATGAAGAAGTACGTCATGCTGAAGAAGAAGGAATTAATTTCAAACTATTGACCAATCCTGTGAAATTCATTGGAGATGATAGAAATTGGATCAAAGAAATGGAATGTATTTTAATGGAGCTTGGTCCACCTGATGATTCGGGAAGAAGACGACCAATACCAATCGAGAATTCCAATTTCACAATTCCTTGTGATATGGCAATTGTAGCAATAGGTAACCAACCAAATCCCATATTATTTAATACAACACCTACACTAGAAAGAAATCAATGGGGATGTATTGCTGTTAATGAAGAAACAATGGAAACGTCAATACCAAATGTTTATGCTGGTGGAGATATTGTTACTGGAGCTGCTACAGTGATATCCGCTATGGGTCAAGGAAGAATTGCTGCAAATGCAATCCATGAACGACTTTCAAATCCTCCAAAACAGCAAAAGAAAGAAAAAATAGTACAACCAAAACAAACTATCCCCAAAAAAGAAAACAATAAATGATTTGTTGAATTCTTTGTTTACTTTTGCTATTTTTTATTTTTTTCAATTAAAAAACAATTCCTAGAAGTAATTGTTTTATAGTTTAATGTGGTAATATATAGAAAGTAAATTGATAATCATACCTTTAAATATCGGGTGGACGGTGATGTATAGCTATATCTCTTTAAAGGTCGATTGTCCACTTTGTGGTAAATCTATTATGAGCTCCGATAATCTAGTGGATAATATACCAAGTATTAGATTATTTCTTTCTTCAAATGGTGACGAGGGAACGATTTTTCTAAGTTCCTTCTATGGAAGTTATAATTATTCCAGTAATATTATGATAAAAAATGGTCAAGAGTATAAGTTCTTTTGTCCGAAGTGCCATGAGCAATTACATTCAGGTATAAAATGTGATGAATGTGCATCAGAAATGATTCCTCTTAAAATTAGAGAAGGAGGAAAACTAAGATTCTGCTCTCGTGCTGGTTGCAAAAATCATAACATTGAATTCGTTGATTTATCCCATGTTTATGATTATTTCCAAAGAAATATGAATACTGATCTAGTAACAATTTCCCAAACAAAAAGTGAACAAGAAAAAAGTCAGAAGATCGTTAAAAGTGGTACTTTTCTCAGAATTTATTGTCCTTATTGTGAAAGAAGCTTAGTTGAACAAAATTCAGTTATATTCAAGGTTATTAATCAAAGTAGTGAACTAGGATTTCTTATGCTGAATCCTTATCTGAATGTTTTTACAAATGAATCAACTGTATTCATACCTGATGGTGCTGTTGCAAAGGATATTATTTGCCCTTTTTGCGAGAAAAGTTTGATCGCTACAAATACTGTCTGTGGACAATGTGGTGCGCCTGCAGTGGATGTTTTGGTAGCAGCGATATGGCAATTGATTGATTTCTATTTCTGTTCTAAGAAAGGATGTCATTGGCATAATCTTAGTACCGAAGATTTACAGAATGTTGTTTTAGAAGATAGTGATGAATGGTGATTCTTTCATCTAATTCAATTCAAATTTACTGTAGAAAAACATAGGAGGATATTGAAAGCTATAATTAAAAGCATGAGGTCATAAAGAATGACTGTAAATAATCAAAGTGAATTAAAACCAACTTTTCATCTTTCTGATTTAGTTATGAAAGCAATTGAAAAAATTTTGGAAAAATCAAATAATGACGCAAGGAATTTAATTCAGATTTTACAAGATTTGCAAGAAGAATTCCATTATTTACCTGAATTAGTGATAACTTATGCCGCAGAAAAATTAGCTATTTCAGAACATAGAATCTATGGTGTTGCTTCATTCTATTCGCAATTTAAATTCATTGAACCAGGGAAGCATATCATTAGAGTCTGCATGGGGACAGCATGTCATGTTTTAGGGTCTCAATCGCTTTTAGACAAGCTCTGTAGGGAATTATCAATTAACCCTGGTGAAACCACTAAGGATGGTTTATTCAGTTTAGAAAGTGTTTATTGTCTTGGTTGTTGTGCATTAGCACCTGTGATGGTGATTAACGAAGAAGTTTTTGGTAATATGACTGCTGCTAAGGTAAATAAAATCCTGAGAGCTTATCGTGGTTCTTCAAGGAGAAATAAAAAAGCAAATGATGGTGATGATACTGAGTGAATTTGACGTAATGGTTACTAAAGCAAAGGATTCTTGGAATTCACTAAAAAATCAAAAGAAACCAATTATTTTTGCAGGAGCAGCATCTTGTGGTCGAGCGGCAGGAATTATACCTGTTATTGAAAAACTGAAAGAGCTTTCACAAAAAATTCCCTTGGATATTATAGAGGTTGGTTGTATAGGTCCCTGTTATTTAGAGCCAATTATAGGGATACAGAAAAAAGGGCAACCTATTATTCTTTATGCTAATATCCAACCAATACAAGTTCAAGAAATTGTTGAGAATTATTTTGTTAATAATGATTCTCAACCGGATAAAGCGATAGGAACAATTGGGGAAGGTTCAATAGAAGGTATACCATCTTTTTGGGATCATCCTATGATAAAATCACAAAAAAGAATAGTTTTGAAAAATTGTGGAATTATCGATCCAATGAACATAGATCATTATTTAGCTATGGATGGTTATCAAGGATTAAAGAAAGCTTTCTCGAAAAAACCTGAGGAAGTAATAGAAGAGGTTTCATTATCAGGGTTAAGAGGGAGAGGTGGTGCAGGATTTCCAACTGGCTTAAAATGGAAGTTTACTCGAAGTGAAAAGGAACCTGAAAAATATGTTATCTGTAATGCTGATGAAGGTGATCCAGGAGCATTTATGAACAGATCACTCATAGAGGGTGATCCTCATGCAGTTTTAGAAGGGATGGTAATTGCAGGTTATGCAATTGGTGCAAATACTGGTTATATCTATTGTCGGGCAGAATATCCGTTGGCAATAAAGAGATTTGAAAAAGCAATTTCAGACATGAGAAAGAGGGGATTGCTTGGAAATAACATTCTTGGTAGTGGCTTTTCCTTTGATATTATCATCAAGAAAGGAGCAGGAGCTTTTGTTTGTGGTGAAGAAACTGCATTGATGGCTTCTATAATGGGTGATAGAGGGATGCCTAGACAAAAACCTCCTTTTCCATCACAGGAGGGTGTTTGGGGGAAACCTACAGTGATTAATAATGTAGAAACTCTCGGGACTATTCCTGCTATTCTTAGAAATGGAAATGCTTGGTATGCGAAATTCGGTACAAAACAATCAAAAGGTACCAAAACATTTTCTCTTGTTGGAAAAGTCAAAAGAACAGGATTGATTGAAGTTCCGCTAGGAACAAGTTTGCGTGAAGTAATTTTCAATATAGGCGGGGGAATAAAGGAAGATAAAAGGTTCAAAGCTATTCAAGTAGGAGGGCCATCAGGAGGAACAATTCCATCAGCATTTATTGATGAACCATTAGATTATGAAGAATTAACAAAATTAGGAGCTATAATGGGTTCAGGTGGAATTGTTGTTATTGATGATGAAACTTGCGTTGTCGATTTAGCTAAATACTTCCTTAAATTCATTGAAGCTGAATCTTGTGGCAAATGTGTTCCTTGCAGGATTGGCAACAAACAATTACTTGATTTATTAGTTAAAATAACAAAAGGCAAAGGAACAATCGATGATTTTGAATTGCTAGAAGAACTTGCCCATACAATATCCCAGGGTTCTTTATGTGGTCTAGGAAAAACAGCTCCAAATCCAGTTATTACTACTTTAACTTATTTTAGAGATGAATATCGTGCTCATGTATTAGATAAAATATGTCTTGCAAAAGTGTGTAAAGACCTGTTCTTCTATCAAGTTGATCCAGAAACTTGTATTGGGTGTCAAATTTGTAAACGACGATGCCCGGTAGGAGCTATTACTGGAGAAAAGAAAGAGATACATATAATCAATCCGGAAATATGCATCAAATGTGATGTTTGTTCTGCAAATTGCCCAGCAAAAGCAATAAGAAAAATCGATAAGGTGAAGGTAATTGAGCTTAGTCATTGATGGCAAAAGAATAGAATTTGAAGAAGATAAGACAATACTAGAAGTTGCTCGAAATAATGGAATTTATATTCCTACACTTTGTGCACACGAACGATTACCTTCCTTTGGTGCATGTAGATTATGTTTGGTTAAAGTGCATGGTGCGACGGGATTCATGAATGCTTGTACAACCAAAACCAGACCAGGAATGGTAATTACAACAGATAATCTTGAAATAAAACAATTAAGAAGAGCAATCTTTGAATTGATCCTTTCGGAACATCCAAGCAGTTGTATGATGTGTTCACAATCTGAACATTGTGATAAGTATAATTCAGGAGTAATGAAAGCTGGATCAATAACTGGCTGTAATACATGTCCAAATAAAGAAATGTGTGAAGTAAGAGAAATAGCAGAAGTATTAAATTTCAAGAGCATACGATTCCCACTGCTCTATAAAAATCTGCCTTTGGAAAGAAGTGATCCGTTTTTTGATAGAGATTATAATTTATGTATACATTGTGGAAGGTGTGTTCGAGTATGCCAAGATGTTGAAGGAGCAAACATCCTTGCCTTCACTAAAAGAGGTCATAGTACAAAAGTTGGCACATCATTTGAAAAACCTCATATTATTACTGACTGTAAATTCTGCGGGGAATGTATTGATGTTTGCCCTACTGGAGCATTATCCGCAAGAGGACAAAAATGGTATGAAAATGCAGAGAAGGTAGAAAGCACAACCTGTATTCTATGTAGTAAAGGGTGTCAATTTGAAATCGATGTTAAATGGGGAAGAATTGTAGCACTAAGACCCGATCCAGATTACAAAACTCTTGAAACAGGAATATGTGTAAAAGGAAGGTTCTGCTTACCTGTGATGTTAAATGACATGGAAAGAATTAGATTTCCAAGAGTATTAATGAATTTCAAGCTATATCCTACCAACTGGGATGAAGTAGCAATAAGTGTAGCAGAAATACTTGAAGAGTATCCACCATCAAAAATAGCTATCTATCTCACTCCTTTTATGATAGATGAAGCTGATTATATTTTTAGGAAATTTGCTGAACAATTGGAAATATCAAATGTTTTTACAAAACCAGAAGAACTAGCTCAAATAACCAAAAAAGGAATAAAAGTACTATATACCACTGAAGGAATTCCAGGTATTGAAAAATATAAATCATTAGAAAAAATCATTTTCCAAGAAGTATTCCCATCAGAGGGTTATGAACAAGCTACAATAGTTCTTCCAGCTGCTGCTTTTACAGAAGAGAATGGTACCATCACTACAACTCGAGGGCTAATGCATTTACAGAGAGTGGTCAAAGCACCAGACCTAGTTTTAGAAGATTGGAAGATTGTGGTAAAAATAGCTCAAGAATTAGATTTATCAGGTTTTAAATATCTTGAAACCGAGGAAATTAGAAATGAAATGAATCGAGTGAAATACACTCCAAAGATTCGTTCTGTAGATGAATATTATTTGAAATATCGAGGGACACCTATAGCTGAAAAGGTTCCAGATTTTGCTATTTTATTACAAGCAAGAAAAAACAGAGAGAAACCTTGGTGAAAAAAAATGTACGAAATAATTGAAAAAATAGAAGTTGTACCAAATATCCACAAATTAGTTATCCGCGAACCAAATATAGCGGAAAAAGCTAAACCAGGGCAATTTGTAATAATAATACCTGACGAGTTAAGCGAACGAGTACCTTTATGTATCGCTGATGTCAATAAAGATACTTTTACAGTTTTTGTGGTAGAATTAGGGATCTCTTCAGCAAAGATTGGGCAGTTAAAACAAGGTGAAAAATTGTATAGTGTTGCTGGACCATTAGGTATGCCAGCTGTGATCGATAAATTTGGGACAGTTGTTTTAGGAGGAGGTTGTTATGGAATAGGGGCAATATATCCAATAGCAAAAGCGCTAAAGCAATTGGGAAATAGAGTTATAACAATTATTGAAGCACGAAGCTCATATTTGCTTTATTATCAAAAGGAACTACAGTCTGTTTCAGATGAATTTTTCATCGCAACATCTGATGGTTCGGTAGGAACGAATGGACATGTGCAAGATGTTCTTGATAAATTGATTAAGAATGATTATCGTTTTGATCATGCAAAATTCATTGGTTGCACATACATGATGATGAATTGTTCTCATATAACGGCTCCATATAAAATCCCAACTATGGTTGTATTGAATACAATTATGCTGGATGGTACTGGCATGTGTGGCTGTTGTAGAGTATCAGTCGGAGGAAAGACTAGATTTGCTTGTGTGGATGGACCTGAATTTGATGGTCATCAAGTAGATTGGGATGAATTAATGAAAAGAAAATCAGCTTATTTGGAAGATGAAATGATTTCTTATCAAACAGCACCTCATATTTGTCGTGCATTAGTAGAAGATTATTGTGGTGATAATAGTGAGTGAAAAACCTTCTACTTCAAAAAAGAAAGAAGAACTTGAAAAGAAGCCTTCTGAAAAAAGTGAAGAAACAGTTGAAAAATCCAAAAGACCTCCTAGACCACCTAGAACAAAAATGAATGAGCAACCACCTGAAATACGAATAAAGAATTTTGATGAAGTACCATATGGTTTGACTCCTGAACAAGCTCAACAAGAAGCTTCAAGATGCCTTCAATGTAAGAAACCCAAATGTGTCGAAGGTTGTCCTGTAGATATTCAAATCCCTCAATTCATCGAATTAATTTCACAAGGCAAATATGTAGAAGCTGTATGCAAAATTAAAGAAACTAATGTTCTTCCAGCAGTCTGTGGTCGTGTTTGTCCACAAGAAACACAATGTGAGGAAACCTGTGTTTTGAATCGAAGAGGTGAACCAGTAGCAATAGGTTATCTTGAGCGATTTTGTGCTGATTTCGAACGACTTGGAGGCCATACAAGAATGCCAAAATTGCCTAAAAAGAATGGTAAAAAAGTAGCAATTATAGGTTCAGGTCCTGCAGGATTAACAGTAGCTGGTGATTTAATTCTTCTTGGATATAATGTAACGGTCTTTGAAGCCTTTCATAAAGGAGGAGGAGTATTAGTCTATGGCATTCCAGAATTTCGCTTACCAAAGGAAATTGTTGAAAAAGAAATCAATTATTTAGAAAAATTAGGCGTTGAAGTAAAATATAATCACGTAATGGGGATGAGTAAAACAATTGATGAATTATTTGATAAAGAAAAATATGATGCTGTTTTCATTGGTGTTGGAGCAGGATTACCGAGATTTATGGACATTCCCGGTGAAAATCTTATAGGAGTATATTCTGCTAATGAGTATTTGACAAGGTCAAATTTAATGAAAGCTTATCTTTTCCCTAAATATAATACTCCGATAATTAAAGGAAGAAAAGTTACCGTTGTAGGCGGAGGAAATGTCGCAATGGATTGTGCGCGAACTGCACTAAGACTTCGTTCGGATAAAGTGACATTGGTCTATAGAAGAGCAAAGGAACAAATGCCAGCGAGAGCAGAAGAAGTTCATCATGCTGAAGATGAAGGAATAGATTTCAAACTATTATCTAATCCCGTAGAGATCTTTGGCAATGAAAGAGGAAAAGTAACAAGAATAAAATGTCAAAAATATCAGTTAGGAGAACCAGATGATTCTGGTAGAAGAAAACCAATTCCAATAGAAGGAGAATATTTCGATTTTGAAACAGATTTAGTAATAATTGCTATAGGAAATAATGCTAATCCTTTGATACCAAAAACAACACCAGACATTAAAACCAATAAATGGGGTAATATTGAAACAGATGAAATGGGTCGCACAAGTAAGAAATTCGTTTATGCAGCAGGTGATATAGTGACAGGAGCAGCTACGGTAATTTCTGCCATGGGTGGTGGAAGGAAAGCTGCTGAAGCAATTCACTATGATCTTATGGGAGTTGAAAATCCCGATATACCAGTAGCTTGTAAAATGCCTGATGATTGGCAAAATTGAATCTCAGAAACTAAAAAGAAATAAATTCCAACATTAATATTAGCTTATGAAAAATATTGGAATGCTAATCGGAAAGATATTTGCCATTTTGGGCATATTAGGTATGGTTGCAGGATTATCCTATGGTTTTATTGTTGGTGATTTCCTAGGTGAAGGGAGTATTCTACTTTCAATTCCTTGGGGAATAATTACACTAGTTGATATTTACATCAGCTTCATTGTTTATTGTGGATGGATAATATACAGAGAAAAATCAGTTTTATTCTCGAGCATTTGGACCATTCTAGTATTAGTTCTCGGAAGCTTTACAGTATGTCTATATCTGTTTATAGCGTTACAAACAAGCAAAGGAAGTTGGCAAAGATTTTGGCATGGAAGAAGAGCAGAGATATCTGACTTGGATAAAATATCAGAAGATTAGTAAAATTGAATCACCTGAAAAATAATTATTGCCTCTTAATGAGTTATCCTATCCTTAAAAAAATGTCAGAATCTACTGGTCTGACATTTTGTAACCTTTCTCAAGCCAGGCTTCTTTCATTTCAGGATTTTGTTCCAGATAAGCATCAATAAATTCTTTTGGTACACTATTGAAGGGGCAAGAAAAATTTACACAATTTGGGCAAATTCGGGTAAAGAGGAGAGTAAAAGCTATTATTACACTTATAACAGTCAATGCTAATATAACAGCTAAAACTGCTAAAATTGTTAGACTATAGCTCGCAAGACCTCTTACTACAATAACTAAACTATAGACTTGTGCTAAAGGAAAACAAACCCCAAAAAGAATGAAACCAATAACAAGAAGAGTTTTTTCAAATAGATTCAAAGGTTCAGGATGGTAACGAGCGTATTTGAAAAATCCGTGATTGGCTAAACAATGAAGGATCTTTCCATCCTCTGCATAATATGGACAATGGCTGCAAAGAATGCGTGTTTCAACAATGAAAAATAGGGCAAGGTAACTAATAGTTGCGCCTAAACGCCACCACCAACCTGTATAAACAGCTCCAATAACTATTCCACCAAAACCAAAGAAAAATGCTGGGAGCATAACATACATGAAACGTAATAACAACTTACGTTCCCATTTACAATCTAATCTATCCTTATTTTTACAATTTTCACAATCAGAATCATCACGATGAGTGCAAGAAGTGAAAATTATTTTTTCAGTAGTTTGTTCGGACGTTGCAAATAACCTCAAAAGGTCTGAATAATTCACATAGAGAAGAGTAAAATCACCTTAATAATCTATTGAAAAAACATTAATGAATAAAAGATATATATTCAATGTTTACTTTTATTAGAACTATGTTAGACTCTTCCAAAAATAGAATTGATTGTTTTTATTGCCAAGATATTCAAAAAGAAGAACAAGACTATCCTATAAGGAAGGGAAAATATAGTTTTGAAGGAATTGTTACTCGTTGTCTTTGGCATGCAGAGTTTCAATGTTCGGAATGTCAGAGATATTACCATTTCAGTTATCTTTACTGGTGTCCTTCAACGAATAAGATAATTTGTGGAAAATGTAACAAACCAACTTTTCATCCAATTAAATTCTGGAATAAAACCTATGCGTATGCTTTCACTTGTAAAGATTGTGGAGAAGTACATTATGATCTACTTTATTCAGAATTTTCTGGCAATCATCCTTGGCAAGTAGATAAAGATATTTTCTTTAAAAAAGAAAGACCGCTAAATCCAATATTAAAAACTCACTTTCCTTGGGAGCCTATTTGGAAACCAACTAAAAATCGAACTGGAAAAGAATTAACAATTGAAGAAGCATTGAAGATAGAGAACAAGGTATTCAACTATCTGAAGGAGTTTAGTTTAGTTACACTCCATTCAGAACAACTAACAGATGATCAGATTGACCTTGCTGAAACAAAAGCTAGATGGGAAAAAACAAGCTATAATTGGATAAGTAAGCAATTTGAAAATAAAGAGGATAAAGGAGATTCAAGTCGTGAGTTCATAATAGATCCTGCATTATGGATACAATTAGGGGATGTAAAAGGATTAAAGATATTAGATGCAGGCTGTGGGAATGGTTATCTCTCGAGACAATTAGCAAAAAAAGGCGCAGATGTAGTGGGAGTAGATTTCACTCAAAATTTCATTGGGTACTGTAAAAAAAGAGAGAAAGAAAATCCATTAGGATGTAAATTTTATTGTGAATCATTAACAGACCTTTCTTTTATAGAAGATGAATCATTTGATATGGTAGTATCAAATGTTGTTATGGTAGATGTACAAGATTATAAAACAGCTTTTAAAGAGATAAATAGGATTTTGAAACCAAAAGGACGATTTGTTTGGTCGAATCTTCATCCCACCTTTGGAAGTCTTAACCAAATTTTCTTCAGAGTACCTTATGATACGCCAAGAAATGAGGAACGATTATTTGTTCTACTCGACAGGTATTTTGATTCAGGGGCAATTCTAACCTCTTGGGGAAACATTAAACCTATTTGGCAATTTCATCGAACTCTTCAAGAGTATACTCAAGCATTATTTACTACTGGTTTTCTTATCAGAGAAATAATAGAACCAAAACCATCACTAGAGGACATTAAGAATAATCCAAGAACACTAGCTTTTGATGCTGATCGTATACCTATATTCATAATCTATGATTGCATAAAAGTAAGTGCTAAAAGGTCTTTTTAGAAGATTATTTTTATAATTATGAATTAAATTAAAGAATAGAAATCGTTAGTAAAGATTGCAATTTAGGGGTTGAACATGACCTCAGAGTTAGTCTTTAAAATTATCCTGATTGTGCTCTATAGTATTTTTACAATAATACGAATTCATTTCTCACGAAAAGCAAGAAAATCCACTCGAAAATCAGCAATAAAAGAAAGTAAAGTACGACTAACAATTTTACAAACATATATTTTTTCAACTGTGATAATATTTTTTTTGTATATTTTCTCACCAGAATGGTTTGGTTGGGGTACAATACCTCTATATCCTGAAGCTGTACGTTGGATAGGAGTAGGCGCAGGAGTGGTTTCACAAGTATTATTTACTATTGTTCATATACATTTGGGACAAAATTTCTCTTATACACTACGAATAGGTGATGATCATGCACTCATTACAGATGGTCCATATAGATATGTTAGACATCCAATGTATTCAGCATTCCTATTATTTCATGTATCAATATTTCTAGTAACAAAAAATTGGTTTTTTGGCATAATATGGATTATCGGATTAACATTATTTCTCTTCCTAAGAATTACAAAAGAGGAAGAAATGCTGATGGAAGTTTTCGGTGAAAAATATCAGGAATATAAAACAAGAACAGGAGCATTGTTCTTTCCGGTCTTTAAGATATTAAAGAAAGAAACTAGAAGTAAAATAAAAAATAGTTTATGGAATTATCAGGCAATAAGTAATATGAGTTTAACTGAAAATACAGAAGAAAAAATGATTAATTGGTTTGAACCTATTTTAGAAACCTATCGAGCAAATATGACAAAGAGTCCTTTATTGATAACTGATAAAGAGAAGAATGAAAACGAAGAAAGAATACTTTGGAGTATAAAAACGTCAGGTTTACTAGATGACCACCAACTAGAGATTACTTGCCAACCAAATCAAATTGAGGACAATTACCAATTGAGAATAAAAGCAAAAGGACAGAAAGAATTCATAAAAGAAATTCGATTGAATTATGAAAATTATATAGGTGATCTTTCACAATACAATCTAATTTTTTATGGACCTTGAAAAAGAGAGAAAAAAAGATAAAATAAGACAAACATAAATAATGTATGTCAATACTTTATTTCTTTCATTGTGAAAATTGTGAAAATAAAATACCATTATTTGAGGATCAATTGGGGTGGGTAGATGAAGAAGGAAATATTGGTTATTATCTTACTTATGAAAAACAACCCGATAGTAATCCAGCAGGAAAATGGGAAATGGTCAGCATACATGATGCAATGTGTGTGAAATGTAATCTGATATACGGAATAATTTTCAACAATCTGAAATGGCCTTTGAAATCAGAAGCTGCAACACTGGAAGAAAAGACAGTGCGAATACTGAAAGGAGAAAATGTCGAAATAATAGAAGGCGCAATAAAAGGTCATAAAACATACAAAGTTACAAACAAATGTTCGAACTGTAAGGGAGAGCTTTTAACAGCATCGCAATTAATAGAAAGAGCAAAATTGAATACAGAATCAAATATTCTTAATTTGAAACCAGAAGAAACAAAAGATAGGATAATGCAGTGTCCATCGTGTCATAAGGGAATCTTCCAATTCGATTACGCTATCAAATATTCTTAAAAATTTCAGGTATTCCATTTAGAAATTTTAGTGATAAAAAACTCTCCACTTGATAGCTTTATTGTTAGCTGTGTTTCTTTCTAAAGTAGCTGATTAGAATTCTAGTACAAAATGCTATGGGAAACAAAAGGGTGAAAGCTTTGGTAATTCCATTCACTTTGGTCTCACTTGGAAGATGCCCTTCTACAAATAAGCAATCTAATAAAACAATAATATCCGGCGCATGATAAATACCATTGTAAGAATAAGTAATGGGAGTTGAGTTAAACATCAAACTGGTTACAATATAGACAAAATCAATAGAACTCCCAGTAATAAACGTATTAATAACTTCAGCGTCACTTGTATGCAAAATTTGAGTTACATTCCAACCATTTTTATCATGAACTATAATAGAAAGTCCTAAGGAATAGATAGAAGGAGGATTAGTGATCTGAAAAGTGAATTCATTAGGAGGAGAAATTACTTTTTTGATATCAAAACCATAATAATAATATTTTTTATTCTCAATTTCTGCTGGAAAAGAGCTAATAGTGTTAATTTTACTTATTGTGAAATTAGCTTGATTGAATCCATATAAACCATCGCCAAAACTAACTTCATCAATTGTGCAAGCAGTAATCCAATTCAAATAGATTTCATTAAAAGAAATATTATAGCCAGATGAAGCTAACGCATGATCAATGCCTATAGGTCCATCAAGCGTCTCGGAAACAAGTTGGGCAATGAAATCATCACCAAATCTCTCGGCTAAATAAAACATGAACATATAAGCTTGGCCGTAATCAGCAACAACCAAATCACTATCAATGTAATGCCAGCCTAATAATGGTATCTCAGGATGAGAAGAAAACGAATGAGTTTCAGCACAGAGATTTAGAGCAGGCTCAACAGTAATATAATTCAAGTTGGAAAGATAGCCAGAATAAAAGAGGGCATAATTTGCAGCTCCTTCAGTAAGAAAGGGGGCTTCATCTTGTTCATAATTACCCCAAATAAGATGATTGAATTCGTGAGTAGTTGTTTTGATAATATCTAGAATATTCCTATTAGAATTAACAAAGATCATTTCACGATGGTTGGAATAAGGGCTAGAAGGATCCTCATCGTCAAATCTATAGTATCCACCATAAGGATCTATAGGTACTAATAGAATAGTCACTTTTGGATCACCATCAATATCACCAAAACGTCCATTAGGATCTCCTGCTAGTTCTATCCCCTTAGGATAAATAGTTTGATCAAATTCGTTTTTCAATATAACACAAGTGGAATTAGCAGCAGAATTACCAATAGTAGCAATAGCTCGATCATCCATGTAAATATAGCAATGACTACCAACAGAAATCAAGGTTGCTTGAATCTGAATATCACCTAAATAATAGTCATAAATCCAAAAAGACTGTTGTTCACCAAGAACATAATTGGTTTCAAAGTAATCACCAATCTCAATTTCTTGATAAAGAGAAGAATGAACATCAGAAGTAATAACTGCTATTTCATTAATAGGTAAAGTAGGAAAAGTAGCTGAAATAGTTTGATTGATGGGCAGACTAGAAATACCAAGAGAAACTATTAGTAATAGAGAGATAAATCGCAATAGCTTCACTCCTAGTATCATAGAAAAGAGAAGATGAATAATAAAGATATGGAGAAATCTCAATAAGAGCCAAAGAAGAATCCAATAGCTAAATAAAAAGGACAAAAAATAAAAATAATTCAAAAGAAAAAAAAATTTTTAATGCATTAAGAAAGTTTAAAAAACAGTAAAAATAGCAGACAAATAGAATAATGCCATCGTGGCTCAGCCTGGCAGAGCGACACACTTGTAATGTGTTGGTCAGGGGTTCAAATCCCCTCGATGGCTCCAATTTATAATTTAAGTTCTATCACTTCAATTTATTTCTTTCTTCATTCATTTTTCAGCAAAATACTTTCTTGTATTTTAGAAAAAAAGAAAAGGTAAAGGAATAGCAATTTGTATTCCTTCTACCACCAATCAAATCCTCCTCCACCAGGATAATCCGATGAATCATTAGGATCGGTACCATTGATGATTTCATAGAGGTCGGTATAACCATCATTGTCGCTGTCGGGATCTTCAGGATCAGTTTGGTAATTCTGGACCTCCAAACCATCCAACAAGCCATCATTATCCATGTCGTTATCCAAAGGATCCAAGCCACAGGCTATTTCAAAACCATCTTTCAAGCCGTCATTGTCGACATCAGCTATCTTGCAGTAACTATAGGCGGTGGCATCGGATTTTCCACGGCTCTTCCAATAGAGATATTCAGTTTTATCCGTTTTCCCATCGTTGTCATGATCAGCTTTGGTGGGATTTGTGCCAGAGGTAGCAACTTCAAATCCATCTAACCAGCCATCATTATCTGAATCTGAATCGTTAGGATTGCACCCATGTGAGTATTCATTACCATTTAATAGACCATCTGCGTCCAGGTCACATGTAGCATCAGCAACTAAGGGATTTAATGCGTACAGTATTTCCCATCCGTCAGGCATGGTATCGGCATCCGTATCTGCAATGTTCGGATCGGTTCCATAGGTGTATTCTTCGATATTAGTAAGGTTATCATTGTCAGGATCACCTTGAGCATTTGGTACTAAAGGATCAAAACCGTTCGCAAGTTCCCAGCCATCGGGTAATCCATCCCCATCCGAATCTGCTACAAGAGGATTTAATTGTAATTGATATTCTTCAAAATTGCTTAAACCATCTAAATCAGGATCAGCAGCAGCATTTGCTACCGTTGGATCCAGTCCATAATAAATTTCCCAGTTATCAGGCAAACCATCATGATCTGTATCTGAATCTAATGGATTGGTTTCATAGAAGTGAATTTCTTCATCATCTGGTATAAAGTCATTATCAGTATCACTGCTGGTATCAAATGTACCATGGGTCATTTCTTCAAATGCTGTTAGTCCATCCCCATCTTTATCCTCATTCAAATCTAAAGTACCATCTGAATTGGTATCTTGAGAAATAGGTGAATAGCCATTTTGAAGTTCCCATCCATCAGGGAGATAGTCACCATCTGTATCACCATTGGTTGGATTGGTATGGTAAATATTTACCTCATCACCATCAGTTATCCAATCGGAATCAGTATCAGAATTAAATGGATCCGTTCCAGAATTTTGTTCTTCTAGATTTGTTAAACCATCAGAATCATAGTCAATAGATGCATCGTTGAAATTTGGATTTGTACCATAAAATACTTCCCAATCATCAAGTAACAAGTCTCCATCTGTATCATTGCTAATTGGATTTGTATTGTATGTGTGTATTTCATCATAATCTGATAAATTATCATCATCTGTATCTGAATCATTTGGATTCGTTGCGTAGCTTTGTTCTTCTCCATCTGTTAGACCATCATTATCAGAATCTGCATTTAAAGGATCCGTTATATAATTATCTGTACCAAGATTAACCTCCTCCCAATCATTAAGACCATCAGAGTCAGAATCCCCTATGAGAGGATTTGTTCCTAAATCAAATTCCTCACCATCAAGGAGACCATCGTCATCACAATCTGCATCCCAAGGACTTGTTGGATATTCATCTAATTCTTCTTCATCTGTTAATCCATCATTATCCCAATCGCCAATCCCTAATACACCAGCAATATTTAGTATACCTTTCCCATAATATTTTTTATAATAATCTTCATTATGACCAGGATCATACAGATAAGCAGGTATTGTAAAATTGATTAGTTTGCCTTCTAACTCTTTACCATTAAAACCTGTTTTTTCTTTCAATAATGCTGCAGCTCCAGCGACAATTGGTGTTGCTAAGCTTGTGCCTTCTGTTAATGTCATAAGGTTATTTTTATTATCTTTAACTGGTAAAGAAGTGCTTAGATTTTTGCCAGATGCCATAATCTCTAATTTTAAATTATCCGTATTTCCATTATATCCACAATCTTCTGCTACATTTCCAATGATAGAGCCTTCATCATAACATCGACCCACACCAATGACGCTTGGCCAATCACCTAATGAACCATAGAAATTATAGTTATGAATATTAAGATAATTATTACCTACAGCCATTGTGAATAAAACACCTTTGGTAATCAAATGTGCAACAGCTGATTGGAATGGTGTAGATAAATTATCATATAGATTACTACCTACAAAATAACTCATTGTTACAATATCTGGTTTTATTGTATTATAATTAGCCTCCAACCATTGCAAAGCTTTTATATGAGAATTAATGCATATAATACCACCAGTAGCCTCTGCTCCAATAGATATTATTTTAGCTTTAGGGGCAATCTGTTTTATCATACCCGCAACAACAGTACCATGTTCCAATGTTTCTTCTGGGAAGAAAATTGTATTAAAATCAAAGTTACTTGCAAAATCATCTGTATAATTTGATGAAACAGGTAAAACTTGACCAATTTCACCAGTTGCATAGTTACAACCTATTCTATAACAATTCTCCATCGTTATAGAAGTATAACCTTCTTGATCAAATATTTTATGCCTATAATCAATAGGGGTATCAATTACTACAATAGTAATTCCAGATCCATTTGCTATAGAATGACATTGATCCAATTTATGAAAATCGAACATAGATTGATCATAAAACGGAGTTGAAAAATTATATTCAAATTCATTAATTTCAATTGGATTGTTTATTGGTAAAAATGATGCAGAAAATAAATCCATATTATTTGAATTTATAGTATCGAATCCCTTAGTAATTGTAGAAGTAGGTTTGATATCTTTTTCCATATTCACTAAATTATATTCTTTATAATCAAATTGAGTTGAAACCCCTATAATAAAAAAACAAATAAAAAATATCTCAAAAAAATTCTATTTCCAATCAAATAGTTACCTCCTTTTCTTATTGTTTAAAGTAAGACATTTCCAAAATTTAAATATTCTTCTTAGTTTATCTTTTTAATCTCTTGATGAAAATTAATACAATAATTAAAAATCCTGTAGCCTCCATAGAAAAAACAATGAATAATTGTATCTTACTGATTAGCAAATCATTAGCTATTTTCCCTCTTATATAATATACTTCCCATGCAGAAGTATTTGTATGATCATTCCAAACAATATGGATTGTTCGATAGCGGTCAACTGCTACTTTCGGATAGAAAATTAATGAGAAACTACTTTTATATGCTGTAAGATTATATGGTTGCGACCATTCATTATTAATAGTCTTCATCTTGTAAATGAGCCAAGTATTTTCATCATAAACTACATGAAAGTTATCTTCTTTATCAATAGCTATATCTGCAGCCCAAGCGTTTCCACTACCACTGATTTTTTGCGACTCAGACCACTCATCATTGGCTTCAAACTGGTAATATACTTCCAAAGAGTCGTCTATATGTTCCCAAACTAGATACAATTTATCATTTGAATCAATACCTAATTTAGGATTAACATCAGAAATATTGTCTATTTGACTGAGTATTAATGGAGAATCTGGTTGCCATTCATTATTTTCATAGTATTGGTAATGAATTTCGTAATTTGTCATCTTTAAAGATTTGTCTTCCCAAACCAAATGAATTCTTTGATGTGAGTCACAAATTGCTGAGAAAGGTTTTGGACCATATGTGCTTGTGTTTGTTATTTGCTTCACTTTGGAGAATTCTTTAGTAGTAATGGAAAAACTTCTATAATATAGCTCCGTACTATTTCCAATTTGTTCATTCCAGAAAAAGAGAACTGAATCATTAGTATTAGTGATAATTTCATATGGTGCACTAACATTACCATTCTGTAGAACCACAAAAAACTCAGACCATCTATTATCTATCATATAACGATAGAGTAATCTCATAGAGTCTAAACAATCCCACCAACAAAGATGGAGCCTATCCTTCTGATCCACAGTAATCAAAGGTTCATATGAAAGAGCCTTTGCTGAATTATTCGATATTGTCTGTATATCTGACCAGATGTTCTTTTGCCTTAAAAAAACTCGATATTGTATTTTATTATATCCTCCATGATCGTCATACCAAGTTACATGAACATTGCCATATGAGTCAACAGCAACTTCTGACTGAAAGGAACCCAAGCCATCTTTTTCCGATAAACAAGAAGTTACAGACCAATCAATCTCAGTCATTTTATTTTCTTCGTTTATTGTAGAAAAGTAGCTCGTATAATTTCTAAAAGATGATAGGGTAGATTTTAGATGATTAAAAGAAATTTTGTTGTAATTCACCCCTGATTGTATTGTAATAAGCAATAGACCAATAAATAATAAAACTTTAAAGCTTCTATTAAAATTGGTATTCATTGTTCATATCCCTACTTTAACGATTTTTATTTTCATTTATTTTAAATGTATATTAACTTATAATAATTCCCATTTTATTTATTCAAATTACTTAAAATAAATCTTAATCTATAGTAAAATTATACTTAAGATATTAGATTACAACATCTTTAATGAGTAAGTTTATCTAACCTTGTTTGGTGAGAACTTAAACCTACTAGTGGGTTATAATTTAAGGACCTCATTACTTGAGTTGTATACAAATGATTTAACACAACACGTTTTTCCCGACCAAGTTCCTTTTCATCTGAACAAAATTCTAAAAAAGGGTTGGAAAAAAAGCGTTCTTTATGTATTTGTGGCGATGATCCAGGAACTGATGCGTTTCTACTACACTGTTTAGCAATGAACATTACTATTAAACCATTTAGCAATCAAAATTGGTTCAATTGCATGATTTTGCTTTAATTGAAAAACACATTAATAGTTCACGAGTCTTCAAGATCCCACATGAAGTCCTCTTAACTGCTGAGGATGCTTTTCTTAACTTTGCTAATATGAACGTCTCTTATAATCTAAACTTTTTGATGTTCAAAGGTTTTACTCCTGTAGATAATGTTCAAGACTATAACATTTATATGCTACTCGAAAAAAGTTCCCATAATCAATTACTTAATCATCTGAAATTATTCTGTTTTGATTACTTAGCATGGTTACAGGATCAGCTTTCCTCACAAACAATCTCTTGCTCGAAGGTTTTACAACTTAGTGGAGCACCAGTTTTAGTACTGTTAGTAAGGGTTCCAATCGTTCAAAGATTTGTTGAATCTGGTATGAACTATCTTACAACAAATTATGCTAGTTTATCTAGGAATCAAAAACTTCAGTATTTTCTTTTGTTTAGCTCATTAAAAGAATTAAATGCTTTACCTACTATAACTGAATTTTTCCAAAAAAATGAACCCCTTTTAAATCAATTACGAAATGATTTTCTAACCCATTATATGAACATCCCAGCAAATCAAGATACCTCCTCCCTTGGAAACAAGTTTATGAGAAATATGGAATTACCTCAATTGAAAAGAAATCACAATTAAAATGAAGAAGAATTTTCTAATCTTTTTTACTTTGGCAGCTAATCATTTGTAATAACCTCTCTACAAAATAATACCTCCTAAAAAAATAAATTTTTTTAGGAAAAAATGCTTAAACTCTTAATTACCCTTCTCTCCTTCCTAGTAATTAGTTTTTGTTATGGTTTTATATACGCAGATTGATTGATACCAATCTGTTTAAATTAATATAAAACAATTTCAATCCATAGGTTCATGATTTAGAGCAACCTCTTTTTATACTTGACTTTACTCTTCTGATATTTTTATAAACCTAGATTTTTATTGTTTCTTGGTAGTTATGACTCCTTCAGATTCTATACCCTTATATCTCATGTTAGATGAACCCCTAGCTTTCTATATGTTAAGTGATACCTTGATCGGTTACAAAACATATGGTTCGAATGAACACCAACCATATCAGTCTTTCGTTTTACTGCGCGAATTAGTAAAAGCTCAACCAAACTCTTTGTTCGTACCTGATTCTTTGAAGAAGTATTTTACCAGTCCACTTTCTTCTAATTTCACCTATCCTGATATATGGCATTATATTATTGGGACGGAAATTTATCAAGGTAATATCTTCACGCTAAATTTCTCACTTAATCTTTCAGCACTTCCTCACTTAGTTTATTTCAAAGATTTCTCATATATGAACAATCCATTTGATCTTACACTTCAATTCTCACCTTCTGAAGCTTTTTTTCTTCTAGCTAATATTTGTGCCAATAGTCAAGCAAGTATTCATTGGAGTTTTTATTATCAAAACCAACTCTTACCATTTCCTTCTCATACAGCTCGACAACTGCTTCGGAACACCTGTATCAACAACCTAATCGGTCCTTCTATTGTTTTTGTCAATCTTTTTATTTATGATTATATGGTCTACCTTTACGATCAGCTTCTATCTGGAACGCTATCCCCCTACGACCTCCTTCGAAACAATGGGTCGCTCATTCTTGCATTCTTTGGTGACCTTCCTCCTGTAACTACTTTCCTTCGTTCAATAATGATTGACCTTAAAGAAAATCCTGCTTTAACTTTTAATCAGTAATTATTATACTATACTGCCTTAGAATCTACAAATAGACCAACAAAAATCGGTCAAGAAGTTCAACTATTCTATCAAGAGCATCCAGAAATTATTTCCCGTTTGGAAAAACTACTCTACAAGGAATTTCCAGATTTTATCTCTAAAATTTAATGGCTATTTTAAATTAAATGATAATTTAATTTGATAATAGCAGTTCTCATATATCAGAGTGAAAAATCTTCTTTAAGATAAATTTTATTTGCCTTATGTGGATTTATTAGGATATGAATTACAAATAATTTACTTGTAAAAGGTCTGGGTTGTTTCTTGAGGCTAGGATGGAAGGATATATCTAAAATTATTATATTAATCATAATTTGTACAATTCAACTTTATTCACCTAAATTAGTCTCTATCCAAGGAAAAACGAAGGATCATCTTTTTGAATCTCACAATACCGACTATCGATTTGAGAAAAAAGGATCCTATGATACTGGTTACGGTATTCTTGCTGATTTATTTTTGAGTAATAACTATTTATACACAGCTGTCAAACAGGCGGGAATGCTAATTTTTAATGTGACAAATCCTGAAAAACCGATTTTATTAAGTAGCTTTACTACGAACAAAGAATTGACTTCCGATTCTTTATGGCAATATTATGGGGGATTACCATCTGGGATTTTTGTGAGGGATACTATAGCCTATCTTGATGATGGATCAAACGGGTTAGCAGTAATAGATGTCCACAACCCGTTAGACCCTTTTTTACTTGGCCAACTTAAAACTGTTAGTGTTTCAAATCCAATGGTTTATGGTAATTTTGTTTTTTGTGAATCCTCTTCAGATGAAATATCGATCATCAATGTAGAAAATCCTAGAAAGCCATTTTTAGCTCATACCATTACCGTTGATGACCCAGTGACTGAATTTTTCTCTGATTTTGCTATTTCAAATAATCGACTGTATGCTACAACTAATAAAGAATTACTTGTTCTGAATATCGATGATCCTACAGAACCGTTTGAAATTGCTAGAATATCAGGAAGTAGCTGCCAACGAGTTGTGATCGATGAAGAAATCCTCTATATTTACAAATATCAATACAATGGTAATCCTTCAGAACATTCTATTCTATTATATAACATTTCAAACCCGAACTCCCTTACTTTTCTTACCCAATATTTTCTTCTTTATGGGATAGATGGTGTTCAAAACTTTTCAGTAGAGCATGCCATACTCTATTTGGCTTCCAAAAATAGTATCACTGCATTTGACTTTTCAAATAAAACCAATCCAAGCTTTCTAGGGGAAATCAAGAACATAGGTTATGAAACAAGCTACAAAAAAATCTTCGTACCTGATGAAATGAATGATACATTTAAAGGATTGGTTTTTTGCGCCGATCAAAATAAAGGTTTATTGATCTTTAATTTCACCAATCCATCAAATCCCTCTTTCGTGTCGCAATTCGATATGGGTTCTAAGACTACTTCGGTTACAGTCGATAAAGATCAAATTTATATTATTAAATCACATGAGTCTCCTTCCCATCCTTCCATTTTAGAAACAGTTGCTATCTCCGATTCTTATGTCGTTTCAAGTATTCATGAAGTAATCGATAATAATTCAACACTTGAAGATGTTCTAGTGGAAGATACTATCTGTTACCTCTCAAAATATAATTATGGAGTTGATATTCTGAATGTCAGCGATCAGGAAAATCCTCAATTAATTTCCAGCTTCAAACACGATGGAGATTTCAATCACACCTATTGGTCTGAGACACTCTTCTATGATGCAGAGAAGCATTTATTATTTGTTTCAAATTCAAGAGAAGGGTTTGCTATCCTAGATGTTTCAAATCAAACCGCTCCGAAATTACTTTATGCTGCTAATCCTTGGGAAGGTGATAGTGTAACTGATTTATTCGTTTGCAATGATCTACTGTTTTTAGCTTTAGCTGGCTTTCTTTTCACTGGGGGATTTGCCATCTTGAATATTTCCAATCCCTTATCACCAAAGATTATTACTCAATGGTCAGTAAATGATGGGGTAAGGGCACTTTTTTGTCTTGATAACTTGCTTTATCTCGCAACAACCTTTTCTTTGCTAAAAATCTATGATATCTCACAACCTGAAAATCCCGTCAAAATTAGTGATCTAGAATCTTCCCTACTATTCACGACCCACGAACTGATCGTTAATAATTCCATTGCTTATTTAGCACGAGATGCTAATGGCTTGATAGCAATTGATGTTAGCAATTCAAGGAAACCTAAAGTATTAACAATATATAGAGACTTTTACGCTGGCATCAGTTATGACTTGGCAATCAAGGATAACTACATCATTCTTGCGGATGGTTGGGATGGCATTGAAATATTAGAACTAATCCCTCCAAAGATTGCTCACGACCTTTATTTAGCACTCACCATCATCCCTCCTACAAGCGGATTAATACTCCTAATTGTTATTACTTGGAATATCATTAGAAAGAAACAGAAATAAAAGTAAGATTGTAATTAGAATTATTTTTTTACATCAATTGTTCAAGTTTTCTAAACCACAATTAATTCTCTATTGGGTCTTTTTCGAATATGCTTATTCTAACATGCAAAACATAACTGTTATAATATACTAAAAACTATAAATCTGCAAAGAAAAAATACTTGTGAATTATAATCTTGTAACAATAATTATTTTACGATTTGAAGGATGAAAAAAAAATGAAAAGGAATTCATTATTACTTAGGAAAAAAAGATTGTTCTTGATTTTAATGATATACTTATTTTCTATAACAAATATTCTAGAGATGAGGACTTCATTTGCTACAACCATAGAGCTGGATAGCAAACCAAACTGTTATATAAACAATTTCTTCATAAAAGATTATTTTAAACCTTCAATAAACTATTGGGGGACTGGTAAATTAGATGTAGGATTTGCTATTGCTTTAGATAGTGCAAATAATATTCTGATCACAGGTACAAGTTTTTCTGAATCATATGGCATTATTTTATTGAAGTATTCAGTGAATGGATCTCTGCTTTGGAATGTAACCTTTGGCGAGAATGGAGATATGGGGTTTGCTTTAACGGTAGACAGAGCTGATTTTATTTATGTATGTGGTGATATGGGAGGCAACGCATTTCTTTGCAAATTCACACCTTGGGGGGATCTTCTTTGGACGTATAATATCTCTGGAGACTACAGCTACAGTACAGCTTGGGGCGTTGCAGTGAATTCAGAAGGGAATGTCATAGTTACAGGGGAAAGTAGAATATTCAACTTAATAGAACAAGCTTTTATCCATAAAGTTTCCCCAGTAGGTGAACAGCTTTGGAATCTAACCTGGGGAGAGAAAGCTGATGAGCGAGCTTTAGGAGTAGATATCGATAGGAATGATGAAATCTTTATCACAGGATTAGTGAATGATTTTGAGAATGATATATTGGATGTTGTTCTCTTGAAAGTTTCTAAAGAGGGGCAGCTCCTCTGGAATTATACCTATGATTGGGGGGGATATGATATAGGATTAGCATTGACATTGGATAAACGGGAGGATTATATTTACATCGTTGGAGAAACCTCAAGTTATTCTGCTGGTGCGAGGGATTTTCTAGTCACCAAAATAAGCAGTCGAACAGGCAAAGTAGTTTGGTTCAAAAGCTATGGAGGGGTAGGGTGGGAGACAGCATATAAAGTAGCAATGGATGAAGATGGCAACCTTATTGTGGCTGGTCGCACAGGTTCAGTTCATATTGGTAACTGGGACTTTTTCTTGGGATTGTTTTCCTCTAAAACTGGCGAATTACTTTTCGAATATTCCTGGGGTGGGGAGAGTAATGACGAATGCTATGGATTAACTTATCTCTCAAAAGGAGCTTTAACAGGAATATTCATAACTGGTTCAACCTGTTCCTTCGGTAAAAGTTCTAGTGATATAGCACTTCTAATATTTCTGGATTCGGATGGGGATTTCTTAACGGATGCTTGGGAACAAGATTTTGGTACTGATCCATTAAATGCTGACACGGATTTTGATGGATTGAATGATTATCAAGAAATAGATCGATATTCAACAGATCCTTTCGATCCCGACTCCGATGACGATGGCTGGTTTGATGGCAAGGAGGTAAGCTGGGGAACAGATCCTCTAAATCCAGCAAGCAATCCTCAGAGAAGGAAGACCATCCTTTCGATAACTCTACCAATCAGTGGTATAACAATCGCTACTGGAGTAATTTTGATTAGTCTAATCGTAAAAAAGAACAAAAATAAATAACTACTATTGTGTTTTTGTCTGGCAAAACGTCGCACTTGTAATCAGATAATTCAGGTGTTCAAATCCCCTCGATGGCTCCAGTTTTTTTTAATTTTCTTTTTATGACATTCTCATCACAATTGTTATAACTTCTCGTTTTCACTTGCTTTTGGTGTTATTTCTTTGGAGAAATCAGAAGGAAAAAATAGGAATTCAGGGGAGTTACTCAAGGGCATTTTTTGCCTTATTGGTGGTTTCATCCTCTCTGTGCCTTTGTTTATTTTTGGAATATTAATGCTATCAGACCTTAATATTACTCAAGGTCTTGGTATTTTAATTGGTGGAATAATTATTATTGCTTTAGCGCTTGTTTTCTCTATTGGTACCTTCAAGAGTTTAGCTAAACAATCTAAAAATACACATAAAAATTCCATTGAAAAAATCATTGTTAAAGAACAAGAAACAGTAGATACTACAACTCAAGTTCAAAATCAGAATCTAACTGATACAAATCTTGATTATATGATTAAAACTGTTAGTGCTTATTCTACTGATGATATTGATCCAAAATTCATACAAAAATATGAGCAAAACAAAATAGAATATAATGCTAAAGTTGCTATCTATGAAGGTTCTATTGAAGCTGAAAAACATTTCAAATTCCCCTATCTCAAACTTGCTGAATTACATCGAGAATATGGTTTTTTCAAAAAAGCTCTTGATGTCTATGCGAAAGCAATGGAAGTTTTTGACAAGGATGCAGAAATTATACTTGAAATTGGCAGTATGCAAATGGAGCTAGGAAATTTTGATGGTGCGCTAATGACTTTTAGCACTATTTTAGAAACTGATCCTACTAGTTGGCAAGCTCTGATGCAAATGGGTCTCTGCTATGCTTTAATGGAAGATAAGAAAAATGCCATTAACTATACTCAAAAAGCTCTTGATAGTAATCCAAATAATCCTGATATTTTGAACAATTTAGGATTATTCTATTATCATGATAATCAAATTGAAAATGCTATTAACATTTTGAAACAAGCATTAAGTATTAATCCTTCTCATATAGGAGCAATTAAGAATTATCAACTTGTTCTTAGTGATAAAGAAGCCTTAGTTCGAGCTGGTATTATTTTAGATGAGTAGTAAAATTTGAAAGATTAATTTTTTACCATCCTGTTTACCAAATATTTTCTCTCTAATTTAATGCAATATACCTGCAATCCTCTTAATCTCTCTCCAATCAATCTCTTCAGGAATTGCTGGATTATCAATGAAGAAATCTAACTCACTTTTTCCTCTATATCCACCATCTATGACCAATGCATCTTCACCAAAGGTTAACCAATTTTTTTTATTTCTTCTTTTCTTCAAGTAATTTTTCTTTTTTTTCATGTAAAAAATATTGAGATATAGAAAATAAAACAGCTATCACTTGATATTACTAGGTCAAAAAAAAATAATAAGGTGGTCAGTTTTTGGTAAAAATCTATCTTTAATAAGATAATTTTCTACAAAATAACATATTGATATTCTGAGAAAAATTGGTTTAATATCTATTCAAAAAACATGGAAGGAAGGATTAAATATAATGCAATTTATCGAGAGATTTGGAATATTCACGCTTCAAGAAGAATCATAAAGGATTTTGGATTTTCTTAGAAAGAAAAAATAATTTCTTTCTTTTTCTTCTTTATACAAGAACATTAAAAAATTCACTAGAGTCATCATTCCTTTCAATTAGTAATAGCTTTAAGTTAATTCACTATCTTAACGTCAATATCAAAACACTATATTCACAGAATGTTTAAATAATTCACGAAATAGAAGAGAGACCTATGAATCAAACTGAAGTTATCAAACTGGCGGAAAAGCATGCTGCTGAGCTAGGCTATGATATTCCTTCTATGAAAGTTATTGTTGAGAAATATAACAAACCTTGGAATCGATGGTTGCGAAAAACTTCCACTGATGAATATTGTGTTGAAAGAAAAAATCTCCTAAAAGGGAAAACCTATTGGGCTGTTTATTTCTCCCACAATGAAGAAGTTGACGGTCGTAGGTATAGGGGTGGAGATATTTGTGTATTCATTGATGTTACAACTAGTGAAATTATTACTAATGTTAGAGGTAAATAAAATCTCAATTGATATCCTTAAAGGTTAAATCAACATTCTTTTCTATTAATTTCTCTAATTCTATTTATCCAATACCTTTTTTTGTATAGATGAAATCTATTTATTGTTTTTAAATATATTTTCTTTTGGTAAAAAGGAGTTAGGTAACTATTGTCAGAAATAATGAATCTACTCAATCAGGGATTGAAAGCTCTAACACAGAATGATCTTGTTACAAGTGAATCTTGTTTTCGTCAAGCACTTGATAAAAAACCGGATAATGACATGGCTTGGTATTATCTTGGAGAAGTATATTACAAGTCTAGAAAATTAAATGACGCTATTGCTGCCTATAAGAAATCTGCTGAATTACAACCTCAGCATTCCGCTAAATCATGGGTTCACATTGGTGACATTATGTTTGAAACAGGTCAAAAGGAACAATCAGTCATTTCGTATGAACGAGCATTACAGGTCGATCCAAATAATCTTGAAGCTTGGCGTCAGCTTGGATATTATTATGCCACTTCTAATGATCTCGAGAAAGCTGTTGAATGTCTTATGAAAGCCTATAAAATTAAAAATGATGATGAAACTACACTTATGGGTCTGGGTTCGGTTTTTGAAAAGAAAAACGATCTTAAAACAGCTATTGATTATTACAGAAAATCTGAGAAAATTGCGCCAAAAAATCCTATAACCAAATATATTTTGGGTTTAGTCTTAGTGAAAATTGGGAATGTCGATGAGGGTATTGAGTCGATCAAACAATCTCTTATACTGGCCCCCGATTTCATTCATGGTTGGAAGTTTCTTTCTTCTTTCTACAAAAAATTAGGGAAACTAACTGAAGCTTCCGAATGTGATGAAAAACTAGAATCTCTCCTAAAATAGTAATAACTGAATCTTCGGAAGTGCCACTGATATTTCCCAATAGCATTGTCCTGGATGAAAATACAAATAATTTACTGAAAAAATTGTGAACTATCCATTAGTTCGTTAATAGATAGATAAATTAAAACTAGAATTTTTCCAATTTTTCCTTAATCAATTGTTCTGCTTTAAGTGGGTTGTATTGTTCCATCTTTTTTATTTCTGTTATGATTCCATTTATCAGTTCAATATTTGATTCGGTATTAATTAATCGCTTTTCAAGATGTTTTTTCCTTCTATCGAAATGATCCATATACCACTGTAAATATTCAAGCATTTCATCCTTTGTTTTTATTTCGCTAATAATTTCTAATGCTCTTTGATTTGTCTGTAAATGAAATGGAGGAATAGGTCTTTTTTCAGGGGGAATAATATCAGTTAAGAAAGCTACTTTATTGGTCCAAGTTTCTCGTAATCCCTTTAATCGATCTTTTCCGTTTTCAGTTATTTGGTATAATTTTTGGGCACGCCCATTAACTATCGTCTCTTCTGAAGAAAGATAACCTTCATCTTCCATCTCTTTAAGGATGCGATAAACATTGGTTTGCTTTGCATTATAATTCTTCTGGAGCTCATAACCAGTTATGCCATCAATTGCTTCACTGATATTCCAAAGAAAAACCAATTGACTCATTTCTTTGATCATGTTTGGACCAAAAGGCATATTAGGTCGAAATGGTGGCATATGTCTGAAATCATGTCTTCTAAACATTCTATTCACTCACATTAATTAAGAATCCTTATTATTAAAAAATATCCCCAGATTGGAGATATTGTAATTAAAGGATAAAAAATAAACAAAAGAGAGATTAAAAGGTTTAATCCTCTTCATCAAGAATTTTCTTTTGGAATTCTAAATAGCGTTTCTTTAGAATCTTTTGCATGTCTTTATTAGAAAATTCTTGCATTTGACCTATGTCGGAAATAGCTGTTTCGATTTCTTTTTCCATTATGCCCATACGGTTTATTCTTCGTAACATTCGTTTTTTATGTTTCTCTAAACGCTTAATTTTTATTTCTAGCAAATCAATTGCTTCTTCTTTACTTTCAACATTATCAAATGTTGTCTTGACATATCCTGGGAAGCCTTTACCCATGAAATGTTTTGGGCCAAATTTTGGAAACATTCTCATTCTATGCATGTGTGGGTACATAGGTTCACAACCCCAACCATCCATATGCTTGTGCATATGTTCTCGAGGGTATTTATCATTGTGATTCATTTCATCTTTATGCATGTTAATCACTAATACCATTATAGGGTAATCAAGTATATAAATATATCCAATTCGGTTATATAGGCATTATAGATATATATTCAATTTAATTACCCATAAAATTAAGCTAAAAGTTAAAAGAAAAAAAATGAGAGTGCATTATCAGTTTTTCTCTCAAATATTTCCAATTGAAATTAGGAAGAAATACTTTTTATATATAACATAAATTGTTTTTCTGTATAAATAGAAATTATATTTTTGGTGGAATATCTATTTGAGAAGAGAAAGGACAATTTACGTTATGCTTTTCATATCCATTTTGTTTTCTTCAATTTTAGTATCAAATGGCACCTTAGCCAAAATTAACAAAAAACAAAATGAAATGAGCTTAAACAGTCAGAAACCAACCGATGTACTAGTATTAAATCCTAATGCTGTTATTGATACCAATACAGTAGAAATAGCTCAAATTGATGATGCTTATGGTGAAGCTTATGAGGCAGCTATTTCAGGTAATTATGCCTATATAGCTGCGACTACTGGTAATCTGGTTGTTGTTGATATTTCCGATTTAGAAAATCCTGTGATTGTTGGAGGATTTGAAAACATTCATTCAATATATGATGTAGAAGTAGTAGGAAACCTAGTTTATGCCTGTAATTACTATAACGGTTTAATTATTTTAGATGTAACTACTCCTACTAACATATCGATGATTGGTCAACATTTTGATGGTGGTTATTGTACCGATGTAGAAATACAGGGAGGAATAGCTTATTTAGCTGACAGATATGATGGATTAGAAGTAATTGATTGTTCTGATCCAGACTCGCCAATTGAAATTGGTTCTTATACTGGTACAACAAGTGCTATAGGAATTGGAATAGATAATTCCTATGCTTATATTTGTGAAGGAAGTACTGGCATAAGAATAGTAAATATCACAAATCCAGCTTCTCCTTCTTATGTTTCCTTATATAAATATACAAGCAATTATTGGGATTGTGTGGTAAAGGATAATGTCTGTTATGCTGCTAATGATAATGGTGGTCTAGAAGTTATTGATATTTCAAATAAATTAGCTCCAGTTCATATTACTTCTTTCTTTTCTGGTAGTATTTTTGCACAAGATGTAGAAATCCTTGGAGATTTCCTTTATCTCTCTTCGTATTCAGAAGTTAGTATTTTTAACATAACAACACCAACTAGTCCAATTTTTCTAGCTGACTTTAAAGTTAAATTTACCGGCCTAGGGATTGGTGTTGCAACTAATTTAATTTGTTTTGCTGATTACTATTATGGTGTTTATTTTATAGATACTAGTAATCCAACTGCTCCGGATCTAATATCGGTGATTGATTTTGGAGATAGATGTGTTAATGTTTTTTTAGATGGAAATATACTTTATACAGCACGGAAGAAAGCAGGATTATATATTTATGACGTTACCAATCCTTTTGAACCGTTTTTCATTGGAAACTTTACTTTACAAAACAGATATGAAGTTAACGATGTTGTTGTTAGAGATAATATAGCTTATTTGAGTACTCAATCTGGTTTGTATACTGTGGATGTAAGCGATCCAAATAGCCCTGTTGAGCTTGGTTATGAATCATCAGTGATAGCTTTGAGGGGTATTTCTGTTTTGGGCGATTATTGTTTTATTGCTGCAGGGATTAGAGGTTTTCACATATATAATGTATCAGACCCAACAAATCCAGAATTTGTTGTAGAGAAGGATGAAAGTGATGCGTGGGGATATGATATAATAGCTGAAGGAGATTTAGTTTATCTAGCAAATGATGTAAATGGTCTTAAAATCTATAATATTTCAGATATTACAAATCCAATTTTCATTAATAGTTATTCAGATGGTGCAGGAGTAGCTGTTAGTATCTTTAAACAAAATGACTATATTTTCATAGCTGATAAGAGTGATGGTTTTGAAATCATAGATGTAAGTAATATCCTCTCTTTAAGTTTGGTATATCAAAACGATTTACTAATATATGCCAATAGCATTTATGTTGAAGAAGATATTCTTTATGTTGCAAATGGCCAATTTGGATTATGGATTCTTAATTGGTCAGATACAAGTAACCCCTATTATGGGAGATATCTTGACCAACAAGTCTCCTATGCTGTTACAGTAAGAAATGGTTTTGCTTTTGTAGCAGATGGTTTGGATGGATTAGAAGTAGTTATTTTTGATAATGATAAAGATCTACTCTCAAACTATGAGGAAACTAATTTTTACTTCACTGATATCTCAAATGATGATTCGGACTCAGATGGATTGACAGATTTTGAAGAAGTAAATACCTATCTTACAAATCCAAACAGCATTGATACAGATTCAGACAGCTTGACTGATTTTGAAGAAGTAAAACCAGGTGAAGATGGTTATGAAACAAATCCTTTTGAATCAGATACAGACTTGGATGGATTATCAGATTATGAAGAATTCCTAATTGAGACTAATCCTACTGAATCAGACACTGACAGCGACGGTTTAGATGATTATGAAGAGACTGTTCTTGGTGCGGATAATCAAATAACTGACCCTACAGATTCAGATAGTGATAATGATTCTGTATCAGATGGAGAGGAATATCTTGCTGGAACAAATCCTAACGATGAAGATTCAGACGACGATGGTTTCACAGATGGAGAAGAAATTTTAGCTGGAACAGATCCACTAGATTCAGAAGACCATCCACCTACACCCAGTCAAACAACTTCTGATAAACTATCTTTGAATATTATCATATCCTTATTTGCTGCATTTGCTTTAATTTCATTATTTATTAAGAAAAGAAAATAGTATTATTCTTTTCTCTCTCTTTTTTTTCATCCACTCTACTCTAATTTCTTTCTCTAATTTTTAAAAAATGATGTGATTAAAATCAATATTAAAGTATAATGCTAGATATTATATTCAATATCTACTTTATCATACTTTAGAAAATACCCCTTTAGTGTTTCAAAGTTCATTTTTCAGTAATAATGTTTATTAGAGGATTTTATTCAAAACATCCTTAACCATAAAATCATAATTGAGTTTCCATTTTTTATGTTCAACATCAAATGTTTGATCCCATAATCCATAAAGCTGCGAGTAACGATAATCTAGGAAATAAAGATCATATTTTGGGCAAATATCCCAAATAAAATCAATAAATTCACTTAAATGGGATGGTGGTGCGCGTATAAACCAGAAAAATCCATTTCATTTCCTTACGAAAATTTGAGTATTATAAAACGAATAATAAGAAAATGGGTAAAAAATAAATTAAATTAATTGCCAAACCTTTATCCAGTCGCAATCAAAGTAAGCCGGCCAAATAGTAGTAGTATCAGGATTAACTTCCCACCCACCAATTGCTAGGTTAATAATAACAAAGAGATCTGTGCATTGTTCAAGCCAATATTTATCTCTAAAAATAATACCAATTCGTTTTCCATCAAGAAACCATTTCAGAGTAGATTCAGTTACTTCAACTCCATAAGTATGAAAATCTAATGACAGGTCTGGATGATTTACAGACATCCAACCATACGATTTGTAGGAGGACCAAGAATGACCATAATGAACCGTGGTATACAAAGTATTTGGACTGGATGATAAAATTTCAAGGATATCTATTTCAGGCAATCCTATTTCAGCGTCTTTTAGCATCCAAAAAGCTGGCCAAAAACCTCGTGTTGCAGGCATTCGAAATCTTCCCTCAATATACCCGCCAGTGAAATTAAACTTCTCTCGAGTGTTTATTGCCCCTGCAGTGTAATTATAGGTTAAATACTTCCCGAAAGCGTATTCTGGTTCAGGAGCATTTGGATGGTGTTTATTTTCACCTATTAAACGTAAGAAACCATTTTCTAGAAGAACATTAGCTTCATCCATATAAGCTTGATGATTGTGGGTATGTCCTTCATGAGGCCAATCATAGGGGTAGTTATAGCTCCAAATATTCATGTCTAAAGAAGGACTGGTAAAATCATCAAATAGAGCTAATTGCCACTTATTAGGGTAAGTATAGGGACCTGGTTTATTATTATAGTTTTGAATATAAATAATTACTACTGCTGAAAAGAAAATTGAAGAAAAGAAAATAGTCAATGAGATACGACGTATCTTTTGAAATTTAACCAAAGTTTTCACTTACAATCTAAACGATTAAAGGGAAAAAAATTTTTCTCATGAGTTTTACACTTTTTCTCTTTCTCTTGATGTAGAATATACTTCAAGTGAAAAACAATACACTAATTATTTCTATTGCAGAAAAATAGATCACCTTATTCTACACTTTGTTTAGAATGTGACCCATTTGATATGAAGGCATTTAAACTAATTTTGTAAGAATAGCTAAGTATTTGGTATTAGTCAAAAGTTTATTTCCATATACATCGCGATCTAGATGTTTACTAATTTCACTAATTTCATCTTTACTTAGATTACTTATTTTCATTAATTCATCAATATCAAATTCTTTTGAATTTTGTATTAGTGCTCTGATTTCTTTAATGTCTTTCATAAAAGGTTTAAGTTTTTCAACACGTTCAGTTATTCCGCTGGTTTTAGAAATTTCAATTGTTTCCTTTTCTATTATATTAATAAGTTCTTTAGCAACCTTTAGCTTTTTTCTTCTTAAATTTGCAGAAGTATAATCTCTAAATACACCTACCTTATCAGGAAAAAGAATAGCAAATGGTTTTGCTATAACCAAAAAATCATTAATTCTCTTACCCGGAAATCTTATGCTTTTTCGAAATTCTCTAGAATAATAGTCTCCTAAAACAGTTTTTCTGAAAATCAATGAAAAAGCTCCTGTCATAATAGTATAATATTCTTTGTCCTTATTTGGATGCGCTATTTTATCAACTACTTCTGAAAAATAAATCAAACATAAATCATCTGTTACCCCTAAAGCATATTCCTCAAGTAAATTGTCAAATTTTTCCATTTGTTTACTAAAAACATTTGTTGATGCTAAAAGCTCTAATCGATGAATGTTGTCAGGAGTGGTTCTATATGCGCCTGAATATCCTAGGGAAATAATTGCCAAAACAATATATGCATTGAGAATGAGATCAATAAAGAGATAACCTATTAGATCAGCAATTAGAAAATTACTGAAATTAAAGAATAGAGCAAGATAAATGATTGTTCCACTTGATGCTGCTAGACTGCTTATTAGAAAACTGGTTCTGAATATAATAACTAATGCCAAACGTAGTTTTCTATTCTCTACCAACATCATCCATTCATAAAAATCACCCAAAGAAAACAATGTTAATGTAACCATTATAATTGGTATAAGTAGAATAATCTTACTTATTATATCATATGATTGAAAATTCATAGCAATCAAAGTAATCATTATCATATTAAAAATATAAAAAATGGCTAATACTACAATTGGTACATTAAATTTCTTCATCATGGTACCTCTACTTCAAGAAGGTTAATCTATTGTTCCTTTTAAAATTTTCATTATCTCTGGGTGAAGAACAAAAAGGAAATATATCTTTGTAAATTGAATTAAAGGAGTTATTTCTGGTTTACAATCTAACTTACAGAATACTTTTTTGTGTTATAATTAAAGCGGCATTTATAAAATCAGTTCAATAATAAATTCAAATGTGCATAGCTATGAAAACAATAAAGCCTTTTGAGAAAGAAATATACCAAAATCCTCATGGTGTAGATTCAAGAAAATTATATGATGATCCAAATGCGATAATCATACAAATAACTTTGGAGCCTGGTGAGAAATTAAGGAAGCATATCACACCAGAAGATGTTATATTTTATGTGCTTGAAGGAAAAGGAATTGTTCTCATTGGTGTTGAGGAAAAAGAAGTAGATAAAGATACTTTGATAGAAAGTCCAAAAAATATTGTTCATTGTTGGTTTAATAGGTATAACGAAAATTTACGTTTCTTAGTAATAAAAACACCCAAACCAACCATTCCAACAAAATTCTTAGAATAGGTTAGAATTTTTTAATATTTTAATTTTCCATCATGAAATCATTAAAAGATAAGAAAGGAAAAAAAAATTCATTCTCTTTTAAAATATTGTTCACGATTAATCAATGATTTAGCAAATTTCGTGATAAGCTCAGCATGTGTTGCGTTATAATCAAGCAATCCAATTATTATATTGGGATTAGCTTTTTCAATTACACCCAAACGTTGTATTTTTTCTTTATGCATTAATTGATCAGCCTCTTCAACTGAGGCGTTTTTTCGAATGGTTATTACTGGTGATATCATAAATTCTTTTGCTGTACTAGTTGAAGATATCATTCCAGCTTCTTTAACAATATAACGTTGAAAATCTCTATCTGTGATTATTCCTACTGCTTTATCGTGATTAGTTACAAAAACGCATCCTTTTTTTGTTTGGAGTAGCATTTTTGCTACTTGGACAATATTGTCATTAATATCAACAAAAGCAGGTTTTATCATAATAGATTCAACAGTAGTTGCTCTTAAAATTGGCATTTGTGAATTACTTCCTAACTTTTAGCAAAAATGGTTCTTTTTTCTATATAAAATTATCTTTTAATTTATCAAGTTAATGAATTAATAATTAACCTATTAATTTAAAATTAAAGCGATCATTTTACGATACCAATTTTTTTTCAAATAATTTTCATATGGGCGATAAAAAAACCATTTGTGTTATGAATATGAGGAAATAGCCTGCGAACTTTATTAGTACATTTAAAATTAAGGTATCCTTTTTGTCCAATAGTAGGTCCGTCTAAAAGCTCAAGATTATCAAATCGTTCCAAAACCGAATCAATTTGATTTTCGCCTTCGTGTGGTAATATTGAGCATGTGGAGTAAAGAATTTCCGTTCCTGGTTGATTGGAATAATTTGAAATTATTCCGTCTAATATTTTGTTCTGAATAGTCATGATAGAAAATAACCAATTCTTGTTTAAACGCCATTTGTATGAGGGGTGGCTTTGAATAATACCGGTTGAAGTACAAGGAGCATCAATCAGGATTTTTTTAATTTTAGGTATAAAGGTAATTGAAGCATCAGCTTGCATCCATTCAATTCCCTTACAATTATACGATAGAAACCGTTGTTGTGCTTCTTGTAATCTTTTGTCATTAATATCACTTGCCACTAATTGACCTTGTCTTTTCATTAATTCCCATAATAGATGAGTTTTCATTCCAGGAGCTGCACAAGCATCCCAAATAAAGTCTCCCGGGTTAGGATTAAGTGCTTTTACTGCTGTAACACTTGCTTTATCTTGAATGAATATCTGACCTTTTTTGAAAGCATCAGTCTTAACAACTGTTTGCAATCCCTCTTTAATAATATAAAGAAATGGTAGATCTTTATCTTGTTCTAAAATTACTCCTTTGGTAATTATTGAGTTTAATATGGATTCACTGTCTTGAAGTAATTGATTTACTCTAAGATATGCTATTGCTTGGGTATTATTTTTCTCCATAAGAGAAACAGCCTCAGGTTTTCCCAATTTCTCAATTAATGTATGAACAAGGAAGGTTGGATGTGAATATATTATACTTATTTGATTCTCTTGGTTTAATGTTTTAACATTAGCATTTAGATTGAGATTTAGTGCAATAGTAAGGTATTTGACATCTATCTTAACCAATGGTGCTATATCTTGGATAGGAATCTTCTGCCAACGTAATTCAAAAATCGCTACTTTAATACTAGCAATATCAGCTATAGAGAGTTGTTGCAGTATGTTTTTTGGTACAGTTCGATTTAAAATAAAATTAATAGTATTTTGATACCGTACAATACCAACAACCACTGCTTGGATTTTTGCTGCAATCTCATCAGAAAAAAAATAATCGATTAAATGCTTTCGTAAAAAATAACGCACAGTCTGGGAAGATTGTTCATATTGTAGAATTATCTTGAGTGATTCATTATGAGTAATTTCTATAAGATTAGTAACGGAATCCATAATTCTACCATGATCCTTAACAATTTAGACTATTAATTGACTATTAGTTTACCTTGTTTTAACTTTTATTTAAAAATAGGATTATGTTGAGGACAATTAATTAAAATTAGCAAAAACGTTAAATTCTCATTGAATGTTTTATAGTGACTATGAAAACTAACGCCCCTACAGAACCTTCATCAGCAATTGATTCTAATTTCAACGGTAGAAATCATAAAGGGATTTTGCGTAATATCATTACAGTTAGTTTTTTCTATCGAATTTTTGAAGAATCATTTAGTACACTGATTATACCATTTGCATTTGATGAAAAAGGGTGGACAAATGAAAAATACGGTTTAGTACTCTCCATAGGAGGGTATGCTTCAATGGTCATTATCTTTATTTTGGGATTTCTAGTAGATATACAATTTAAACGCACAGGCATGATTATAGGTCTCTTATCCATTATTGTTTCAGCTGTTGCTTTTACTCGAGTAGATAATTATGGTTTATCTATACTATTTTACTGCTTGTTTGCTATAGGGCAACAATTAATGATGATTTCCACTAATGCTTTTATTGCTAATGAAACTGGTAAAGGGAAGCATAGAACGAAGGGATTAACTTGGAATATGGTTTCGAGAGGTTTGGCAAGTGCTTCCGCCCCTATTATTTGTATGTTTTTATTGACCTTCCCCATTCTAGGATATGATTGGGTCTTTACTATCATGGCTATTTTTGGGGTAATAGCATTGATCCTAATTTTCACATTAAAATTAATTGCTGAAAAATCCCCTAAAGGAGAGATCGATTATGCTCAAGAACTTTCTGAAAAAAGTGGTGATGATTTTACTGCATTCGCGGATGAAAAGAAAGGATTGAAATCTATTCTCTTAGTGCAAGGAAGTTTTGGGATTGGACGAATGTTGATGGGTTTTACTAGTGGGGTGGCAATTCCTTTTGTAGGAGCATATGTTTACACTCATTTTAATTATATTTTTGAAGCCCATTTCATGGCTTGGGCATGGTTGAATTCTCTAAATTGGTTAGCTCTCTCAGCAGGTTATTTACTAATTGCCTTTATCGCTGAAAAATGGGGTAAAGATGTAGTGGTAGTAATTTTCTGGACAGCAGTGATACCTGCAGCAATAGGTATTTGGCTTGCAGGCAGCCATGATATGTTTTATCTCACCTGTTTCTTCTTTATACTAAGATATTTCTTTGCTATGACACCCTCAGCTGCTTGGAATAGCTTTTTGTTTGAATGGATACCGCCCAAACATCGAGGAAAGACTTTGGGTCTTCTGCAAACAGGACAAAGAGCTATGAGAGCTACGGGAACTTTGCTTGGCGGTTTAGCTTTTACAGCTCTGGATGCAATGCTATTTCCAATTGCAATGGTTGCATATCCTATAGCAGGGTTACTTCCTTTGGTAATCAGCAAAGTTGTTAAAAAGAACTTAAGGGAATCACAAAAATTGATTAAAAGTGGAATTCAAGAAGAAGAGTTGCCAATTGAACCTATTATTCCTATAGAAGAGTATCCTAAAGCTAAATAATAACACTAGGTGAAACTAGAGGAGTTAATTAATAGTATCATGAAGTAAGATTAGTAAAAAAAGAAAAGGAGAATTTACCTCCCTTTTGAGCCTAATCTTGTTTTAAAGATTTTCTATACTTAACTTTATACGAAGCGATTGCAGCTTTGGTTTTTTCCTCCAATTTATAATTCCTAAGGAAAACATTCGAATAGTCATCTATGTTGATCTGTATAGTTTCTTCTGTATTATCTGTTGATAATAAAATAGCGATTGGGTAACCTGATTCTTCATCTTCATATGATTCATGAGTTCTTTTTCTTTTTATAAATTATAACTATACTGATTGCTGAATTTATCCCAAAAATCATGAGGAAGATTGTTTGAAATGAAAGGTTTATTGATATACTAATTGGAGGTGTTGTGGGCTCCAAAACAGTTCTCATGCCTACAATATAATTAATTCCATAATAGGTTGGTTCAGATGCAGATTCATCAGCAGAATAGAGTATATGTACAATATTGTTGTCGTCTACAACCATATCTGGTATAGTTCCTCCACATTGTGTTATAACAAAATCATAATCAGAACGTAAGCCATTTTCTCCTATTTGATTGTAAATCAAAGAATTATATTCCGACCATAGGAGATGTAAAAAATCACTGGAATCGCACATAATAACCGGATTCGTTGCGCTACCATAAAGATCGAAATATTTCTTTGAGCTCCAGCTTCCATTATTTTGATATCTGTAAACTAATCCCCTTTCATAGCTAGGATAGCCAACCTTTTCTTCCCATACTATATGGACATTATTTAAGCTATCAGTAGCTATGCATGGATTATCATATTCTTCATCATCTAAAGTGCTGATTTTTGTTTCATTAGTAAATGTGTATGTTTTGTTAAATGTTCGATATTTAATCCCTGAAAAATAGGGGGAAGCTATTTCCTCAACCCAAACTAAATGAGCTTGATCAGTAGAATCAATGGCGATATCAACATATTTACAATTACCTTTACTTTTAGTAATTTGGATTATGTCTGACCAATTATTAAATTGAGGATAGAAACAACGAGAAAATAATTGGTTTCTAGTATTATAGATGGTATTCCAAACAAAAACAATTGATCCATCCAAAAAGGAGGCTAATGAAAAACTACCAGAGTTATTTAATCCCGCGATAATTTGGGAATTAGACCAAATAGTTCCATTTAAGTATCGATAATAAAGATCATAATTACTATTCAACCACGCTACATGTACTATATTGGATTTGTCTAAAATCATCGAACATTTTTCTGGGGTAGCATAAACACCTACTGTAGTTGAAATATCTTGAATAGCTGACCAACTATTAAAATTATTTCTGTATCTATAATTTACCTTTTCACTATAACCAATTTTGCCAATCCAAACCACTGATGTTTTATTGTTTGTATCTACTACAATATTGGGATAAGTGCTTGGAATATCAGGAGATGATAACAGTATTGGGCTATTCCAAGTTATGGGGAAAAATGAGCTAGTTTGTGCAGAAATTGGAAAACAAGTTTGTAATGAAAAAATGAAAATAAAAATTAACGTGTATATTTTACTGGACGAATTCATAATATAAAACCCCTAAATCAAATAAAAAACAAATTCAAAAAATAAAAGTTTTTCTATAAGATGAAAAGTTAGAATATATTGACTTTTGGTGAAAAAATAATTTAATTTAGGTTCCATTCGCGAATTACCTTGGAGAGTTCTTGCATTTTTAGATTCTAATAAAGTATTTAAAATAAAATATCGTAATTAAGGAATCTGATAATAATGGCATTAAAAGAAAAATGTGCGAAATGTGGGAAAGAGAAAAATTTACAATGGTGTTTTGATTGTGAAAAATACTATTGTATAGATTGTGTAGAATTAATAGAAAGTGACGAAGTATATTCAAATCGTGTTAAATATTTTGTAAGATGTCCTATCAGTCAAAAACATCATATGAATAGCACATGGTTGGATAAAGGTTTAGATGACGAATAAGATTATCAGCAAGCTAACGAAAGATTCAAAAATCAGAAAAAACTCAAAAAAGAATGCTTAGCAAAGCACAAGAGAAGGCCGGGTAGTCTAGCACGGTATGATACTTGGTTTGGGACTGGAAAGCTAATAGTAGCGGGATGAGTCCCACCAGCAGATTACTAAGTGGTCGGCGGTTCAAATCCGTCCCCGGCCACCACTTTCTTTCCATAATCTTTAAATAGTATCAGTGACTATTTTAATCTTAATTTTTGTGAAAAAACCACAAAATTTGTCCTTAGGCGGTGTTTTAATTTGTTAATTGAATTTAGTATTGAAAATTATCGGTCAATAAAAGATAAAGTCACTTTTAGTATGATTGCTTCTAAGGATTTATCTTTGGAAGATAATTTAATCACTTCTGTTTTGAAATCTGACAATCTACTTCGAAGTGCAGTAATTTATGGAGCAAATGCTTCAGGTAAAAGTAATATTCTGATGGCTTTTTACTTTCTAAAAGCCCTTGTATTAAACTCTCATAACCATCAAAAAGGTCAAGGTATAAAATATGAGCCCTTTAAATTAGACAAAGCTTGTTTACAAATTCCAACCAGATTTCAAATTATCTTTATTCAAAATGAGATTAAATATGCTTATACAATTGCTTTTAATGGCATAAAAGTTTTAGAAGAATCACTGTATTGGTATAAAAATAACAGACGTGCATTACTCTTTGAGAGAATAAATACTGAATTTAAATTTACTAGAGATAAAACCATTCAAAACTTCATAGCTGAAAGAACACTTGAGAATACTCTCTATTTATCAAAAGCTACACAAGAGAATTATCAAGAAGTTTTTCCTGTCTTTGATTGGTTTAAGAATCAATTGCAATTTATTGGACCATATCAACCCATCGGATCTGAGAGACCAACCATTGCTTTTATTGAAAAGGAATCCAAGAACAAAGAACTAATATTAAAAGCATTAGCAGAAGCAGATTTAGCATTAGAAGACATTGAGGTAAATTTAAGGTTATTAGAGAAAATCCCAGAATCTTTACCACCTGAAATTAAAAGTTTTATTAATATAGCAAAAACTTTGTCATTAGAAGAAATCAATATTAAAACCTCGCATAAAGGAGTAGTTTTTGATTACTTTACAGAGGAATCTGAGGGAACGAAGAGGTTGTTTTCGCTAATTGGTCTATGGTTAGACGCATTAGAAAATGGACGGATTCTTGTTATAGATGAACTAGAGGTAAAATTACATCATAAATTAAATTTATTTCTAATCAATCTCTTTCATAATAAAATTCAAAATAAAACAAATGCCCAACTGATATTTACTACACATAATACAAATTTGTTAGATCAAACAATATTCAGAAGAGATCAAATATGGTTCACTGAAAAAAATGAAGAAAAAGGTAGTACAGAACTATATTCCTTAATAGAATTTAGTCCCAGAAAGGATAAGGATATTGAGCGAGGATATCTAGCAGGAAGATATGGTGCTTTACCTTTCATAAAAGAAAATGGGTTTGGTTAAATGGCAAAAGGATATTCTTCCAGAAAAGCTAATCTTCGAAAACAAATCACCAAAATCTTATTGATTTGCGAGGGTCAAAAAACCGAGAGGATCTATTTTGGAAGATATAGAGCTCGAAATAATGGACTTGAGATTCTAACGCCAAAAACAAATGTCACTGATCCGAAAAATCTGGTGAAATTTGCTTTAAGTCAAATACAAAAATATGGTATTGACTTCCAATATGGAGATCAAGTCTGGTGTGTTTTTGATGCTGATAAGAATACTTTACAAAATATTTCAGACGCTAGTAAATTAGCTCAAAAAAATAACATTAATTTATGTTTGTCAAATCCCTGTTTCGAATTATGGTATTTATTACATTATATTTATTATGACCAAAGAATTTCAACAAAAGATTTACTTGAAAAGTTAACCAAAAATATTTTGAATTATACCAAGTCGAAGGATTATTTTGATATTCTCGTTAATAACAGAAATAATGCTATGAAAAATGCTATTAAATTGAATAAGAAACATAGCGATTTAGGGGTTGAACTACTATCTCTAGCTAGCAACCCTTCAACATTAGTTGTTCAAATAGTACAAGAGATTTTAGAAATAATAAGTAAAAACAAAAATAAACTCATCGTATAATATTTGTTGACATGCTCTTTAACTTTCAATTATTTTTAAAGAACAATTATATTATAGTTTAATTGTCGGCGGTTCAAATCCGTTCCCGGCCACCATTTACTTTTCTATTATCTTTATTTCGTTTTATTATAATTGATTTTTTTGTTCTATTGTCTTACTTATTTTTATTGCCAAATTAATGATGATACTAATCTTGTTAGTTTTTTGCTTAGAAGCATCATGCTTACACAGCCCATTTTCTATAAAATAAAGAACTTATTAAATGAGTAAATAATATTATCTCTTTATGGAAGGTTATACATTTAATTCAAAAACAGCATTTGTTTTCTCAGGTGGTGCTAGTTTAGGCGCTGTTGAAGTTGGTGCTCTAAGGGCTATTGTAGAGCACAATATTCAAGCTGACATGGTCTTAGGTACGTCTGTTGGAAGTTTAAATGGTGCAATGTATGCCTATAATCCAACTTTAGAGGGAGTAAATGCTATTGAACGAATTTGGCGTAGTATCAAAATGCGGGATGTTTTTCCTCCTTCACCAGTTACACCTGTAGTAAATCTCACAACTTCTGGTTTACACTTAGTTTCACCAAAAAATTTACGTAAATTAATTACTGAACATCTTCCTTTTACACGCATTGAAGAAACTAAAATTCCCTTGTATATTATTAGCACTGATATCAAATGTGGCGAAGAGGTAGTTTTTAACAAAGGGTTAGCAATAGAAGCTTTAATGTCAAGCGCAGGAATTCCGGGTGTGTTTCCTCCATTACATATGAATGATCGATTATTGGTTGATGGTGGGATAATTAACAATGCGCCAATCTCTACAGCTGTTAGATTAGGTGCTGGTCGGATAGTTGTTTTTCCGATTGGTGTTCCATCTTCAGATCAAGAACCAAAAAATGTTATGGAAATTCTCATACGTAGTTTCATCTTTCTTCTTAATAGACAATTAGCAACTGATATTCAATTATACAAAGATAAAGTTGAGCTAATAATCATTCCACCGCCTTATTGTGTAAATGTAGGACCACATGATTTCTCGAAATCAGAATTCTTAATTGATGAAGCTTATAATTCTGCCAAAACTTGGTTAAAGGATGAGGGTTATGCTTCTAATCCAAATAGATCTTATCCTTGTGATGTCCATACTCTTCCTATTACTTTTATAGAAGCTGTAACGCCTAATCCTGAGAAAAAAGCCACTTCACGTATCAAGGAAAATTTAAGTCAAACATCTAAATCTTTGATAAAATCATTCGATGAAAAAACAGATAAAATTTATTCCAGTATAGTCAAGAAAAGTGAAGAACTCAAGGATAAAGTCTTCAAAAGTAAAACAGACGAGGATTCTAATATTTGAGTTTTATATAAGCATCAGTTTTATATTTTGAATTAGAAAACAATTGGCTTTGCTTCAAAGAAAGCCAATTTATTATCCTATCGTAAATAAAATATGATTTCTATTTGAAACCATCATCTAAAACTACAAAACTTTCAGATGTGCCAATTCCGAAAACTTCAAAGTTCTTTCCTTTTACACTTCTACAGCGTAATTGCAATGCAGGAAAAACCATGATTTTTTGATTTGTTTGTATTTGTTTGCTCTTCATTAAATCTTTGTAAGTTTTCCTCGCTTCATTACATATTTTATCTGCTTCAGCAGTCCAGTAATTTAGTTCAGGTAGTAATCTTGTTTGAGTCAATTCATCTGGATTTTGAATTGCTATTCCTTCTATCTCTCGAGAATTTAGAAGTTGCTCAACTTCTTTCTTGTCAATAAATTTCTCGACATCTTTTTTATAGAAAACCATGGCTCTCTTTTTACTTGTGATAAAAGGCACAGGTTCATATTTGAAATTGTAAATTATGCCATACCCCTTACATACCTTGCAAGTATTTGCTCCTCCAGTACAATTTCTACAATAGATTATTTTCGCTCCATTGCATTTTGTACATGTAATGGTTCCTGTATGTGAACATTGAGGGCAAGGAATTTTAATCTCCGTTTTGGTTTTTTTGTTCTCTGCATCATATACATCAATACTTGTAATTAAGGTCCTATTACCTTTACAACTACTACAACCAATTCTTCCACTGCCATCACATTTATCACATTTGATTGTAACGGTGCCTCCACAGGTTTCGCATTTTGTTTTACCTGTTCCATAGCATTTTGGACAATCAGATGATTGCAAACTGCTTATGGTTGGAACGGAAATTGATTTTTCCTTCCACTGATCAAAATCAACTCTCCTGTTTTTAAAATCATAGAATTTGTATCTATCTAATTCATCTACAGTTGTTTTTTCTACTTTTACTTCAGTGTTTCCAGTAAATGTATCAGGAATTTTTTTCTCAAAATAAATCACTATAAATTTAGAGACATTGTAAACCGTTTCGACAGCAGAAACGTGATCCCGCTTGAAATCTACTTTCTTTCTTTCATAGAATTTTTTCAAAGTATTGATATCAGCTTTACTAACCCATTCTTGAAATACTTCATCAGAGGATATTGCTTTCACAGCTACCATAAATGTCACCATTAGTATACAATGAGTCAAAGAAATTTCATTTTTAATTAAAAAGCTATTTGTATATGATAAAGTTACTTTTTTTCTTTATAGTTTACTCATTTTATGATTCAAACTATTATTTTAATATACTAGTAAATGTATTTTGTTTTTGTTCCACTTTCCTAGAAAGTGCAAATTTCCATTTATTCCTAACTATAAGGAGAATTACTCATTATGTCTATAGCTATAATAACTGATGATACTTGCGATTTACCAATCGAGTATATTAAAAAATATAATATAACCATCATTCCTACCAAAGTTATTTTTTCGGACAAAGTTTTTTGTTCATGTGGTGTGGATGGTGAATTGACTTTAGATGAATATTATTCAAGAGCTATTTATGAGCTTCCTACAACATCTACTCCCTCCCCCGGAATTATTCATAAATGCTTTGAGTGTGCTTTACAGAAAGTAGATTCAGCAATTGGTATTTTTTTATCTGATCATCTTTCCCCTATAGCTCCAAATGCTAAAGTGGTTGTAAATCAACATTTTCCAGACAAAGAAATCAGTATTTATAACTCGAATGTTACAGGTGTTGGCTTAGCTTCAGTTGTATTAGAGGCAGCAATCATGGCTCAAAATGGTCATTCTTTTGATGAAATAAACACTAAAATCGTTGAATGGTTGTCACAAGTTAACTATGCCGGAATAATGTTTACTCTTGAAAATCTTGTGAGAACTGGTAGAGTTCCTAAAACAAAAAAATTCTTAGCTGATTTCTTTAAAGTAAAACCTATTGTAGAATTTGTTGATGGTCAAATCTCTGTTCAAGGTAAAATTCGCGCTGATGATGAACTAATTATTAGGCAGATGAAAAAATTTGGTTCTTTAGCTCTTAAAAATCTGAATGGTGAAAGTGATTATCTCTTCATAGGACACACGCGTTGGCCTGAAGCAGCTGAACAAATTGCTTTCTATATGAAGGAAAATAATCCCAAAGGAAAGAAAATCATTATTCAAGAAACAGGTTCAATAGTGGCTAATTTTGTTGGTAGTAAAACCTTAACCATTGGTTATATTGGCGCTTTTAACAAAGACTGGTTACTTGACACAAAACATTAATTCATAAGGTCGAAATTTAACCTCTTCCTTTTCGGCCTCTCAACCTTTTTAACTTTAATTTATCCACCTTTCAAGATTGGAACAACGATTATCTCATCATCTTTCTCGATCATAATATCCGGTTTAACGATTATACCGTTAACTAAAATAGTATATTTTTCTATATCTTTTATGCCTATTTTTTCAAGATACTCTCTTAATAATATTTTTTCCTCAGCAATGTGTGTTTTTACATTAGAATTCATTATAGGCAACTTCCATATTAACACTTATAGTTTCTTCTTATACATAGACCTTTAGTTTTTTTTAAATTTTTTTTGTAATAATATTACGACTTTTTGATAACGTGTCAATCATATTGATGTAAAACAACAAATTCATAATAGAAAATTCCATACTATACAAAACTAATTATAAAAACAATCAAAAGTATATACTGGTGTTATAATTTGAAACAAAGATGTTTTTGGGCTGGAACTGATAAATTGTATAATGATTATCATGATTTAGAATGGGGTGTTCCAATTCATAATGATAGAATTTTATTTGAATTTCTTGTTTTAGAGGGAGCTCAAGCAGGTCTATCCTGGAGAACTATTTTAGAACGTCGTGAAAATTATCGCCAAGCTTTTGATAATTTTGATTACAATAAAATAATTAAATATAATGAAGAGAAAATTCAGAAATTACTCGAGAATCCTGGGATTATTAGGAATAAACTAAAGATTCGTTCGGTAGTAACAAATGCTAAAGCTTTTTTAAAAATTCGTGAAGAGTTTGAATCATTTGATAAGTATCTCTGGAATTATGTAAATAATGTTCCAATTCAAACAAATTGCAAAACAGGTGCTGAAATTCCAGCTCAAACAGAATTATCTGAGACAATTAGTAAAGATTTGAAAAAAAGAGGTTTTACCTTTGTAGGACCAACAATCATCTATGCATTTATGCAAGCTATAGGTATTGTTAATGATCATACAACTGATTGTTTTCGTCATTCTAAACTTTCAAAATAATAATTAGAGTGAATTTCAATATTGAAATTCTTTATCAACGGTATTTAGTGGAGGCAAACCTTTCTCAATACGATTGATGTTTTCAATAATTATTTTTATGGCATTATCAGAGTGAATCGTTTTTTCTGTAAATCCAATATTATGAGGAGTAGCTATCACATTTGGCAATTCCCATATAGGATAATTAGCTGGTTTATCATTATGAGGTTTCCAGATGGTGTCCCACCAATGAGGTGTCCACCAAACATCAATACCAGCTCCAGCTATTCTTTCCTCTTTTAATGCTTTGTAGAAGGGTTCTTCTTGTATTAATGCTGCACGTCCAACATTGATAATATAAGAAGTAGGTTTCATTAGCTGTAATTCTCGTTCACCTATCAACCCACGAGTTTGTGGTGTTAATGGAACTGTCAATATAATAAAATCTGATTCAGTTAATAAATAATCAAGATCCTCGGGTCCCCCAAGGAATTTTAAACCTAATTTTTCTTTTAATTCTTCAGTTGGTTGTCTCTTTATAGCTAAAATATTCATCTCAAAAGAGCTCATACGTTTAGCTATTTCCACTCCAATACTTCCCATTCCTATAATCCCTAGATTTTTTCCTCTAATTTCTGTTCCTTTTTGAGAGTCCCTATCAGGGAATAAATTATGCCTACTTACAATTCGTTTCGCAAGACTCATTAGAAGAGCTATTGCTCCTTCTGCTAAAGGTACTGGATTTGCCCCTGCAGTATTTGCTACATATATCTCTTCTTTAATTACCTCGAAAGGCATTGCATCTACTCCAGCACCAGTTTTTTGAATCAGTTTCAATTTTTTAGCATTGATTACTGCGTCTGCTGACAATCGCGTACAAACAATAATATCAACATCGGTGATCAATTGTGCTATTTCTTCATCAGAGCCTTCATTAGGTGTGATGATTTCTACACTTTCCGATAAAGAATCTTTATGTTCTTCGATTATTTCAGCTAAAGTAGGTCGTACTACTAGCACTTTCAAGATAGTTCCTTCCTTAAATTAATAGTAGCTAAATAATCATTCTAGGAATTTATAACTATATTGAAGATTAATTTGTTGATCTTAATCGATAAATCAATAACAATATTGCACCTACTAAAATAATCAATCCACCAAAACCAATAACAATAATGCTTATCACTATTAATATTATTGAAATGATTATAGTATCTATTCGTGAGACAATATCATTGATTTTACTTGAGAATAATTTCATACCAATTAATAATGCAAATATGCCAAAAATTAAAGAAATTATAGATCCAGCAATTGGATTAGCTATTCCTATAAATCCTGCCCCAAAAAACCAATGTATGTGAGCTTTAGCGACACTTACTATAAAACTAAGTAAAGCCATAACTGATGTTATTATTCCACCAAAAAATGCTAATAAGAATCCATAGTCTTCCAGAGTAGTGATTGAAACTTTCATGCAAACTCAACCTTTTTTTGTAGTTCTTCTATCTTTTTTTTGATTTTCACCTTAATAAAAGATTCTAATCATCATTTTGGTACTTTTTTATAACTATTAATTTTTTCAAAAGATTTTTTTAGTGTTATATAATCATTAATCTGAATAACAATGAAAGCCAATCCAGCTAAAGATTATGATACAATGGGAGAAGCCTATATCCAAAAAAATGAAAGTAACATTCATAATGCTCTTTATAATCGTCCTAACATTATCACACTTATTGGTGAAGCTGAAAACAAGCATGTCCTTGAAGTTGGTTGTGGTGGTGGCAATCTTACTGAATGGTTGCTCGGTCAGAAAGCTTCGGTTGTAGCCTGTGACATTAGTGAAAGGATGGTTGCATACACTAAAGAACGAATAGGAACTAAAGCTGAAATTCTAGTTGCTGATATATCAAAACCATTGACTTTTACAGAGGATAAATCCTTTGACATTATAGTTGCTTCTTTAGTTTTGCATTATATAGATAATTGGTTACCTGTCTTTAAAGAATTCCAGAGAATACTCAAAGATGATGGTTCAATTGTGATTTCCATACACCATCCACATGCTGATTGGTTATGGCACAAAAAGACAAATTATTTTACAAAAGAACTCTATGAGGATACTTGGCAAATTGAAGGAAAACCATACAAAGTAAGCTATTACCATCGAACCTTAGCGAATATCTTTGCTATTTTTAAGAAAAATAATTTCTATGTAGATGTTTTACTTGAACCTTTCCCAGTCCCAGAAGCAAAAGAAATTGATCCTGTAATATATGAAAATTTAATTACAGAACCACGATTTCTTTTCATCCGTTTGCGAAAATTATCATAGGAAATTAATTTACTCTATTTCTTCAATACCTTTGTCAAGAACGTTTACTATTACCCATTTATTTTCATGCTTAGCAAATTGGATGAAGGTTTGATGGGTACCGACAGAACCAGGAAGATTCATTTGCCATTTAACCAATACAGAACCAATAACACCCTCTAAACACTTAATGTCAAGTATTTCTTTAATAGTAAATTTAATACTTTCAGAGCTGGGTAATTGCTTTTTAAGATTCCTTAAACCAGTCAGAGAATATTTTATCATTTCTTCTTTATTCATCGTCATTAATTCATTAGCATTTCCCAATCCAAACCTAATCGCTTGTGGGTGCCAGATTGCTTGGAATTTCTCTTCGTCACAACTTTCTAAAATTCCAATAAAATCTTCAGCTAATTCTTTCAAGATTACTTTATCATCAACGATCATAAAAACACCATCAATAGAAAAGGAAAAATAAAGAATATATGAAAGCATTTCTTTCAGTCTTGAAAATAATTTTGCATTACCATAATTTGTATAATCCATTCATTAATTTTGCCGCTTGATTATAATCTTCTAAAGCAATTTGTTCTTTATAACCCATAATTGCTTCAAATCCCAAAAATCCTTGAATTAATTGTTCATTTTCATTTTTTACGTATTTTTTAAGCCTATTCTTTAATCTCTCGAGATGATTTTTTGGTGTATCTTCCTCTATGGGTCCACTAAAATCAGTTAATAAAATTGAACAAATCCTCATTAATCTTTGTAAATCTAATTTAGTGCTTATCTCAAAGCGGTTCATAAATTCTTCAGTTAATTCTACGATTTTATTATCTTCAGTCAGCTTTATTTTATAAGGTTTTGAAAGGGTTTCTTCTTCTAAACTCTTAAAAGCTGCACCTGATTTGAAAACGAGTTTTTCACCATCTTGCGTCCAGTAAATCAAACCCAAACCATGCTTCTCAAGATAACTCATACCTAATTCGAATTTTTTCCATCTTTGTTTTGACATCTTAAGTTATAGTCCCTTTTACAACCTAATAAGACTTCTCTTTTACATTATTTCTTCTCTCTTTGATAGAATACAATCTTATCTTTGTGATGTTCTTCAGGTTGTTCAAATAAATCATGTTTTTCACATTTTTTCAAGCATAGACAATCTAGCTTATTTTAGAAATGGCAGTACATTTAGGTCCTAATATTTCTTTTTTATTAAAAATTTAATCAATAATAATAAGAAACTAGTATTATTTGTATCTTTGATAAAAATGATTAATAATACTTTGAGAAATAAAATTTGTATTGTTACAGGAGCAAATTCAGGTGTAGGTAAGGAAACCACACGTCAATTGGTTGAATTAGGTGCTCATGTTGTTATGGTTGTTCGTAATAAAGAGAAAGGACTGTTAGCACTAGAAGAAATAAAAAATTCTACAAGAAAAGATACCCTTGATTTATTAATTTGTGATTTTGCTTCACAAAAGTCAATTCGATCATTTGTAACTGACTTTAAGAAGAAATATACTCGATTGGATCTTCTTGTAAATAATCATGGTCTAATGAATAATAAGAAATTATTAACAGAAGATAATATTGAAACAACTTTTGCGGTAAATCATTTGGGTTATTTTCTTTTAACAAATTTAGTATTAGATTTACTGAAGAAAAGTGCACCTTCTCGTATAATCAATGTTAGTTCGGGAGCCTATGCTGCAATAAAAAAATGGTCTTTATCTGATTACAATTGGGAGACGAGGAAATTTTCAAGTTTTGGTGCTTATGGGGAATCAAAATTATACAACATAATGTTCACCCAAGAATTAGCAAAACAACTCAAAGATTTTGATGTTACTGTAAATACTTATACTCCCGGTTTTACTCGAAGCAATTTTGGGAAAACAACATTATTGATGAAAATTTCTTTGGTGTTACTGTTTCCACTTTCTCATAGTCCATCAAAAGCAGCAAAAACAGCTATTTATTTGGCATCATCCCCAGAGTTAGCAAATATTACTGGTAAATATTTCCAGAATGGTAAATTGAAGGAAATCTCTGACTTTGCTAAAAATGAGAAATTGCATAGAGAGCTATGGGATTTAAGCTTACAATTAACGAATTTACAATAAATTTACCATTCATTTTATTTTCTCTTCGCTTTTTCCAATAAGTATTTATTTTTTAAATTAATTTTAAGCAATAAACTATTTTCTGAGGTATTGTTATGTACGGTTGTTCTGAGGATAAAGTTGCACATTATTCATGTTTTCATATTAATTCTCCAATTATCATTGATGGTAATCTCGAGAAGAAAGTGTGGATTCATGCTCCAAAAGCTAATTTAGTTGAACTTGTCTCTGGACGATCTGCTTCATTACAAACCAAGATTGCTACTTTATGGGATTCTTCTTATTTCTATGTAGCATTTTGGGTGGAGGAACCAAATGTTCAAGCTTATTTAAACGATAGGGATTCACAAATTTATACCGAAAATGATATTGAACTCTTTATTGCTGGTGATGAATGTTATTATGAATTTCAAATTAATGCTTTAGGGACAATTTATGAGGTATTCTATATCTGGCAAGATGCATATACAAAAGAAAGTAGATTTAATTGTTCTGAATTTGATCTTCTCAAGAGAAATGTAGATATTTTAGGTGGATTCCAAGATATTCTTCGTTATAAGAAACATCCTAGAGGAAAAAGATGGGCTTTTATGGATTGGGATTTTCCTGGATTAAAAACAGCTGTTCAGGTACAAGGAACAATTAATGATTCCTCAGATCGTGATATTGGATGGACTGTAGAATTGGCTTTTCCTTGGAATGGATTTACATCTCTATTTGGTAAAAAATATCAACCAAAAATCAATGATGAATTACGTATAAATTTCTCCCGATTTCAATCTCTCTCAACAGAGGATTATTCGGAAGAAAAACATCATGGTTGGTCACTGAATGCTCATGGAGTATATGATTCGCATATTCCAAGTTGCTTTAGTTTTGTCCAGATGAAAGATAATTTAAAAGAAAAATAAGCAACTAATCCAGTTATCCTATTTTTCATTGTATACTATTCATATATGCATTTATGCCACCTGCAGCTGTTACTAACAATTGAAATATTTTGTAAGCATCAATCATATCTTTTGCTTTATATTCAACTGTTAAACCATCAAGGCGTTTAATGAAAGGTAATAATTCTGCTATATCAGCTAATATTGATGTACGAAAAGTAATACTCATAATAATTTCTTTAGTGACCTTTAGTGGTTTTGTTTTCTTATTCTTGAAATTATTAACTGCTATTCTAATTTTCTCTTGCAATTCAGTGATAATTTTTTTCATACTTGGACTTCTGGAAGAGAATTGACTAAATGATTGTTTAAATGGTACTGTTTCAACCCAAGGAGTAAACTTTTCAACATCATCTTTTAAAAGTTGATTTTCTCCACCTACAAGAATTACAGGAACATTATATTCACCAGCAACATAGGCATTTAAAAGGAATTCACTTGCAGGGATATCATTTACCTTAACTTGATGAATACTTGCTCCGCTATATGTATGATCAAAAGTTGATTTAGCAGTACCAAATTTCGCATGATAGCCTAGAAAAATTGCTACATCGCATTCTTCTACACCTAATACCATACTAGTTGGTCGTGGATTTCCTCTAATGATTTCCACATATTCAGGCAAGTCATTTACTTTTATGTTGACCATCGGTCCATGACTATCAGCAATTAATATTTGCTCAAAACCATTTTCTTTTAATTCATGAGCAGCTGCAAGAGTAATTTCAGTAGCAATCTCACGAGCTTCATCATATAATGAGCCTTTCAAATTTAATTGCCCTGGTATTACCACAAACGGTAATCCTTCTAGATCAACAGAAATAAATGCTTTCATTTAAATCAACCAATTGATTATCATTACTTGCAAATATAAAGTATTTTAGAAAGGCTGATTGTCATTTCTATTTTTATTCATCTAAAAGTTCTGATTGTGTAAGTTTGAAGATTTTATTATTCAGTTTATTAGCTTCTCGAATTAATTTACTAGCTATCTTTTTTGACACATTAAGATTCAATTTATAGAGATTTTCTTTTGATATGTTGCCATTACTTGGTCGTTCTGCTTTTATGTAATTTACATTATCAATTGTTTTTCGTTTATTTTTACCACTATAAAGAAAAGGTCTAACAAAACTCGCTAATCCAAGGTCAGCTAATAGATCAGCATCTTGCAGAATTTTTAATTCATGTGTTCGAACCATTTCCACTTTACTTGGACGATCATCATGATGTTTAACAAGATAAACTACTTGCTCTATAAATTCGTTTTCAAATCCTTGCTCTTTTAATATTTTACGAGTTACTTCTGCACCATAAATAGGATGTTTATCCCATTCTTCTTTTATCTTCTCTTCTGTATCAAGGATTGTTTTTCCTACATCATGAAAAATTGCTGCTGTAAGAATAAATTCTTCTTCTACTTTTGCGTTAGTTTTTCTAATTAAGGTTTTACAAGTTTCGAAAACTCGCAAAGTATAGAAAGTTTCATCCCATTGACCATAATAGAAATGATCTGTGTCTGAATAAAGGTCGCAAACTATCTCGTATAATTTTTTATAATCAGGGGGCATCAATAATCTCCGGGTACCAATCTACAAGATTGACTTACCACTATATTATTACAATTACTCAGTAATTAATCTAACTTTATATCCTTAAAAAGGAATTTTTTTTATAAAAATGAAAAATCAAGAGCTTATTTTTTTTTAAAAAAAAATGTTTTAGAAAAGGAATCTCATTGGGAAGATTAAGTCCTTTTCCATTTGATATAAAGTAGCAAGATATCTCAATTCAATGCCACTTAATTGGTCTCTTGGGAGAACATCTCTAAGTCTTTGATCGCGTTCTATATCTGAAAGAGCATAGAAAGTATACTTCATATTTAACAAATTCTTCTTCTTAATGATTGACCCTTGCGTTTGTAAATCCATTAAGGCTGAAAAAAATAGATAATTACTTAGTCCCTTTACTCGTCTTCCGACAGCGATTCGAATTTCTGAAGAACGCATTAATCTTTTATTTACATAGAGAAGATCCATTATAAGCTCTTGAACTCTGATTGTTTTTTTGCTTTTCTTTCTTCCTCTTGTACCTTTCTTTCGTTCTAAGGATTCTCGTATCCTTAATTCTCGCTCTTTAATGGTACTTGTCATTAATTCTGCGAACATTTTAAACTCTACCGCGATTTTTTTTTCTCACTTATCGGGGAAGTGAGTTTTTTTAGTATAAGAACAAATTCTTATACTAATGAGAATATCTTCTTGTCTATTTTTAAATATTTCTATCATTTTCTTTCACAATACTTTCTCACTAAAATGTCCAAAAATTCGAAAAAAGATTTTTTTAATCTTATTTACCTTATGAAGAATCTTTTTTTAGTAGAAGATTATTTCTTGTGTATGGTGATTAAATTTGACTGAGGAAGAACATGCTTCTGACGCGAAAATAGAAACTATAATTATTGAAAGGAAATCTAAACAGGAAGATTCAGATACGAAAGAGTATAAGGATAGAATGGTCATTCGCTCATTCTCATCAATGATTCTTTTAATTCCCACATTTATTACAACATTAGTATTATTTCTAACGCAAATGATACTTAATAACAGACGTGGTGGAATCAACAATCCCGATAATACTGTTGACACAGGTTATATGAATATTATTGGAGTAGTTTTCTATTCCATGTTAGCAATAAATCTAATATTGATTGCTTTTGATTTTGATAGAATGTTAACACTAATTCTTGCATTACTTACGATTACAATAATTGTAGTATTAGTTTTAGTAAATATCTATACGGGATTTATCCAAAAAATTATTGCAAATTTCCCTGATTTTAAAATCTATCTCTCAACACAATTTTATTTTGTGTTTCTGCTTTTGCTATTCTTTATTCTACTATTTACCTGGGTAAAAACCTTCTTCAACTATTATACAATTGAAGGCAATGAATTAATTCACCATAAAGGTTTAGGTGGCGGTATTGAACGTTATCCAGCAACCAATATGGGTGTTAAAAAAGAGTTTCCAGATATCATTGAAATGCTTATTTTCAGATCTGGTACTTTAGTTCTTATGCCTCCTAAAGTAGAACAAGCAATTGTTTTGAAAAATGTTATAGGTATTACTAAAAAAGTTAAAGAAATGAACGAAATCTTATCTCGTTTGAAAGTTGATATAAATTAATTCTCAAATACTTTACAAACATATAATTTTTCTTCTTTTCCTTTTTTCTTCCTTTCTTTTTTTCATCTTCTCACTTAACGATAAATATCATAAGGTTTAAATATTATATTAGATGATTGTTTTAATATTAACTTTTTAGTGAGTAATTCACTAAATTGTGAGAGAATAACAAACTAACAACTTAATTATGAGGCAAAAGCAATGTCTTGGCGTAAAAGAAAAGATGATGATTTTAAACGCTGGAAGGAAATGTTTCCATGGCTCCCAATGGATATGTTTGAGGACAGTGGATTTTTTAATGAAGACTTCATGGAAAATATGATGCGTGAAATTGAACGAATGATGAAGAATTTGGATATTGATCCAAGTGATCCTGAAAGTATCCGAAAGAAAATAGGCCCTATGGTTTGGGGTTGGAATGTTCAAGTTGGTCCCGATGGAAAACCTACATTCAAAGAATTTGGTAATGTAAAACCTTCTGATAGAGGTGATCCTATAGCCAGTAAAGACAGAGAACCACTAGTAGATGTCTTTATAGAAGAAAAATATGTTCGAGTAATCGCTGAGCTTCCGGGCATTGAAAAAGATGATGTCAAGGTTAAAACAACAGAATCAAAAATTATCCTTGAAGCTAAGAGTGGTGATAGAAATTACTTCTGTGAACGTGATTTATCTGTAATAATTAAACCAAAAACAGCATCAGCTAAATATAGAAATGGTATTCTCGAATTGACTGTTGAAAGAAAGGATCCTGCAAGCCCTGAACAAGGATTCGAAGTTCGAGTTGAATGAAAACAAGATTAAAAAAAATAAATAATTAGGAGAATAATATTATGTCATCAATTAATAGTAATAATGACACAGATAATAATAGTTTGAAACAACGTGTGTCAGATTCACAATATCGTGATGTAGGCAAAGGCTTAGCTAGATTAGGTCATGGAGTTATGAAAGAACTTGATCTTTCAGCTGGGGATATCATCGAAATTATAGGTAAACAGAGGACAGCTGCAAAAGTTTGGCCTGGTTATCCTGAGGATGAGAAAAAAGGTGTTATAAGAATTGATAGTACGATCAGAACTAATGCTGGCGTTTTATTAGATGAGTTTGTTGAAATTAAAAAGATTAAACCCCCAACAGCTACAAAGATAGTTGTAGCTCCTTCAAAACCGATCAGAAGCGATTTAGATGGTAGGTTTCTCATTCAAATATTAAATGGTCGACCTGTATCACTCGGAGATCAAATTAGAATACAAATTTTGGGTGGAAACCAAATAGTTTTCACTGTCGCTAAAATTGCTCCAAAACAAATTGATACAGTTGTTGTTGCTGCTACTACATCCATAGACCTTAAAACTCAACCTATTACATCTGAAACTGAACGTATTGCTCAAATAAATTATGAAGATATTGGTGGATTGGACGATACTATTCAAAAATTAAGAGAAATGATTGAACTACCTTTACGTTATCCAGAAATCTTCGAAAAATTAGGAGTAGAAGCTCCAAAAGGCTTACTCCTCTATGGCCCCCCAGGCACAGGTAAAACTATGCTTGCAAAAGCAGTTGCAAATGAGACAGATGCTCACTTTATCCATTTAAGTGGTCCTGAAATTATGTCCAAATTTTACGGTGAAAGTGAAGCAAATATCCGAGGAGTTTTCAAAGAAGCACAAGATAATGCTCCATCAATTATTTTCATTGATGAAATTGATGCTATTGCTCCAAAACGATCCGAGGTTACTGGTGAAGTTGAACGAAGAGTTGTTGCCCAACTACTTGCTTTAATGGATGGTCTTGAAAGTCGAGGACAAGTAGTAGTAATTGCCGCAACCAATCGTCCTGATTCAATTGATCCTGCTTTAAGACGTGGTGGTCGATTTGACCGTGAAATTGAAATTGGCGTACCAGATTCACAAGGCAGATACGATATCTTACAAATCCATACAAGAGGTGTTCCTTTAGCCTCTGATGTCAATTTAGAAAGAATCGCCAAAGTTACTCACGGATTTGTTGGAGCTGATGTTGCTACATTAATTAAAGAAGCTGCAATGAGTGCATTACGAAGGATTCTTCCTAAAATTAATTGGGAAGATGAAACAGTTCCCCCAGAAATCTTACAGCAAATTGAAGTACGACAGTCAGATTTCGATAATGCTCTTGGTATGGTTGAACCTTCTGCTTTACGAGAAGTTTTCGTTGAAAGTCCAGATGTAAAGTGGGAAGATATTGGTGGTCTTAAAGAGGCAATTCAACAACTGAAAGAAGCAATAGAATGGCCTCTAAATTATCCTGAAGTATTTGAAGCTGCTGGAATTACTCCTCCAAAAGGTATACTCCTTTATGGTCCTCCTGGAACGGGTAAAACTTTGCTTGCAAAAGCAGTTGCAACCGAAAGTGAAGCTAACTTCATTAGCATTAAAGGACCTGAAATGATGAGTAAATGGGTTGGCGAGTCAGAAAAAGCAGTACGAGAGATATTCAGAAAAGCTAGACAATCAGCTCCATGTATAATCTTTATGGATGAAGTTGATAGTATTACGCCAAAAAGAGGTGGAGCAAGCGATACCAATGTTACAGAACGAGTTGTTAGCCAATTATTAACTGAGATTGATGGTCTTAGTAAATTAAAAAATATAGTAGTAATTATGGCTACAAATAGACCTGATATCATTGATCCTGCTATTTTACGACCTGGAAGAACAGATCGTTATATTGGCATTGATATCCCAGATATTGAAACTAGAAAAGAAATTTTCAAAATACATACTCGAGATATGCCTTTAGCTTCTGATGTAAATCTAGATGAATTAGCTAAATCAACTGATGGTTTTACGGGTGCTGATATTGCTGCTATTACCAAAGAAGCTGGTATGCTAGCTGTTAGAGAATTTATAATTGGTGCTGGTACTAAAACAAAAATTCTTGAGAAAATTAAAGCTAAAGAATTTACTATCACTAATAAGTTGTTTAAAAAAGCTACAGCTTTAATTCATAAAAATTCTTCAGAAGATATCAACAAATATCGAGGTATCACCGATGATTTTGCAAAAGGAGGAATTTCATATCTCTAATTTCCTTCTTTATTTTACCTATGGAAAAAAATATACTATAAAATGAGGAATGATAAATTATGGCAGAGACAGATAAGATATTTCTTGCATTAAAAAGCGAAACTAGAAGAAAAATTCTGGGAATGCTAGCTAGTGAACCAATGTATTTAACCCAGATGGCATTTTCTCTGAATTTAGGTCAACAAGCCATATTTCGTCATTTACAGCTCTTAGAAGATGCCGGTATTTTAGAATCAGATTTTAAAGACGAAGGACAAGGTGCTCCTAGAAGATATTATCAAATTGCTCGAGCTGTTCGAGTTGAGGTTCAAATTTCACCTGAAATGTTTGATGTTGGTTTATTTGATGTTCCAAAACTTGACATTAAAACTCCTATTGATTTTCCTCTTCTTTCAGAAATAGTAAACCAATGCAAAGATTTAACGAAAACACCAAACTCAAAAGAAAAATTATCTAAATATAGTGCATTATTGAAACGTTTAGGTGTTGAGTTAGAGAAGGTAAATATTGCAAAAAGCATTGCTGAAGCTACCTATTCTAATATACGCAATCACATTCGAACAATATCTTATGAATTATTACCTCAAAGAATCGATCAGCGAATCATTCAATCCTTAGCTTCTCGTGGTGGCAATCTTCCCTTAAGTGATCTATCATTAGTGCTCAATCTCACCGAAGAAACACTACTTGCCCGTATTGAAGAATTAGAACGTGCTGGCTTGTTACATTTGACGAATAATATTGTTACTTTACATTAGCTATTCAGCGAATTTCTTATAAAGAATAACAAGAAAATCGCATTAGTGATTTATCTTGTTATTTAATAATCTATGGCCATTTTTTGTTGCCCCTATAATGGGTTGGTTAATAGGTGGCTTTCCCACTGCATATATTGTATGTAAACTGGTTGCTAATATTGATCCAAGAAAATTTGGTTCTGGGTCGGTAAGTACCAGAAATACTATTCGAGCAGTTGGTTTATGGCCTTGGGGAGCTCTTACGTATTCAGTAGATGCTGTTAAAGGAATGTTTGCAGTGGCAATAGTTGAATATCTCATTGCACCATTAACAGATACTCCTATTATATTAACTGAATACTTGGTGATACTTACAGCATTAGCTAGTATAGTAGGCCATTGTTGGATGCCTTTTCTAAAATTTAAAGGCGGTAAAGGGTTGGGAACATATGTAGGTATTTTATTCTATATTTACTGGCCTACAGCATTTTTCTGGATAATATTCCTTTTTGCTTTAATTCGTATCAGTGGATTTTCAGGTATAGGAGCTTGTTGGGCTGCAACCTTCATTTCACCGTTTTGGTTTTTCATAGATTTATTCTTTAATCCTGCTAAAGGTTTACCTGGAGCATTTTGGCCACATATTTATTTCCAAGCAGATGGTTTTGGATGGCAATTCATTCTATTTTATGCTTTAGTAAGTTGGTTGCTTCTGCTCCTACGTCACTTGCCTGAATTCAAAAAAATTAAGCAAGGTGATGTTAAATCTTGGAGTAGTTTAAAAACTACTGAAATGTTAAAATGAATGTAGTAGGAAAGTTGAAAATCCTTTTCTCTTTCTTTCTTCAATCATAAAATTAAAATTCGAAGTGAAATAAATGCCTCAACATTACATATATGGAACTACAAGAAAATATTGGCGAGTATTTCTTCTTTCAATTTTAACGCTAGGAATTTATTATCTTTTTTATCAATGGTGGATTTTTAGAGATTTGGAAGATCATTATAGAAAAGCTTGCGGGATTGAACCAGAAGCCTATCCTACAATAAATAATCCTACAACAATGTTTGTATTTTTGTTCCTTTTACCATTCTATTCATATTATGTAAAATATCATTTATTGCACGAGCATATATCAACAACTAATATAAAGAAAACAAAAAATTGTATTGTTGGGTATAAAGCAGTAATAATATTCATTATATTAGGTCTTACAACTTTATGCATAGTACCAATAATAATAGAATTCAAATGGCAACGAACATTTAATGAGCATATTCTTGCACATGAAGAAGCAGATCAAAATAAATAGAGAAGGACGGAGATATGACCAAATCCAAAATAGATTCAACATTTTCTGAATGTTTCGAGATGTGGTACTCTCGAATTTTGATTACAGCGATAGATGAAGAAATGGCCTTAAATGCAGCTCAAAGTACTGTAGGTTTTGCTACAAGTATAATAATGTGTACTGCAGAAGCAGGCATAGAAAAATTAATCGAAAAGGATCAAACACCGGATGGGCGTCCTGGTGTCATTATTCAAATTTGGACCCGTAGTAGTAAAAAAATGAAAGATGAGCTTTTAGCGCGTATATCACAATGTGCTATGACTGCTCCTACGACTCGAATCTTTAATGCTGTATCTGAAGGAACTAAAAGTGAACCTATTGGTAAATTAATTTCATATTTTGGCGATGGTTATCAGAAAAAAGGATTATATTATGACAATAGAACTATGTGGGAAATTCCTGTGATGGATGGTTCATTTCTAATAGAGGAAACATTCGGATTCTCTAAAGGGGTAGCAGGTGGTTTATTAATTCTAATTGGAGAGACAAAAGAAAGTACGTTAGGGGCAGCAAGAATTGCAATTCAAGCAATTAAGAAATCTAATGTAAAAGCGATTACTTCATTTCCTGGGGGAATTTGTAGATCTGGCTCAAAAATAGGTTCCAAGTATACTTTCCTTAATGAATCGACAAATCATAAGTATTGTCCAACCCTTAAAGATAATATAGAAGATTCACATTTGCCTAATAGTGCTCATTGTGTCTATGAAATTGTTATAAATGCTGTTAGTGAAGATGAATTGAAGTCTGCAATGAAAATAGCAATTAAGGCTGTAAAGGATGATAAAAGGATTCTTAAAATTACTAGCTCAAACTTCGGAGGAGAACTTGGGAGTATAAAAATTAATCTTGATGAATTAATATAAAGAAAATAGTAATGGAGATATAATCATGAGCAAACCTCTTGTCTATGAAACCACGATGAATGAAGCTGCGATAGATCTTTTTGAAGAAATGCTTGAGACATTGGAAATTTTAAAAGCTAAAATTGTTGAAACTGATCTTGGACCAGTTATTCTAGATCTTGGTTTAAAAACTCCAGGAGGATATTTAGCTGGTGAATATGCCATACAAGTTTGTTTAGGAGGTCAAGCAGAGGTTTCTTTAGGGATGAAAAACTATTCCAATGATCTCTCTTTACCAATAGTTACAGTTCTCTCTGATTTTCCAACAATAGCTACAATGGGATCTCAATTTGCAGGATGGTCAATTGATATAGACGGTTACAAAGCCATGGCTAGTGGACCTATTCGGATTTTTTCTAAAAAACCCAAACATGTTTTTGAGCAATTAAACATAAAAGAAGAATTTGATCGAACAGTAATAGTCCTCGAGACTAGTAATTATCCATCAGATGCTGTTATGAGATATATTTCTGAAAAATGTAGAAAAAGTTTGCAAAATATATCAATCATTATTACTCCTATAACTAGTATAGCTGGTGCTACTCAGATTGCAGGTAGATCTATTGAAACAGCAATCCACAAGCTTATGGATTTAGGACTGGATATAACTAAAATTGTTTCTGGATCGGGTACTTGTCCAATTGCTCCTCTAGATATAACGAATGGTGACCTAATGATGGGAAGAACTAATGATATGCTCATTTATGGTTCTGATGTTTATTTACAGGTAGATTATAAAAACGAAAAAGAGCTTATAAGTTATTTAGAAAAAGCGATTTCTTCTTCCTCCTCAAGTTATGGGAAACTGTTCTATGATATTGTAAAAGAAGCAAAAGGTGATTTTTATAATATTGATAAAAGTCTATTTGCTCCTGCTAAGCTTACTGTTAATAACATCAAATCTGGAAAGACTTATAGTTTTGGTAAAATTAATTCTGATATGTTACTTAAAAGTATAAAATAAATACAAGTATATTTGATTAAATAATATATTCTTGAAAACTTAAATATGAACATAGAGGTTTTATACTTTAATTCAATAATCTTAACAAATAAACTTGTGATGAAACTATGGAACCATTTAACTATCCAATACCCGATTTTATTCCCCCTGTAGTGAAAGAAAAAGAAATTCGACAAATAATCGAAGGATCTGACACCTCTAAATGGGTATTAATGGTTGCTATAGGAACTAAGCCTGATTTTTACAAGCAAGCACCGCTTATTTACTGGGCAAATAAAAAAGGGATACCCGTTATTTGTGCTACAACAGGGCAACATTTCGATGATCTATTAGGTTATGGCATCAAGGAATTTAATATGAATCCATTAATTGATTTAAAAATTAAAGGAGACCTTATGCAAAAATCAGTTGAAATTTTCCACAAAATTGGTTCCTTAGGTAAATGGTTGAAAAATGAATATCCTAATAGAACTATTCTCCCGATCCCTCATGGTGATACTTTAACCGCAGCTATTGTTTCTGCTTCGTGGTTTTTGGCAACTCGATCTGGTGTTGCTCAAAATGAAGCTGGTATTAGAGGTATGAATCCAGTCTCTTTCAAAGAGAAAAATATCATAAAAGAACCAATTTCAGACCCTAGAGAATTCATTCAAAAACAGTGGTATGGCGAATGGGAATTAAATCGTGCTGAACCTTGGCCTGAGCAGTGGGATACTTTTGTTTCAGGAGCAGGTGCTGCTTATTTATGTGCTTCTTGTGAAACAAGTAAACAAAACTTACTTAGAGAAGGATACCCAGAGCAATCAATTCGAGTTGTTGGAAACTCAGTAGTAGATGCAATCAATCTTGTACCAAAACCAAAAACATCAGCGTTTGATGATTTCCCTGCCTTAGAGAATTACGATAATTGGATACGAGTCGATGTACACCGCAGAGGTAATCTTACATCAAGAAGATTTCATGCAATTGTTGAAGGTGTTTTAGCTTTAGTTAAAGAAGGTGCACCAGTCACTTGGTGTGAACTTACTGCAACAAAAACTGCTCTAGAACATTTCAATCTGCGAAAGAAAGTACTCCAAGCAGATAAGAAGTATGATAATTTTGTTTTTACACCTTTATGGCGAGAATATGGTCAAGTAATCGACTTCTGGAAAAGTGGGAAATGTTTTGCTGAATTAACAGATTCTGGAAGTATACAAGAAGAACTTAATGAAATACAAAACGTACTCTGCTTAACTTTACGATTCAATACTGATAGACCTGAATCCGTTTTTGATGCAAAATCAAATGTTCTTATTCCACCTGCATCTGCTGAAAATATTGTCAAGCTAATTGATTTCATAAAAGAAGATAAAGAAACAATCAAAACTATGCGAACAGCGAAGAAAATCTATGGAGAAAATGTAGGTGAAAAGATTATGGATTGGTTTATTGAAGAAATGGAGAAAAATGTAAAGCCCTTTTCATGGGCTCATGAACGAATCTATGGCCAAGATCACGAAGATGAAGAGACTGTTGATTTCATGTAAATTTCTTTATTCTTTTTCTAATGAACTTGGAACGTAATAGAATTCTCCAATATCTCTTTGAGCACGATCAAGTCTTGAATCCTTCTTATTTACTCTTGGTCTGCCACTTACTTTATCTCTTCTGAATGTTATATCAACAGCTCTTAAGAAACGATTCATACCAGGACGAAGTTCTGTTGGAGATTTAGCTACACCATTAACACCTGGATCCCCTTCAAAAACCATTAGATTATCACTTAAATAATCAATAAACATCAAGTCATGATCAATGATGAATGCTGCACGAGCTTTAGAGCGAACAATTTTTTGAATTACTTTGGCAACAACCAAACGCATTTCCGAATCTAAATACGCGCTAGGTTCGTCTAACAAATACATTTTGCATTCTTGTGCGAGAGTTCCTGCTATAGCAATTTTTTGTAATTCTCCTCCACTCAAATCACTCATGTTTCTCGGGAGCAGTGCCTCTATATTTAATGGTCTTACAATTTCTGCTCGAGTCCATGGATCTCCTAAAAGTACTTTATTAATTGAAAATAGAAATTCCTCTACAGAACCATCAAAATCCACACTGATATATTGAGGTTTGTAGGCAATTTTTATACCTTTCTTATCTTTCTTGTTATCTTCTTCCTTTTCCTCTTTTTCTTCTCCCTTTTCTTCAGTTTGCTCAACAGAGGGTTTAGTTGCTACAGGAAAAATAATAACCTCTCCTTCTGTTGGTTGTTCATCCCCAGCTAATATTTTAGCAAAAGTAGTTTTACCAATACCGTTGGGACCTATAATACCTATTACTTCAGAATTATGAACTATTCCGGGATTAGCTGTAAATTTAAAACCATTGAAGTTTTTACTAAAAGATCCATATTTTAATGCTATTTTATGACTCGTATCTCCTTCAGATGGAGCTGGTTCACGGCTGAATCTTATAGAATAATCTCTGAAGCGCATATTTTCATCTGGTATATAACCATCAAGGAAGATATTTATTCCATCTCTTACACCACGTGGATGGGTTACTATACCATATCCCCCTGGAGCGCCATAATACATAGAAATTTGATCACTGATAGCATCACAAACAGCAAGGTCATGTTCGACATTAATAACATACTTGGTATTATCAACAAGGGTTCGTATAGCTCTTGCAGCGTTCAAGCGTTCTTTTACATCGAGAAAACTTGAAGGTTCATCGAATAAATAGACATCAGCATCTTTAACAATCGTTGCAGCAATAGCGACTCTTTGTAATTCCCCACCACTCAAAACACTTAATTCTCGTTCCCAGAATTTATCAAGACTAAGCAGTTCTTTAACTTCATCTTTTACTCCTCTATCATCAACCTTTGTTATTAAATCTTTAACTACACCTTTAACCTGTTGAGGCAAACCACTTATTTCTTGAGGTTTAATAACGGTTCTTAATTGATTATTTTGCATCCTTTCAAAATAACTTTGAAGTTCTGAACCTCGGAAATATTCGATAATTTCTTCCCAACTCGGAGGTTCATTCCAATTCCCTAAATTGGGTTTCATTAATCCAGAAAGGATTTTCAAGGAAGTTGATTTTCCTGCTCCATTTTGGCCAATTAATCCTAGAACATAACCAGGTTTTGGTTTTGGCAAACGATACAATTTGAAACCATTACGACTATATCGATGAACAAGGTCTGTTTCAAGCTCGTCTGGTAGATTTATGATTTGAATAGCTTTTCTGGGACATTTCTTTGTACAGATTCCACATCCTGTACAAAGTAATTCGATAATTTTTGCTTTACCTGTAATTTCATCCAAGTCAACACATTTTTCGTCAGAAGTACGATTTACAGGACAAAATTTGATACATTCTAAAGCACATTTCTTTTTGTTACATTTTTCTCGTTCTACAATTGCTATTCTAGTCATAATAATTATCTTTCCCATTTGTGGTTTTACAGTCAAACAAATTTTCTTGTCTAATAATTTTACTATAAACTAATTATTGATTTATTCTTCCTCATCCTCATTTTCGTTACCCATTAATAATCGCAATTCTTCCAAGGTTAGTCTTTTGTTCGATACTTGTTTCTTTATTGTTTCTTCCTTTTTCTCTTCCAATATTTGTTGAGTTTTCTCATGCCTTCTTCTTGTTTGTTCATCTTCTATTATATCCATCATATACTGATTGATTTTTACAGCTTCATATAATACAACGATTTTTTCATGTGCAAGATTGGCTTCTTTCCTTAGTGCGAGGTATTTTTCATGGAGACCAGAACCACCAGACTGTCTTTCATCAATTTGCTCATATAAATATTGCATACTCTGATGATGTTTTTGACCTTGTTCGTGATAACGAATAACATTTTGATGAGCTTCTTCATGTTCATTTGAGAGCTGCTTTGCTCTTTCAACGGTTGTTTCTAATTCCTCTGAGGAAAAACCAATTAAATGTGCTGCGTAAGCCTTTTCATACAATTGAGCTATTCGTTTAGTGAGAAAAACATCTTCATCAGGATCTAAGGTAGTTGTTTGTTGCTTCCACTCTAGTTCTCTGATTTCATTTGTTATATCTTCTGGTAAAACACCTACTTCATTTTTCATCTGATAATATTTATTTCTTAGCTCTTTCACTTTTGTCCATGCTTCACGCAAGCTTTCCTTTAATTCGTCACGTTTAGCTTTGTTTATTCTGATTTGCTCATTACAATTATCTCGTAATTCTTTTTCTCTTTCAGCTTCCTCTCGCATCTTACTTATTTCGGAATACTTTTCATCAGTAACATTATCCCGCATATTTTTATAATGTCTAGCTTCAGAATTACATTCTTCTCTCTTCTTCTTTAAAAGATCAATTTTTGATGAAATTTGTGAAATATCAGTTCGTAATTTATCAGAAGTTTTCTTCAACAAATCCTTACTCATACCAACTAGTTGATTTCGTAATAAAATTACTTCCGGGTGCTTTTCAAAGTATTCTGCTTCAGTTTTTGCTTTATCTATTTCAGCCATTCTATATCACTAAAATTTTTTATTCTTCACTTAAAGGAATAATTCCTTCTGAGTTTATTCCAAATTTAACTCTTCCCTCATATTCACCGGGTTTTCGAGCTTCGAACTTACCAAATCCATGAGAGATTAAAATTATCTCCCGATCAACCCAATAATCCATTATAGCTTTAGCAACGGGATTTACCTTTTCACGACGTAAATTGGAAAAGAAATCACTATCTTCTTTTTTAATCATTGTTGCTTGATTGAAGAGTATTATAGGGATTTTCTTATCATATGAGATCTTTCTTAGTAGTGCTACTTGATAAGCAAGTTTTCTATAATTTATTTTTTCATCTTGTTCAGAATTTTTTTCTTGCCGGTATAAGTTTGTTATAGTATCAACAATTAATAAGCCAATTTGCTGATTTTGTAAATAATATTCTAAATTTCTAATCAATTCATATTGTTTCTGAAAATTGTTAGGATTATATAATTTGAGATTTTTATTAATTGTAGGGAATTCAGACTGTTGAACAATTCCTTTAATTTTAGACCCACTTATTTTCCCTTCAGTATCGATTAAAACTACTTTCATTTTGTGTGAACAAATATTACACGCTAATTGGATCGCTAAAGTAGTTTTTCCCGATCCTGCTTCACCATAAATATGAATAAGATTTGGACTAGGTTGTTTTAAATCGACTTTTTCACCGAAAAGGAGTTTTTCAAGAAGAAATGGTTTAATAATTTCCTCAGTCAATCTAATTCATCCATAAATTCATTATGATATTATTCTTTTCTTCTAAAGAGTCATTGTTTTATGTTTATTAATCCCTTATGGAAAATAAAAAAGAAAATGCTATTTTACTTTAAATATTGGGGGCATCTTCCTTTTATGCTCTGATTTTTTAATCATGTTTTTTACTTTATCAAACAGATGAGGTTCTATTTTTAATTCATTACAAATTTGTTCTTTTGCATATCCTTTTTCACAACCTAATAGAATGAGATCCAGAATATCATAAGTTATGCCTATTTCTCCTTCATCTGTTTGCCCTTTCCATAATCCTGCTGTTGGAAGCTTTTCAATGATCGCTTTGGGAATATCAAGATACTTGGCCAATAATCGAATTTGCGTTTTGTAGAGATCACCACATGGTTCAAAATCCACTCCTCCATCTCCATATTTTGTAAAATATCCAACCAATAATTCGGTTTTATTACTTGTACCTATTACTAAATAATTGAGATGGTTTGAGTAAGCATATAATAGGATCATTCTAAAACGTGCCATTGCATTTCCGACTGCAAGATGATTTTCTGCTACACTTTCATCAACATTCTTGGTGAAGGCATCAATAAAATCAGCAATTGGAATTTTTTTCACTTCAATACCTAGTTGTTTAGCTAATATTCGGGCATCATCTTCAAAGCTTTGGTCAAGAGTAGCATTCGGGAGCATTAAACCTAGAACTTTTTCTTTTCCTATAGCTCTTACAGCTAATGCTGCAACTACAGCTGAATCAATTCCACCACTTAGCCCAACAACAATTCCTTTGGTATGTGAATTTTTAACAATTTTTTGAATGTATTTTTCAATTTTAGATGAAACTTCTTCACAATCTATTTCAAAAGCTGATTTGTTTAGCTGCAAATTATTCACCATTTAGGATTCTATTTTGGGATCTTAACTTTTCGTTCCTCAGCAACATTTATTGCTTTTTCGTATCCAGCATCAACATGTCTCATAACACCGGTACCTGGATCAACTGTTAGTACTCGTTTTAATCTCTTAGCACGATCCTCTGTTCCATCAGCAACAATAACCATTCCTGCATGTAAAGATTTACCAATTCCCACTCCACCGCCATGATGGAAGGAAACCCAGCTAGCACCATTAACAGCATTTAGAGCAAAATTGAGTAATGGCCAATCAGCGATTGCATCACTACCATCTTTCATCCCTTCGGTTTCTCTACTGGGGGAGGCTACAGAACCACAATCAAGATGATCTCTACCAATAACTATTGGGGCTGTTACAGTTCCCTCTTTTATCAGGTCGTTAATTATCAAACCGAATTTTGCTCTTTCACCATATCCTAACCAACAAATCCTTGTAGGTAATCCTAATATTGGAACAGTTTTTCTAACGCGATCAATCCAACGAACTAATGGTTTATCATCTGGGAAAGTTGAGATTAATGCGTCATCAATAGCAGCAAGGTCTTTTGGATTTCCTGATAAACAAGCCCATCTGAAAGGTCCTTTTCCTTCACAGAATAGTGGTCTGACATATCTTAAAACGAATCCTGGAAAAGCATAACCGCCTTGTGGATTTCTAACTGATGTTAATCCAATTTTCTTTAAATGATTTCTTAAATCAACAACATCTGCTTCTGTCATATCATTTGCAGCAGGTGCTTTTCCGTTTACAATGTCAAAAGCAAGTTCCACTTGATTTCGGATTGCATTTCCATAATCAAAAACCACTGCTCCTTTATCTTGCATATCGATCATTGCTTTGACATGTGATGCCATTGATTTAAAGGATTCACGAACGTATTCACCTTCTCTCACATCTATACCACTTTCATGAAGTTCAACAAAATTCTTATCATAACCACTGGGTACATATTTTTTCACTTCATGAGCGCAAGTTTGATCGGTCACAATATCAGGGATTATTCCTCTCCTAACTAATTCAGGATGGGTATCTGCAGCGTTACCAACAAGACCTATTGATAATGGTTCTTTTTTCTTCTTAGCTTCTAAAGCCCAATCAATTGCTTCATCAAGGCTATGTGTTAGCTTGTCGCAATAATTTTCCTCAACTTTTCGAGCAATTTCTGATTCTTTAACTTCGACATCAAGAATAACTGCATCATTTAATGTACCAGCCATAGGTTGAGCACCAGACATTGCACCCATACCACCAGTTAGGATAAATTTCCCAGCAAGAGAATCAGAATTGAAATCTATTTTTCCAGCAGCTGCAAAACTCTCATAAGTTCCTTGTAAGATACCTTGCGTACCAATATAGATCCAACTACCAGCAGTCATTTGACCGTACATCATAAGACCTAAACGATCTAAATAATCGAAATAATCTTGTGTAGCCCAATTTCCTACAAGATTTGAATTAGCAATAATTACTCGAGGAGCTTCTTTATGCGTGGGAGCAATATACACAGCTTTACCTGATTGAATACAGAGAGTTTCATCAGCTTCTAATTCCTTTAATGCTCTAACAATTTTATGAAATTCCTGCCAATTTCGAGCAGCACGTCCTGACCCACCATAAACTATAAGTTCCTGCCAATTTCGTGCAACTTTTGGGTGAAGATTATTAAGTAACATGCGAAGTGCTGCCTCAGCATCCCAAGTTTTACATTGTAAAAGTTCTGAGCTTTCATCTGCTGCAAGAGATTTTTCAGGTTTTAAATCCATAAACATTGGACGTCCATATATTTCAATTTCTTTCTCTAGATCCGTCATAATAATTTCTCCAATAATGTTTAAACTACAATTGGATTAATCTAATTGTATATTTTATCAGTTTATTTTAGCTTTTTTAATTATTTGCTAATATTTTTTCATATCATTTAAGAGAATCTTCTTAAGTGAAAATTAACCACAGAAAAGATAGTAAGGTAAGTGATTTGGATGATTATTGAGAAACCAAAGGATGGTTCAGCTGATATTGTTATTGTAAATGCAAATGAACTTGTTACTTTGCATTCAAAGTTTGGTGTTCCTCGTGTTGGCAAAAATATGGAAGAACTTGCAATAATTAATAATGGCGCTCTAGCAATTAAAGGTGATAAAATAATCTTTGTAGGAAAAACTGAAGAGTTGGAAAAGCAAGTTAAAATAGATCCTGTTAAAACTAAGAGGATAGACGCTAAAGGAAAACTTGTCACTCCGGGTTTTGTTGATCCTCATGTACATTTGATTTTTGCTGGTTCTCGAGAGAATGAATTAGCAATGAAATTAGCGGGGAAAACCTATATGGAAATTTTAGCTTCTGGGGGTGGGATACTAAAAACTGTTCGTGAAACTAGAAAAGCAAATATTAGTGAGTTAGTAGATAATGGGATGAAAATACTTGATAAAATGCTTGAATACGGTACAACAACAATAGAAGGGAAATCAGGTTATGGTCTAACAACAGGTGATGAAATAAAATCATTAGAAGCGATGAAAATTCTCAATGAAGAGCATCCTATCGATATAATCTCTACATTCCTGGGTGCTCATGCCATACCTCCAGAATACAAGGATAAACCAGATGATTATGTTAATCTGATAATCACTAAAATGTTACCTAAAATTGCCATGCTGGGTCTTGCGGAATTTTGTGATGTATTTTGTGAGGAAGGTGTTTTTACCATTGATCAAACAAGAAAAATACTCTTAGCAGCAGAAAAATATGGTTTCAAGAAAATAATCCATATTGATGAAATAGTCGATACTAATGGTGCTGCATTAGCTGCTGAATTACATGTTGTTCAAACAGGTCATCTACTTAAATCAAATGATGCTGGCTTGAAAGAAATGGCTAAAAAAGGAGTAATAGCTTCTCTCTTACCAGGAACACCATTCTGCCTTATGTTAAAAGAATATGCTGATGCAAGAAAGATGATAGATTTTGGCATACCAATAGCAATTGCTACAGATCTCAATCCTAATTGCTGGACAGAATCGATGTTGATGGTTATTGTTTTATCATGTTATAACATGAAATTGTCTCCTGCGGAAGCATTGACAGCTGCTACACTTAATGCTGCTTGTGCTATTCAAAGACAAAATCTTATTGGTAGTCTTGAAGTGGGTAAACAAGCTGATATAGTAATCTTTGATGTTCCAAATTACTTCTTTTTATCCTATCAATTTGGGGTAAATCTTGTTTCTAAAGTAATTAAAAAAGGTAAAATAGTTGTTGAGAGATGATAAGAAAGTTAGCGAGGCGTTTTAGACTCGCTTAATTTTTCTTAAAAGTCAAAATAATGTTCAATAAGATTTTCTTCTGTAAGATGTTTTGGATTCACTATTTGAAGATAATATTCTAATGAATTTAATGCTGCCTCTAAAGGAATGGGTCCGACCAATTCTGTACCTATAACTGGCACACCATATCGTGCAGCTTCTATTCTAACTAATTCTAGTTGTCGATACATAGGTGTTTTCTTGAAATTAATATTACTTATACCAATTTGAACATAATCTTGACCTTTGATTTCTGTTCCCATTGCTTTAATATTAACTAATCCTCCAGAACCCAAATGAATTCTCCGAGCAACTGCTTTAGCTATTTTTACATTTGATGTTCCTAGATTAATATTTAAACAAACAAGAGGCATTCTAGCACCAGTTACAGTTGCTCCACCTCTTGGATGGAATTTTGATGGACCATAATCAGGTTTATGCTCAGGATTTGTTTCGATCGTTTCTCTTAATCCTTCATAATCCCCTACTCGTATATCATCAATATTTCTTCTTTCGGGTTTAGTAGCAGAATCTTCATACAAGTAAATTGGAACACTCATTTCAGCCATTGCTTCAGCATAGCGTTTTGATAATTCAATACATTCTTCAATGGAAACATTTTGAGCTGGTACGAATGGTACTACATCGGTTGCACCGATTCTTGGATGTTGCCCTTTATGTTTGGTCATATCAATTAATTCAATAGCTTTTTTGGAAGCAGCAATATTCGCTTGGAGTACTGCTTCTGGTTCCCCAACAAATGTTATTACTGCTCGATTATAATCAGAATCATATTGAATATCTACAATTCGAGTTTTTGGGGTTTTTCTAATTTCATCAACGATAGCATCTACTATCTTTCCATCAGTTCCTTCACTATAATTTGGAACGGATTCGATAATCTTTCTTTTATCTGCCATATGGTCTTCACCGGAAATTCATTTATCTATTCGACTTAAATTAAAAGCTCTTTTAATAGCTTTTCATTATTTAGTTATGAAATAAATAGCTATAATATTTAATTCCAAATTTTTCAATTAAATTAATTAAATTAAAAAACATTCATAAAGAATAATTTTAAATATCAGTAAATTTCAAATAAAACTAAGGAGTTTTTTTGATAAACTAGCTTGTCGTAATTTAGTTCCTAAAATCAATTCTAATTGATTCAATTAAAAACAAACAAAGAAGAAAAGCTGTCGATGATTTGATTTATAAAGATAATTTCATTATAAATTATGAATACAAAGCTAGAAAATAAGTTACCAAAAAATCTCAAATTGAAATTAACACAGATGTGCATTATATCACAATTGATAGCTTAAAAAATAACAGAGAGTTCAAAATTATGTTAGTTAGTGAAGAGACACTAAACGAAATTAAATCAGAAATTTTAGCTAAAACCCCCCCCTCAGCAGATATAACTGAAATCGAATTTGAAGGTCCAGAGGTAGCAGTCTATTCTCGTAATCCTCAAATATTAGTCGATAATGGTGAATTAGTTAAAAATCTTGCAAAAGATTTACGCAAACGAATAGTCATTCGTTCTGATCCTTCAGTCAGGATGGCTGAAGATAAAGCCAAAAAAATTGTTGAGGAATTAATACCAGCGGAAGCTGAATTATCTTCTATCCAATTCGATCCAAATATTGGGGAAATATTAATTGAAGCGGCTAAACCTGGTTTAGTTATTGGCAAAAATGGTGCTACCCTAAGAAAAATAACCTCAGATACATTCTGGCGTCCTAATGTTTCTAGAGCACCACCTTTAGAATCAAGAATAATCTCAACTGTAAGAGATATTCTTTTTAAGAATAGTGAAGAAAGGAAAAAGATCCTTAGAAAAGTAGGGCGAAGAATCCATCGTAGACAACTCTTCCCAACAGAATGGGTTCGTGTTACAGCCCTTGGAGGGTATAGAGAAGTTGGTAGAAGTTCAACTCTTATTCGAACCCCCGAAAGCAACATATTAGTTGATTGTGGTGTTAACGTTGGTCGTAACACTTCGTCAGATATGTTTCCAAGATTAGATGCATTAGAATTTTCAATCGAAAATTTGGATGCTGTTGTTATAACACATGCACATCTTGATCACTGTGGTTTTCTCCCATATTTGTTTAAATATGGTTATGAAGGACCAGTTTATACAACAAAAGCTACAAGCAATTTAATGACCTTGTTACAAATTGACTATATCGATGTAGCACAAAAAGAAGGAAAATTAATGCCTTATAGTTCAAAGGATGTTCGTGATTTAGTTTTACATACAATACCTTTAGCTTATGGTGAAGTTACTGATATTTCACCAGATGTAAGACTCACACTTCATAATGCAGGGCACATTTTAGGCTCTTCAGTGGTACATCTTCACATAGGAAATGGTCTTTATAATTTGGCAATAGCTCAAGACTTCAAATATCGTCAAACTAATCTGTTAGATTCAGCAATTTCTAAATTCCCAAGATTAGAAGCATTATTTATGGAATCTACCTATGGTAACCCTCAAGATGTTATGCCATCCAACAAAGATGCAGAAACAGAATTAATGGATATTATAAATATCACCTTAAAACGAGAAGGTAAAGTATTGATTCCCGTTTTAGCAGTAGGTCGTGCACAAGAATTACAAATAGTTCTTGAATCCCTTATGAATAGACAATTAATCCCTTCAGTACCCATTTATCTTGATGGTATGATTTCTGAAGCTTCAGCAGTTACAACCTGCCACCCAGAATATTTGAGTAGAAAGCTAAGAGAACGAATATTCCACGTGGGGCAAAATCCATTCTTAGCTGAATGCTTTCATAAAGTAGAAGGGAGAGAAGAACGAGAAAAAATCATTCATGGTGATCCATGTATAGTAATGGCTACAAGCGGTATGCTCACGGGTGGACCATCTGTTGAATATTTTGAGAAATTATCTAGTGATAGTAAAAATTCAATAATTTTTGTCTCATACCAAGGTGAAGGTTCTCTTGGTAGGAAGGTTCAGAAGAATGTTAATGAAATAACTTTAATGGAAAGTGGTCATGCACGTATGATTAAAATTGAAATGGAAGTTCACACGGTAATTGGTTTTTCTGGACATAGTGATAGAAATGAACTTCTAAACTATGCAAGAAAAGTTACTCCAAGACCAGAAAAATTATTCTTAATACATGGTGAAAAATCCAAATGTATTTCATTAGCATCTACACTTCATAAACATTTGAAGATTGAAACAAAAGCACCTGATGTGCTTGAAACAGTACGATTGGTTTAAGTAAGAAGGTTCATAATGTAACTGACCAAATCGGGTCATTTACATAATGATAATTCTTTATTACCTTTCCTTTTTTATTTTTGAGTATTTCATCACTTGAAACCAGTAATTGACCTATTGCTAATGATTTACCATAGTTTTGATCAATAATTACTACATAATCGCCTACTTTTAATCCAGGAGTGACCTTAGTTATACCGGGAGCCATAATATCAGCCCCATTAGTAACATGGGGTATAGCACCCATATCAATAGTTATCGTAGGTAGATGAGCTAATCCCTCGTTTAATGCTCGTAAGCTGGGAAGAATTTTATCGTCAATTTTGAAAGCTAAAACAATTCTATTTTCAGCATATAACTCACCAATATCCGTTAAAATTAATTCAGCCGTTCTCGAAAAAAGGGTGTTGGCTTCGTCTCCTATACTCTCAGCTAATTTTTCCTTGATCTGTTTGAGATCGCTTTTTCGGATGGCATGTCGTCTAATTATTTCCATAAGATATACCCAGTACTAGTTTTAATTCACATCTTTATAGATGTTTATTATTTTTTTGCAAAAGTTAATTAAGTACTAAAGTACTGAAAAAATTACTTTCCTTATGGTATTAGATGGTTTAACAAAAGCTTTAATAAAACATTTAATGTAAGAGATTAAAAATTAAGAAAGCATTTAAAAACCATTTAAATGCAAAAAGGTTATAGATTGTCCTAAATCTATACTAGATTGGAGATCAATCAAAATGAGTCAAGAGAAACGATTGAACAAAGATAGACCAATGGATCTACTTTCATTATCACTAAATAATATCGTTTTAGTGAAATTGAAAGGTGGAAGACAAATTAGAGGTAAACTCAGAAACTACGATGCACACCTCAATTTAACTCTAGATGAGGCAGAAGAGATTATCGAAGAAGGTAATTCTAATTTGGGAACCATCATCTTAAGAGGAGATAATGTTATAATTATCAGTCCACCTCCCTCAGTCGATAAGAAATAGAAAAAATAAATATACATTCAGGTGGTAAAAAATGGGCAAAGGAACCCCGAGTAAAGGCAAAATGAATAGAACACCAACACATATGCGTTGTCGACGTTGTGGCATTAATTCCTATAATATGCGTAAAGGTATTTGTGCCAGTTGTGGCTTTGGTGCTACTGCTAAGCTCCGCAAGCACAATTGGTAAGAAATTGACATTAGTGATGACTTGCTTTTTGTTGCTTGTCATCTAATGGATCTTCTTTTTAGCTTATTTTAGAGCTTCTTCCTTTCTTAATAGAATCAGAGTCAAATTTCTTATTTTTGGATTTAAGATGTTTGTTCGAAACCGATTTCATCTAATATTTTTATTTTAGATATAGTCTTTTTTCCTTTCATCGAATATTTTAGATATATTATTTGTTTATTCATATCAAAATTTGTTTTTCTAGAAAACAATTTAATTTTATTAGTCATTAAAATCTATGTTCCTCTATCCCCACCTAACTAATAGGATTAATCATAATTATATTCATTCAATAACTAAGTTTTTTATTTAATAACTAAATACTTTTCTAATTGTATCGACAAAATTAATTTTGTAGAGATATTCATAATATCAACTAAATAGGTATCTATATTAATTAGTTTTACCTTAGTTTCTTAGTTCCCAAGAATTTTGGGAACTAATTTGAGAAAGGAGATTGAGATTTTTTGTTAAAAAATATAAAAAGCAAGCTTTTGTTTTTTGTTCTAATAGTTAGTTTATTTGGAACAATGACAATTATAAATGTGCATGGATATACGACTTTTACAGGTTATGTAAAAGATAAAGTAAATAATGCATTATCTGGTGCAACGGTTTTAATTTCAGATAATATGGGTAATTTCCTAGGATCTACAACTACTAGTGCTTCTGGATACTACTCCCTATCTGTAACTTTGACTGGTTATTCGCCTTATTATGTAACTGCAACTAAAGCTGGATATGTTGGAGATACAAAAACAGTTACAGGAGGCGGTAGCAATGATTTTAGCTTATATGGCTATCTAAATGGTTATGTAAAAGATTCACAAAATAATGCTATTTCAGGTGTTACAGTAAGAATCTATCATAATACGGAGCTTCTAGGTTCTGCTTCAACCCAATCGAGTGGGTATTATTATGTACAAATTGCTAACACTCCTACAAAAATAGAAGCTGATGTGGAACAAGGCTTTAGAGATTACTCTCATTCACTCTCAACTACAGGTACTTTTAATTTTAACATGCAAGCCTTGAAAGCGATAATCGTTGGAATATCAGATTATCTAATTGGCAACGATTTAGATTATTGTGATGAAGATGCTTCAGATTGGTACGATCAACTTGACGATTTAGGATATATTTGTGAAGTCTACGGAGATAATCACCCAGAAAATTATCCAATATATACTGGTATAGCTACTGAGTCAAACATTAGATCAGCTATACAATCGTTAGCTTCAAATACTGGTTCTGGAGATACCGTATGCTTTATTTTTTCTGGGCATGGTGATACAAATATCTGGGGTACATCTTATCTATATACGCGTAACTGCTTACAATATAAAGAAACTGAAATAAAGAGTGATTTCGATAATTTTGAATCGGGTGTAAATCTATTCTTCTTCTTTGATTCTTGTGGTTCAGGTGGAATCATTGATTCATTGGATGATATGTCAAACGAAGATCATATCTATATTGCTGCAACTTGTACAGAAGATGGTTATGGATATGATGGATACCCAGCTAGACCAAACGGTGCTTGGACTTATTATTTCTTAGAGTATTCATGGATTGCTCATTTTGGAGGAACAAGATCTACATCAATGGAATCAGTTTTTGATTATGCACATACATATTATCCATATGGTGATGCTGATGAGCCACAAGAGTATGATGGGAACTCAGGTTCATCGTTTTATCTATAAATTTAAGAACAAAATTAAAGAAAACACTGATTATTTAATTAGTGTTTTCTTAAAATTTATTTGATTTAAAAAAAGAAAAAATTCAATTAAAAAATTTAAATATTGATATATCTTTAATTTGATTGGGTTGCGATTGGTATGGATGAAAAAGGAAACCAGAGGATTAAATCATTATTAGCTGTTTTTTTAAAAACAAACAAAAGGAGATTAATTATCTCTGTTACAATTAATATAATTTTATTCACATTATTATCTACTTTTTTATTCACTTGGTTTAATTATCGGTATAAATCATTTGAAAACTATAAAACAACATATGATTGGAACAATGATGATAAAATAAGTATCAGATGTTACAATATCTTTAATTTAAATGGTGATACTGAATTATATTTTGATCTAGCCATTGATGAATTACAAACTACTTTAAATGCAGTAAGAACAAATATGTTTGATAATTATACAGTATTAATGAACTATATCCTGGACTCTATTGATTATAATAATGCTAATCAAATATATACTGCGAACCTTATAACACTACATCAAGAAGCATTTGATGTTCTTACTAACAGACTAATTGAGGGAAGATTACCTAATAATACATCTGAATTATTATACTATTCAAGCGATCTGTTATCTCCAATATACCAGCTTGGTGATCAAGTTGGTCTACAATCAACGAAAGATGAAATAACCTATAACCAAAATTTTACAATTGTTGGTGTGATTGATAGTGTATCATATAATCTCTACCAAAATGGTTTTTCAAGTGATGTTTTTGGGCTTTTTAGTACAAGCGAACAAGAATTTGATCAATATAAAATGGATTTATTTTTTACTAGCCCTCAATATTTTTTAGATATAATATCAAATTATCCTTTTAGTGTAACCGGGAAATTAAGTTTAATGGTTGATTTTAATTATCAATTTGAGGTTAAAGATATTCGAAATCTTTTAGTAATTATAAAAGAAATAAATTTCATTCAATATTATCATGATTTTGAATATTTACCTAGAACAAATCTTTTTTGTTGGGATTTTGAATCTTTTGTCATTACTTTTCAAGCTAATTGGTTTTCTCAAACAATCAAAGTTTTTATTCTTGGGGCGCCAATTATTCTATTTTTTAGCTTGATAATTATTGAAACGATTAATTTTGGGAATTATGAGAAAACTGCTCAATTCAAACTATTCAAAACATATGGTTTAGCGTTTGGTACCCTGCGAAAAATCTTAATCATTGAAAATTCTATTACTACTTCTATTGGGGCAGTTATTGGTGTTTCACTTGGTTTAATCTTTGGTTTTGTAATTTCTTCATTTGGACTTGATATTCCCAATAAAGGTTCTTTCTTTAATGCTTTTCTAGAACCCACCGTCTATAGTACAATTCTTGCTTTATTTTCATTTATAATTATAGGTGGTTTTATCACTGAAACACATTTCGCAAAAAAAACAGTACAACTCACTTCTGAAATTTATAAATTAAAACGTAAGAAATACATTCAAAGACTATTTACCTCTCTTGAATCTTTATTGCTTATTTCTGGTATTATTACATTAGTCATTGGCTTTCTAGGTTGGATATATATTCCTGATTCTTCCTATGTTTCCTTGACAGTCCTACAGTTATTAGGTGTTTTTCTATTTCTATTAATTATTGGTGTTTTGTTTACGTTAGCTTCAGTTTTCTTAATTGTATCAAGATTAGTTGTGATTTTTTGGCGCTATGTTGGTGAAAAGGTTTGGCAACGAAGGAAAAATTACTTTACTTTGGCTATAAAACAATTATCCATTTATAGTAAAGATTATAAAAAAGTCATTTTTGTAATGCTACTTATTAGCCTCTGTATTTCCCCTGGTTTAGTATTAAAGAAATCGCTTAATGACCATTTGGTAATGGAGGCTAATCTCAAAGCTGGATTTTCTGATATACTTGTCCAAAGCGAGGTTTATAATAATACTATATTAATGGAAAATATTTCTGCAATCCCTGGTATTGATTTAATTACAAAAGTTGAAAAAATCAAAATTCTCGAATTAGGTAATGTAAAAACAACAAATCCAGATGATAAAATATTTGATGTAGATATATTAAATATCATTAATGTTGCAGAATTTATAGAAATAATTTCATCTAATTTTCCCGATTCATGTAAATATACTTTAGCTGATATCTCTATGCTTGATTCAGATATGACATATATGATGAGCTCTAAATTTGCTAAAAAAGAAGGTTATGATAAAAGCGAGATATATTCGAGTTCCAAAATTACTTCCCCCGACTTTGATTCTTATAATATGATTTTTATAAATAAATTTGATTATTTTCCGTTATTACCTTATAAATCCTATAGATTCCTTGAAAATTTATTAGAAGAAAAATACAATCTTGTTATGAGTAATTTGACTTATTCACAATTAATGGATAAATTTGATGAAACTGCAAGTGTTAGAACCACCAATTACATTCTAGTAAAAATTGCTCCTACAGCGAATAAAAGTTTGATTGTAAATGAGATTAAAAATCTACCATATACTATTCATGTTACAACTTTTGAAGATGAACTTAATGCTATGAAATTAGAAGTGAACAACTTTGCATTTGTCTATCTCCTAATAATCACAATTACATCTTTTAGTTTAATTTTCTTTTATGGTTTTCTAGTAGCGAGAAATGTATATAAACAACGAATGAGAATCATTGAATCCGAATATAATGTTGGTGTAAATAAACATCAAATTTGGTTAAATTTTTCAATTGAATTGTTTCTAGTAACTATAATTCCATTATTCATTTCAGCAATTGTATCATCTATATTGTTATATACCATTTATGATTATTTCTTAGATATACCTCAAGCATACAAGAATTTTGTCCCTTGGTTGCCTGTTTGGTTCATATTATTAATTATCCTCTTTTGCCTAATTACAATTTTATCTGGTTGGTTATTCGAAATGTGGCACCAATTTCATAAATACAAATCAGTGCGTCAGGAGTGAGAGATGAAATGATAGAATGTAAAGATCTAATTAAAATCTATGATGATGAAGACCACAATGTGCATGTTCCTGCTTTAAGAGGTTGTGACCTCTCTATTCAAGCGGGAGAGATCTTCTCAATTGTAGGACCTTCAGGTTCGGGGAAAACTACCCTTATAAATATCCTTGCAGGTTTAGATACTTGTTCCAGTGGTGATGTAATTGTAGGTGAGTATCGTTTAAACCAAATGACAGCCAAAGAATTAAATTTCTATCGAATGAAAATGATTGGTATTATCGATCAATTCCCCGAGAGATCACTCTTTCTTGACGGAACAATTAAAGATAACTTGAAGTTTGTTTCCAACATTACTAAATCATCAACAGATGAAGCTCAAACTAGAAACCAGGAGATACTTAAGAAATTAGGCATTGATCATTTAGAACATCGTATTATTAGAGAACTATCCGGCGGGGAAATAACTCGCACAGCTATCGCCTGTGCTCTTGCCAAAGAATCACCTATATTGTTATGTGATGAACCCACTGGGCAGCTTGATAGTGTCAACACCCAACGAGTTAAAGGTTTGTTAAGACAAATTACAAAAGATTTTGGTACAACCATTTTGGTAGTCTCTCATGATCCTAGATTTCAAGATGGGGTTGATAAAACTTGCGAAATACGTGATGGTCGTGTCTCTTCTGTTATTGCTGTTAGTGAACAATTAGTCTATAGTCAAAAGAAAACATTTCCTCTGAAGTTCAAAATGCAACTTGATTCAACCAATAATATCCATTTGCCTGAGTTCATCGTTCGAACTCTTAATCTAACTAAAGATGTGGAATTACAGCTAACAAAAAATGGTGATGTTCGTTTGGTTCATCCTGAAGGGATTACTCCACAAGAAGTTCTTTTAGAGAAGATTAAACTTATTAGAAGAGAACTAGTTATGGAAGATTTACCTGTAAATTACTTTCAACAAGCAAATGTTATTATTGAATTGAACGATCTCTCAAAAACTTATACCACTGATGGTACTGATGTTCATGCTCTCTCAGAGGTTAATTTCCGATTGAAAAAAGGTGAATTAGCCTTTCTTCTTGGTCCTAGCGGGTCAGGGAAAACTACTATGATCAAATTACTCACGGGTATCGAACGAGCAACTGCAGGTAAAATAACTATCCTTGATCAGTCTTTTAGTGATTTTTCAGATGGTCAAAGATCCCTTTTTAGAAAACAAAATATTGGCTTAGTTACTCAGCAGGGTAATCTTCATCCCTTCCTAACTATTGCTGAAAGCTTCTATTTGAAAGATTTCTTTTCGGGAAAGATAATTAGGGATTTAGACGAGAAGAATATTAATACCTCTCTCGAACAATTCAACATTATTCATCGAAGGCGATCATATCCGCTTGAAATTTCAGGTGGAGAATTACAACGAGCTTCATTGGCTATAGCTACCTGTGACTACCCTCAAATCATTATTCTTGATGAACCAACCGCTAACTTAGATTCGGAACTTACTGAAGAGGCAATGGAAGAAATCTATAAGCTCCATTCCACTACTGATATTACCTTTCTTATTGCTACCCATGATATTAATTTAATTAAAGACGGTTATCGGGCCATTGTCCTTGAAGATGGTAAGATAAAACGTGATGGTATAGTTATTACTCCAAAGGAAAATTAGAAAGTACTAATTTTACCTTTAACAATCCAATAATTTTCTTTTTTACAATCTCTTGAAAAATTATCTGATTATATCCGCTCTCACGCAGTAATTTTTCTTCTATTTATTCATCTTTTCTATTTCATGTAATATTTTTGCGTATACTTTTGCAGACAATCTGAATGTTGTTGTAGTAACTAAGTTTTCCAATAATGTTTGACATTTTTTCTTAGTAATGATTTTCTCATTTAATGCTTTAAGGAGGACCCCTATTGTTCCTGTCACTGTCAATCCCAAAGTAGTAGCTATCTCTCTTGCTAATAAGTCATCAATTATCACTACTAAGGTTTTTTCTTTTGCTAGAAGCTCCCTTCCTATAGCTATTACTTCTGCTTCACCCCTATGGATTTGTAATTTCGTTAAGTTATCTACTATCTTCTCATCTATTTTCTCTGCTACTTCTAGCCATGAACCAAACACTTCATTTAGGATGATATGTTCTGGTGCTGTTTTCTCTAGTAATACTTCTTGTTTTACTGATGTAGTTGTAATAATTCTAGTGAAAAGTTGAGGTAATACTTCTATAATCCCTAATTTACTCAAATAGATCAATGGAGAAGCATTAATTACTGCTATCATATGCTTAGCCTTCTTTTGTAGCAAAAGTCAAATCTTCTTGTAATGCCGTTTCATCGTACGTTTTCACGTCTCGTTTAGCCAGCTCATGCATTATTCCTCTTAAGGACATCTGTGCGATCTCTGCTGCTTTCCAGACACTAAGATTTTTGTTTTCAATCTCTTTGCTTAGAAAATCTAGTAATTCTTCTTTTATTGATTCATCTAGCAGTTTTCTAATGTATGCTGATTTATCTACTATCTTCTGATTGTCCATTAAGAATTTCAGTTTTTCATCCAATTCCTTATCTATTCTCACTGATAATACTGACATCGTTCTCATGTATACTGTGTCTGTTTTGGTATATATTCCTTGCTCTCATTTTTATAAATTCTTACAATCCCCAATTCAAAACCTATCTCGACCAACAAATTACCTGTGCCTTTGCAAGTGTAACAACTATTCTTATAATTTAAATAAATCCATTTTCACTAGCTGTGGTTTGGCGCTACTGCTAAGATTCGCAAGCACAATTGGTAAGAAAATGACATTAGTGATTACTTGCTTTGTGAGTGGGTCATCTAATGGATCTTCTTTTTAGCTTATTTTAGATCTTTTTCCTTTCTTAATAGAATCAGAGTCAGATATCTTCTTTTAGATTTAAGCTGTTAGTTCGAATCCCATCTCACCCAATATTTTTACAACCTATTAACCTAGTAAATTTTCCTTAATCCATAAAATAAACTAACTTTGAAGTGATAGGCAGTAAATGACTATTTAATACTTTACAATTTAAAAGAAGAAAGAAAAAGCAAAAAAAAGAGAGCAGCATTTATTGCATACTAAAGAAGGGATCTGTTTGATTAAATTCCCAGAGTTTGTAAAATTCACCAATTATCCGTGCAGCGATAAGATAGTCATTTTGAGTTATTTTGTGCTTTTTTGGAATTTTGACAATCTTTCCGAGTTCTATTAAAGCACCAACTACATCATTTTCACACTTGGTGGCTGACTGAAACATGAAATGCTTAAAAATTCTTTCAAAATGATTTCTAGGGTCATCCTCGGTAGTCGGTCCAGTAAAATTTGTTATGAGTATTGAACATGCTCGCATCAACCTATCAAGGTCAAGCCTAACATTTACTTTGTAGTGCTTGATGAATTCCTTAGAAAAACTAACATTTCTCGACAGACATTCTAAATAGAATTGTTCCGGCAGCTTTTCTTTTACAAGATTTAAATAAGCAGACCCAAGTGAATTAGATTGTTTATCACCAGATATAATATATACACCTGTTCCATTCTTCTCCAGATACTCTCGTCCTTTATCATAATTAACTTCAAACATGTAAAACCATTTAGTATTTGCAATTTTAAATGTTCTTCTAATCTTGCTTGCTCATGTTGAGACAAGTGGTATTTCTTACTCAGCATTTTGATATAAGATAAAGACATCACATCAACCAATTTATAGCTAGCCTAAGCTATAAGCTGCTTCTGAACGAACATTCTTATCCTTATCTTACAATGCTTCGACTAAAACTGGCACAGCTGGAGAAGGTTGTGGACCAATCTCTCCTAAAGCTTCAACTGTTGCTAAACGAACAGTACTATTTTCATCCTTTAGATCAATAATAAGTTTCTTGACCCTTTCTTCATGCTCTTTGGATTGTTCGTTATTCAACATTTAAGCTCCTTATCATTCATCCATACAACTATTTATTGGCAAATTCTTTAATTTTCCGAAAGGAAAAGAGGAAGGAAATTAGTTGTTTGAAAAAAAGAGGGATAGAGAACAAGAAAGGATATTTGAATAAAAAATCAACAATTATTTTTTTTTTTTGATTTTTATTCTATTTACCTTGTTTCAGGTTTTTGATTCTTTCAGTATACGTTCAAGTAACTGCTCTATTTGTGAGGAAAATTCTTCCAAAGATAATTCTTCATTTAGTATAAAGAAATCTGCTTTGGTGATTACATCTCCTAGTCCAAATCCTAATTCTCTCTGTTCTCGCTCCTCGAAATCTCCTACAGTTTCATTATCGATTCTCTTTCTTTTTTCTACTCTGTCTTTTCTTGTTTTTAGTGATGAAATGATTGCCACTAAAATTACTTCACCTAATTCTGCTTTCAAAAGAGCTAATTCTGTATATGATCTCACTCCATCAATTAGTAATAATTTTGGTTTTGTACTAGCTAATTTTTTAATTTTCGGAAGAGCCTCTCGAGCGATAGCTTGGTCTCCACCTTCATATCTTAACACTGAAGCCATTTTAGCCATATTACGTCCATTTACCTCTATCCCTCTCTTTTGACATTCTTCAATTATGATATCTCCTAAACGAAATGTAGGTATTTTGTATTTCTCTTTAGCTATCTCAGTAAAGACCGATTTACCTGCACCTTGGGTTCCAGTAACAGCTAGGAATATTGTCGTCATCTTATCACCATCTAATTTCCCTTAAACTTGCTTTATCCTATTTAATTTTAGTGTTAAATTACTTTTCTGAACGATAATTTCTTTACAATGAAAAGAAATTAATATTTGAGAAAGCTTATCCTTCAAAAAAGTTAAATAGCTTATAATTGAGGAGAATTCTCTAATAAAGAATTATTGTTATTAAATAATTGCAGTTGATTGCTATGAAAACCAGAAAGTTTACCGCAGTATTAATCTTGATCTTCAGTCTATCATTATTTTTGTACTTTAATTTTGGAGCTAACAGTATTACTAACGTGACTAGCTATAAAGGTAATAAACCAGTAATCATATTTGATGCTGGTCATCAGCAAGTGTTTAATCACACTCAATTGCAATCAGCATTACAATTAATCGAAGATAAGTTTCAAGCTCAAGTTGTAATTAATTACGATAATTTTACATTAATGAATATCCGTGGAGCTGATCTTATCATTCTTCCATCACCATTTCTTTACTCTATAAATTTTGGCGATGGAGTAGCTTATACAGAAGTTGAACAAAGAGCTGTTTATGAATTCTATACTGATGGAGGTTCTGTTCTCTATTTAGCTAATCCCTATTTCTTTGAAGTAGAGACAAGAAATTACAGCAGTAATCTTAATGACATTGATTATCTAATGAGTGGTTCAACGGTAGGTTCAGAAGAATCTGATTATCAATCTTTAACTTTTAATACAAAACCAGTTACTCTAATGAATGATTTAAATCATGAATTTAATGATGAACGATTTATTTACATTAATAACGAAACACTTGATTCAAATCATCCAGTAATTGCCGGGTATAATGGTGTTGAACCAGTTACTGAACTTCTTACCTATTCATCTTACATTACCAAAGAGAATTTTGTTAGTAATAAAATTATAAACACCACTTCAACAACTTATTATGTAGATAGTGATGGTAAAGTTCCTTTTGGTGGAACAAAAAGCTATTGTGTTATGGCTGCTGAAGAAAAAGAAAACAGCAGGGGAATATCTTGTGCATCAGCTATAATGTTTAGTGATTTGCAAATAACTCAAGATAATGAATCCACTTGGTGGGAAATGTATGATAATGCTCTTCTATGGGAAAATATGATTGCTTGGCTCTTAAATGATATCCCAAAACCTGCACCAATAGTTTACATCCCTGACTTTGCGTTATTTACAATATCTATTATAGGGGTTTTCTTTGTATTGATGGTCTTTGGTTCATTACTCTTTACAATTGGTAAAGATGCTAAGAAAGCAGAAGTTTCAGATGTAATCATTCGTATGCGCGATAGAGAAGAGCGTAGCAAGAAGGATGAAAAAGAAATCGAAGCTGCATATTATGCTGAAGAAGTATCAGAAGATGAAATCGAGAAAGAAGTTAAAGTAACTAAAGACAAAGCCAAGGAAGTTGATATGAAATCAATTTCTGATGAAGTGCGCAAGAAACCACCTAAAACTCGATCCAGAAGTGAACGTAGAAGAGGAGTTTAAGAAACTCTTCTTATTTATTCTTTTTTTCATCGAAAACTTTTGAAGGCACTTAACTAGCTTTAAAGTTGTAAGTAATAATGTCTGATCAAAATCTATCTCCCTTAAATCTTACTGGTATAATTCTTTCAGGTGGAATTAGCAGTCGCTTTCAGATAGAGAGTGAAGCTTGGCAAGATAAAGCATTAATTAAATTCGATGGAAATCAAACTATACTTGAAAGAACTATTTTAACCTTAAGTGAAATTTGTTCAGAAATTCTTATCATTGTTAATAATCAAGATCGCAAATTAAATTATCAGAAATTTATCTCTCAACTACCAATTTCAATAGCTCAAAATGTTAAAATTGAAATTGATAATACAAAATATCTTTGTTCTGGTCCTACATTAGGTTTGCTTTCAAGTTTCAAACACATAACAAATCCATTAGCAATTGTTGTTCCGGTTGATATTCCTTTAATTCATTCTTCGTTTTTATCTGAATTAGTAACTAACCTGCAAGATAGCTCAATTATTGTTCCCTTCTGGCAATCATCAGGTAAAATCGAACCTCTTATTTTTGCGTTTAACCTTACAAAAATTCAACAATATGCATTCTTTTTAGGACTAATTAAGAGAAGTCGTGCTGATGATATTTTTCGAGTTGCTCCAACAATAAATTTTCTACCTATAGCTCCAAATAGCGAGGAACAAGCTGATGTTAGTTTAATGAGCATAAATAATCGGTTAAAATTAAAGGATCTAAAAAACAATATAAAATTTACAAATAATGAAGCGATTAATTTCGATTCTGTTTATACGATAAAGAATGATATTGATATAGAATTAATTGGTAATTTAACAGATTTTTTGAAAGAAAATTCCTTCTTTGCTCCGAATGAATCTTTATTGGTTAGCAGTAAGGTTTTAGCTCATAAATTATTAGATAAGAAAATGTATTTTCATGCTGGAATTCTTCTAAATAATATTATTGAATCCCTTCCAATAAAAATAGCTAGTGAACATGAAGAATCAATTCTATCACTTAGTAAAACTTGTGTTGAAGCATTTATAAAAGAAGGATTACATTGGGAAAAATTAAGAATAAGTTTTCTTGAATTGCATACATACACTGATGCATTGAAGCTTTCAGATAAATTCCCTGTAGATTCAATTGCTGAAATTAAAAATAAGATCAAGAGTTTAAAGAAGCAGATGAATTTGACAGATAAAAATCATCAAACACAAAACTTCACAGAATTATTCAAAGAAAGAGCACCTAATTTTTTAGTCAAAGCTAAATCAATTATACAAGATGCCGAGGTTACCTTCAATAAAGAGGAACCAAAATATGAAACTGATTTCTTATGGGATCACTCATATCGTGTTGGAAAAATTGCTTACAAACTTGCTCTTTTAGAAGGGATAGATCCCTTTATTCCAACAATTGCAGCTATCTTGCATGATGCTGGGAAATTTGTTTTAGGAAAATACCATCAAGATAAAATTACTGAAGAGGAGCATTCAGCTTCTATCGCTGAAAGATTACTCTTGGAAGAAGGACTCTCAACTGAAGTGATTTCTGAAATCATAATAGCAATTACTGCTCTATATAATGAAAAACTTGTATGTAATTTAAACTGCAAAATAGTTCATGATGCAGATCGTCTTGATAAATTAGGTACATTTGGTATTTCTAATTTCTTTACAAAATTAGCTTTAAGAGGGATTAATCTAGGCAAAGCAATTTTGCAAAGTTTAAGCAGAGAATTAACTTATGTTTCTATGGCTCCGTTAACGTTGTATACTGATTCTGGTCGTTCATTAGCAAAAACAAGAAGTAAAAAGACAATTGATTTCTTTAATGACCTGTTAGAAGAAATTTCCTATTATGATATTGGCAAATATCATATTAAAAAGTTTGAAATAAAGAGTAATAATGTTCTATTAATTATACCCGATATATGTCAAACCTGTTCTACAGGTAGTTATAATATTTCTCTTTCAACAGAGTTAGGGATAAAATGTGAGACATTGAAAGCCATTTATTCATGTACTAGCTGCGAAGAAAAATTTGATTTAGAATTTTGTTTGCCATTATTAGTTAGAAAATAAATAATTGAACTTTCATTCAGCAAAGAATTTATCCAAAGTTTGATCATAGGAAGTTTTTCTTATTATTGGCTCTTTTTTCTTATAAGCAAAATACGGATCAAGCAACCTTCTGCTTTTGGAGTATAGAGTTATTTTATGTTTGTTAATTTGTAATCGTGCACATGGAAATTCTTGATTACAACCATTACAACCATAATATCTCTTTAAATTAGCATCAAATCTTAAATTCCTTTCTGGATTGTGACAGTTGCATATTTCTGCATAATCAACCTTATCTGATTCGGCAAATCTTCTAATAGAGATATCTAAATTTGACATTTCTATACGCACTCACTTATTACTTATCTTTTGGATTACTAATTTTAAAATCTTTGTAACATCAAATTATAACGTGAAAATAGTTTGATTTATCACACAATAATTTTATTTTATCTGTTACTATATTCTATCTATGATAGAAATAAAAATCATTTTATTAGAATTTTTCGAGGATGAAGTATCTGAAGCTCGAGTTGTAATGGAGAAAATCAAAGAAATACCTTTAGATTACCGATTAACAGAAGAATCTAGAACAGTACTTGAATTAGCAAATCATATAGCACAAATTCCAAGGATTGATATCGGTATATATTCTGGTGAATTAGCTTCTGGAGAACTTGCCCATAAAATGGAAATAGAGCTTACTCGTAAAACTCTCGCTGATATTTTGAAAGTATTCGATGAAGGTTGTAAGTTTTTACAAAAATATTTCAAAACAATGACTGACGAAGATTTCATGAAGAAAAGTCTTGTTCCTTTTTATGAACCTAATGCAAAACCAAACGCTTGGAGTTATTTTTTACCAAAACTTACCACACACATAACATTACATAAAGGAATACTCTGGTCTTATTTGAAATCCGCAAAAGCTAAAGTAAATATGTTTACTTATTATGGTTCAAAAGATTAATTTACTTTTGAACTATTTCACTTCTTTATACCAGTAATTGCCTTTTTGTCTTCGTTTTAATTCAGCTTTCTTTGAAGCATTCCAGTTTTCTATAATACTGAAATATCCTACAACACGAGACATACCAAAGACATTCTCACTACCACATTGAGGGCAACTATGTTCTACTTCTGTAAAGTTATCGTTTTCCTCATCTTCTAAGGATATTATTTCTTCCTTTGTCTTCTCTTTCTTTATTTCAATATGGTTCATGAAACATCCTCTAATAGTTCTAAATTAAGCTATGATTTTTTCTATATAAAACTATAAACTCAAGAGATAATTAAAAGTATTAAAAAAAATTAATTCATTTAGTGAAGTTAATATTTCTCTAAAGTTTGTTTTAAATAGCTGCCTGTAAAGGAATCAACACTTTTACTGATTATTTCAGGGGTTCCTTCAGCAACAATTTTTCCTCCCCTTTCTCCCCCATCTGGACCAAGATCTATAACCCAATCAGCACATTTGATTACATCTAAATTATGTTCTATAACTATCACAGTATTTCCTTTATTTACTAATTTGTTAAGTATTGTCAATAATTTATGGACATCATATGCGGATAACCCTACAGTGGGTTCATCTAAAATATATAATGTCTTCATAGTTTGAGGTTTACATAATTCTGATGCAAGCTTTACTCTTTGTGCTTCTCCACCAGATAGTGTAGTTGCTGATTGTCCTAGTTGTAGATATCCAAGTCCAACATCATTCATAACTTCAAGTGTACTAATTATTTTAGGTTGATTAGAGAAGAATGGAATAGCATCTTCAATGGTCATTTCTAATACTTCAGCAATATTTTTCCCTTTGTATCTTACCGTTAAAGTCTCTTGATTAAATCGCTTACCATTACATTCATCACAAATTATTTCGACATTACTTAGAAATAGCATCTCTACCTCTTTTGTACCACGACCATTGCAAACAGGACAACGTCCTCGTGTATTGTTATAGGAGAATCGATTAATTGTAAAACCTTTCATTTTTGCTTCTGGGAGTTGTGCGAATAAGTTACGAATGTGATCGAATAGTCCTGTATAAGTTGCTGGATTTGATCTGGGTGTTCTTCCAATAGGATCTTGACCTATCATTATCACTTTGTCAAGATGTTCCAGCCCATCTATTGATTCATATTTGCCTACTTCAGATTTAGCTCGATGATATTCTTGAGCTAAAGCAGCATATAGTGTTTCTACCACTAATGAACTCTTCCCAGAACCACTTACACCAGTGACACAATTGAATACACCCAATGGAAATCGAGCATTTATATTCCTAAGATTATTCTGCTTTACTCCACTAATTACCAAAAACTCTTTACCTTTTCTTCGAATTCCTGGAATTTCAATTTTATCTTTACCACTAAGATATCTACCAGTTTTTGATTGATCATTGTCTAAAATATTTTGTAATGATCCTTCAGCAACAATTTGCCCACCATTCACACCAGCGCCAGGTCCTAGATCAATTATATAGTCAGCACTTCTAATAGTCAGTTCATCATGTTCTATTACAACAACAGTATTGCCTAAGTCTCTAAGTTCATTTAAAGTAGTAATTAATCTTGAATTATCTCTTGGGTGCAATCCTATACTTGGTTCATCTAAAACATAAAGAACTCCCACTAATTTATTTCCTATCTGTGTTGCTAATCTAATTCTTTGAGCTTCACCGCCAGATAACGTTCGTGTTTCTCTATCCAGAGTTAAATAATCTAATCCTACATCATCAAGGAACTTTAATCGTTCCAAAATTTCTTCTATGATGCCTTGTGCGACAATTTGCTGTGATCCACCAAAAGAGAGGTTGTTAAAGAACTCCTTTGCTTCGGATATGGATCTTTTAGTTACTTCATAAATATTTAAACCACCAACTCTAATTGAAAGAACTTCAGGTTTTAATCGAGCTCCTAAACAATTAGGGCATTGTTGACTACGTATGAATTTCTCCATCCACGTAATCCACCACATTGAGGTAGCTTTTTTCAACCAATCCTCATATATAGGTATTAATCCTTTGAAATCCCTTTCTCTTTCATAAACATAAGAATAACTACTTCGTTTGATATCTCTAACATGTTTAAATTTCTTATCGGTTCCATATAATAGAATCTGATATTGTTCTTCTGTAAGATCTTTGATAGGTGTATTTAGTGAGAAACCAAACTCTTCTCCTATACTTTTTATTATTGATAACATCCAATTATTCTCATCTTTATTCTCAGTTATGGGCCCTATTGCTCCTTGTTTAATGGATTTATTTGGATCTGTGATGAATAATTTCGGATCAATCGATTTAATAACACCTAATCCAGCACATTTTTCGCATGCTCCCGTATGAGCATTAAATGAGAATAATTTCGGAGAAAATTTATCAGGTAATGTAATTCCACAATCAAAGCATAGTTTTTTGGTACTAAATGATATTTTATCACCATTAGCTCTTATTGTCATAACTCCCTCTCCTTTAACTAAAGCTGTTTCAATTGATTCAAAAAGACGGTCTCTTATTTCATCTTCTATAGTCAATCTGTCAATTACTAATTCAATGGTATGTTCCTTATTTTTCGTAAGAACATTATCGCCCTCTCCATCAAAAACAATCTCTTCTAGAAGAATTTCATTTTTTTCATCAATTATTACTCGAGTAAATCCTTCTTTGATTAGTTCCTTAGTTAATGGTTTGAAATTTCCTTTAGAGTGTTTAATTAATGGAGCTATTACTCTAATGTTTGTTCCTTCTTTCATTTCTAATGTTCTTTTTACCATTTCTTGTAAAGTTAAAGGACTAATATCTTTCCCACATTTAGGACAATAAGGTATTCCCACAGTAGCAAATAGTAATCTCAAATAATCATTTATTTCAGTTACCGTTCCTACAGTAGAACGAGGATTCCTTCCGGCTGATTTTTGATCAATAGCTATTGCAGGGGATAATCCTACTATCTTTTCAACTTCTGTATTATCTGCTCTCCCTAAAAATTGTCGAGCATAGGTTGATAATGATTCAATAAATCTTTTTTGCCCTTCTGCAAAAAGAGTATCTAATACCAAAGATGATTTCCCTGATCCTGATATACCTGTTATTACAGTTAGTTTATTTTTAGGTATATGTACATTGATATTTTTGAGATTATTTTTACTGGCTCCTGTAATAATAATTTCCGAACTTTGCTTAACGCTTGATTTCCTGGTTCCATTTCCAATTGTAGATGGTGCTACAGTTAATTCATTAAATAAAACTTTTTGAAGAGCTAATCCTGTATATGAATTTACATTTCTAGCAATATCTTCAGGAGTACCGGTACCAACAATTCTTCCTCCCTCTTCTCCTCCTTCGGGACCAAGATCTATAACCCAATCAGCACACTTAATGACATCTAAATTGTGTTCTACAACTATTACGGTATTTCCTGCATCAACTAATCTATTTAATACATCCAACAATTTATTGACATCATATGAATGTAATCCAACGGTTGGCTCTTCTAAAATATATAATGTTTTTCCAGTTGCCCTTTTGCTTAATTCTCTTGAAATCTTAATTCTTTGAGCTTCTCCACCACTTAAAGTTGTAGATGATTGACCAAGTTTCACGTAATCTAATCCTATATCTTGCATTGTTTGTAGGATTGTAGCAATTTTCGGGTGTTCTTTAAAGAACTCTAGAGCCTCATTTACTGTCATATCCAATACTTGGTAAATGTTTTTGTCACGATATTTTATTTCCAATGTTTCAGCACTGAAGCGTTTACTTTCACAAACTTCACATTCAACTTCAATATCAGGTAAGAATTGCATCTCTATTTTGTTATATCCTAATCCATTACAAGCTGTACATCGACCTTGTTTGGTATTGAATGAAAATCTTCCCTTCTGGAAGCCTCGTGCTTTTGCTATTGGAATAGTTGCATAGAAATCTCTGATCAAATCTAATACTTTTGTATATGTTGCAGGTACAGATCTCGGGGTATAACCAATGGGAGATTGATCGATTTCGATAACCTTGTCAAGATGTTCTATCCCTAAAATTTCTGTGTGTTTTCCCGGCCTAGTTTTTGCTCTATTTAGTACTCTTGCAAGAGCTTTCCAAAGTATCTCACTTACAAGTGTGCTTTTACCAGAACCGCTTACACCCGTTATACAAATAAATAATCCTAAAGGAAACTCTACTTCAATCTCTTTTAGATTATTTTCAGAAGCTCCTATTACAGTTAATTTTTTTCCATTACTTATTCTTCTTTCATCTGGGATTTTTATTTCTTTTATTCCAGAAAGAAATTGTCCAGTAATTGATTGTTTTGTACTAGCTATTACACTAGGAGGTCCTTCACTCACTACCTCTCCACCAAAATTCCCCGCGTGAGGTCCTATATCTATTAACCAATCTGCAGCGAGCATTGTATCGATATCATGCTCAGAAACAAGAACAGTATTTCCTTTATCACGCAAACTTTCTAAGGTTCTAATTAATTTCATATTATCTCTGTTGTGTAAACCAATGCTAGGTTCATCTAAAATATATAAAACATTTTCCAAACTTGAACCAATTTGTGTTCCTAATCTTATTCGTTGACTTTCTCCACCCGACAAAGAATTGGCTCTTCTAGTAAGTGTTAAATATGGGAGACCTACATTAATTAGAAATTGTAATCTTAATATAATTTCCTTTATAAGACTTTGAGCAATTTCCTTCTCCTCTCCTTTTAGCTTTATGTTATAAAAGAAATCAAGGCAGTTTGAGACTGAGATTTCTGACAAGTTAGCGATAGTTTTTCCTTTGAAAAATACTGATCTACTTTCTTCTTTCAATCCAGAACCGTTACATACAGAACACTTTACAGGTGTAGTATATTCTTCTATTTTTCCTCTTATATATTGAGAACTTGTTTGTCTATAACGATTCATTATTATTGTGTTAATGCCTTTAAACTTGAGTTTTATAGTTCCTTGCCCTTTTCCACCTCTTGTATCAGACCATGAGAAATCATAATCAACTAACATTGTTTTATTGGGACCATAAAAAAAATCATTCCATTGGTGTTCTGTAATATCTTTTAGTGGAGTATTAATAGTAAATCCTAAGCTTTCGACAAAAGCTTTCATCCTAGCTAGTCGAATATTCGTTATCTTGAATCTTTTTGTTTGAAGATCGTAATCTGAGAAAGCCCCTTCTGCTATTGAAAGATTTCTATCAGTAATTAGCAGATATGGATCAATTTCAATTGTTGTTCCCAAACCATTACAAAATGTGCAAGCGCCATGGATGGAATTAAATGAAAAATTTCTAGGTTCTAATTCAGGGAAACTCAAACCACAAATAGGACATGCTAAATGTATTGAAAATAATTTCTCCAAATCATCATCAATTTGAATTGAAGTATCATCATCTTCAACAGGCTTATCTTTTTTTGGTCTTTTCTCTTCAGCTAATTTTCTTTTCTTTTGAGTTGCTTCAGCTGTTGTTATAATTACTAATCCATTTGACAAATTAATTGATAGCTCAACAGCTTCTGATATTCTACTTTTATCTTCATGAGTGACAGTCAAACGATCTATTACAGCTTCAATAGTATGACGATAATATCTTGAGAGAATCATTTCCTCATCAGTCATTTCATCTAAACGTTTTATATCATAATCAATTCTAGCTCTTGCATAACCTGCTTCAGCTAATGCTTTCAATTCCTTTTGATATTCACCTTTCCTATCCTGGACTATCGGTGATAAAATCATAATTTCTTTATTAGAATATTCATCAATAATTTGTTCAACAATTTTTGAAGCTGTTTGAGCTTTAATTTCCACATTACACTTAGGACAATGAGGAATTCCCACTCTTGCAAATAATACCCTTAAAAAATCATAAATTTCTGTTACAGTTCCTACTGTACTCCGAGGATTGTAACTTGTGGTTTTTTGACTAATGGAAACTGCTGGCGATAATCCTTCAATTGAATCAACATCAGGTTTATTCATTTGCGACATAAATTGTCTAGCATAAGCAGATAATGATTCTATGTACCTTCTTTGCCCTTCAGCGAAGATAGTATCAAAAGCAAGAGAGGATTTACCGGATCCTGAAACACCCGTAAGAACAACCAATTTTCCTCTAGGTATTTCTAGATTAATATTTTTTAAATTGTGTTGTCTAGCACCTTTAATGATTATATGTTCATGAATATCCTCGGAAGTCAAAATTACTAAATCCTCGACAAGTATGTGGCTTTAAAGTAAGTATGGTTTATAAATAACCATAATTTTTTAATTACAATCAAGTTACAAATATCACTTGACCATCTTTAATAATAATCTCAAATAAAGTCTTGTCTTTATTTTGATTATTTCTTTATCGTTCCATTTTTACAATATAAAGACAAACTAACCTTTCATTAAGAGCAAAGAGTTGAGAGGTTACCGAAAGTATTAATTATGTTTAAAATTCTTCTATTTTTGTTGTTAGAAAGTGGGTTAGTGAAATAGTGAACACGAATACTATTTATTATGAGAATTGTATCACAGGTATTCCTAATAGAATTACTTCAAATTCCATTGATTTAGTAATAGCTGATCCTCCTTTTGGGATTAATTTTGATGGCAAGGGAAATCAGTACAATAGAAAAAGTGAATTTGTAGTTAATGGATATAATGAAATCTCTCAAGATAACTATTTTGATTTTTCTAAAGCTTGGATAGAAGCTATTTTTCCTATAGTAAAAGAAACTGGGAGCGCATATATATTTTCAGGTTGGACGAATTTGAAAGATATTCTTATGGCAATTGATGAAGTAGGATTTCACACTCTAAATCATATTATATGGAAATATCAATTTGGTGTCTTTACTAAGAGAAAATTTGTTACAAGCCATTACCACATCTTATTTGTGGTTAAAAACACTAAAAAATATTATTTTAATAAAATTGAAAATTACCCAGAAGATGTTTGGGAGATTAAGCGAGAGTATTTGCCTGGTGAAAAGAAAAATTCTACAAAATTACCGGAACAATTAGTTGAAAAATTAATATTATATTCAAGCCAAAAAAATGATATCGTTTTAGATCCTTTCATGGGTAATGGTACTACAGCTGTTTCTTGTATAAAACTCAACAGAAAATACATAGGATTTGAAATTAATTCTCATGCAGAAACCATTATAAAAAATAATATTGAAAAAGCAAAGATGAGCATAAATTTGTAGGTCCGTCCATGACTCTTCACACCTCATTGAAGGGGTAAACCTTATTCTCAGTGTAACTTAAGGTTTGAACAGACCCATATAATCATTTTTTTTATTTACTAAAAGTCTTTTCAATGACATTTAAATTGCAGGGGTAGTATAAGAAAGCTTTAAAACCTCTGATTATATTCTAGATACAAATAACAGAGATAGTCATGGAAGTGATATGGCATTTTACTTCCAAAAAATGATAGTATACTATCACTTTATGACAACTATCTTCTAACAATAAGGTCGATAACATCTATGAGTAATGAAGCATGGTTTCCAAATGAACCTTTGATGTACAGCATTTTATTACTAGTTTCATTAGGTATTGCTTTAATCGTTTTTGTAGTACTATTTTTTGTCACTGCAGGTTATGGCCGACATGGTTCAGAGCAATGGGGTCCTCGCATTAATAGTAATTTAGGTTGGTTCATTATGGAGGTACCAACTATAATCATAATGGGGTTATGTTATTTGGTTAGTGAAAAAAGAAATAGTATAACGCATATTGTTTTCTTGGGGATTTGGCTTGCACATTATGCTCATCGTGTTTTTATTTATCCTTTTAGAATAAGAAATGGTAAAAAAATGGCTATTAATGTTATGTTAATGGGTTTTGTTTTTAATTTAATTAATACTTATATTCAAGGACGATGGCTTTATTTATTCTCTACTGATACCTATGTTGGAAAAGCTTTACTATTTCCACTTTCAAACGCTATTTATGATATTAAATGGCTTTATTCCCCACAATTTATTGTTGGTTTTACTATCTTTGTTTTTGGTTTCTTTATCAATAAACAATCTGATCATATCTTGAGAAATCTACGAAAACCTGGCGATAAAGAACGTTATAAAATTCCTAGTGGTGGATTGTATAGGCGTTTATCTTGTCCTAATTATTTTGGTGAGATTTTAGAATGGATGGGTTGGGCTGTCTTAACCTGGTCTATTGCTGGAGTATATTTCACGTTTTGGACAACAGCAAACCTCTTACCACGAGCTATTTCCCATCATAAGTGGTATAAAGAAAACTTTGATGATTATCCTGAGGATCGAAAGGCACTAATACCTTTTCTACTCTGAGTAGTTTTTCAATGTTTTTCACTTTTTATTTCTAATTATTTTTAAAGTAAATTATACTATTTTATGGTTAAGTGAATTTATTGGTGAATATAAATGACAATTAATAAGAAAACACCTTCCTTTGAGCTAAACCCTGAAGGATTAGGTAGTATTGTTGTTTATGCTCTATTTATTGCAGGATTTTTAGGCGTTTTAATGTATTTTGCTTTTTATTATCAAAATATGGTTTTATATATCAGCATACCATTTATTCTTCTTTTAGGTTTCTCTGGTTAATGCTTTACATTCCATATAGACTTTATTTACGTCTAAAAAGGCCCATTGATACAATAGTTTTTAGCAATAATGGGATAGTAATTGAAAATAAAAAAATTGATTTGTATAAATCTATTCCTTGGAAAAAAATCAATGAAATTACTATAATTAAAAAGGATGCTGACAAAAAACCGGAAGAAATTCTCATAAGCACCTTAGAAGAGGTCACTATAATTAATTTGAAATTATATCATACTTTCTTTACTTCAACTGAAGATATAGGGGAAAAAATTTCTACTATTTGTGAACATTTTAATTCAATTAAAAATCAAAATAATTCTTCATTTGATTAATTTTTAATAAAATACCTAAGATTGAAAAGGATTATAAGGAAGTTCTACTCGTTATACTTTAACACTAAATTATTTACTCCATTTAAGGTATTTCTATTTCATCATAAAAAGAGAAAATAAGAAAAAAATTAAAGAGAAAAGATACTTATAGTGTTAATATCAAGAATTCTAAAAAAATCCTGTAGTTGAAGTAAAAAATGCCTAAAGTAGCATATGAACCTATATCTGCAAAGGATGCTTTAAAACAGATAAAGGACCTTTGTAGTATTATTGTTGATTTAGCATATTCTGCATTAATTTATGAAGATAGAGGTCTTGCTGAAGAGATTAAAGAGCTTAGAGATTTAGTAGTCAATTTGGACTATCTCTTAAAAATGTCTTTACAGGTAGCTGTACGAGATGGGAAAGACGCTCAAGCAACGTTACCATTATTGGTTCTAGGAGAAGCAAGTACAGATATTGCCAATTCTGCTACAGATATTGCTAATGTTATTCTAAAAGGTTTTACTGTCCATCCATCAATTAAAGAGCTTTCCCAAAAAGTTGCTAGAGACCTTATGCGAGGGGAAATCTCTGATGAATCTATTCTAAAGGGATATACAATTTCAGATATCATTCAAAAAATGAATTATTCAATTACTATTTATGCAATAAGAAAAGATGGGAAATGGAAAATCATTCCAGATAAAAAATCAATCTTAGAGTCAGGAGATATAATCTTAGCAAGTGGTTCAATGTCTGGAATTAGTTTGTTAAAATTACTCGTTGGTGGAACAGCTGAAGAAATAGCTCCTCCTGAAGAAGATGATGAAGATCTTGAATCTGAAATTTTGACTGATTCGATTGTTGATTATTTAATTGCTTTAAAAGATACAAGTGAAGTAATGGTCGATTTGTCATATGGTGCTGTTCTTTATAATAATAAAGAATTAGCACAGCTTGTTTCAAATATGGAAAAACGCGTAGATACAATAAGAAATAAAGCTGAGATAGCAATTTTACGTTTAGCAAAAACATCGAATGATGATCTTCCTTCTTTACAAGGCTTAATACGCATAGTTGAAGCAACGGAAAATATCTCTGATGATGCTAATCAAATAGCAAAAATCGTTTTAGCAGAGTTGCCATCACATCCCATTATAGAATTAGTTATAGGAGAATCAACCGAGAGTATTTTTGAAAAATTAGTAGAAAATTCATCTTTGATAGTAGGAAAAACTGTTCCAGCAGGGAATTACTTAGATGATTTTGGCATTCGAGTGTTGGCGATCAAACGTGCTGGTGGTCATTACTTTAAACCCAGACGCAGAACAAAGATTCGAGCTGGTGATACGATTATTTTTACTGGTTTAAGGGATGCTTGCAATGCTTTCCAAATGCGAGAAGAAGAGGCTGTTGAAGAGAAAGAAGCCGAAATCGAAGCTACTAAAAAAGCAGCTGAAAAAGTTGTAAATGATGTTGTTAGTAAAGTTACTGAAGAGGTTACTGATAAAACAGCAAAAGAGGTTTCATTAAAAACAGCACAAGGTGTTGCAACAAAAGCAGCAGAAAGAGCTCACGCTAAAGTCGTTTCAAAAGCTGCATCAGACGCTACATCAGAAGCCACGGAAGTAGCATCAAAAGAAATGACTGATAAAATTGTTACAAAAATTGTAAAAGATACAATAAAAACAGCCAAAGCAGAACATCAAGAATTGAAAGATGTTTATTTACAAGCAGTAAAAGAAGTTGTAGAAGCTGCTGCTAAAAAAACAATTGAGGGTTCTAAGAAGAAAGTAGAGCAAATGGCTAAAGAAGCAGTAGAAGATAAATTAGTTGAAAAGTCTAATAGTGTAATTAAAAAAGCATCAGACGCTGCAACTAAGAAAGCTGCAGATGAGGTTGAGATTATTGTAAAAGATGCAGTAAAAATGGATACCGAACGAGCTGCAAAACGTGCTGCTACAGAAGCTATTAAGGAAACAGCTTCAGTAGATGAACCTGAGAAAATGGTAAAAGATGCTGCAACAGAAGCAGCAATTGAAGTAGCAGAGAAAGCTGCGGAAAAAGCAGTTGAAAGAAGTGGTAAGAAAGCAGCTTCAAAAATTGCCGAGGAAACAGCTCTAGAAGTAACAGAACAAGAAATTAAGAAAGCTGCAACTAAAGCTGCAAAAGAAGTCGTTGAGGAGGTCTTTGAAAAAGAAGTTAAAGAAGCAGTTCAAAAAGCTGCTGAAGAAGCTGCTGCTGAACAAGCAACGAAAAAAGAATGAACTTAGTAGTCGAATATTTTACTCTAGACGAGTAAAAACTATTACTGTTAATGCTATTCGCGTGTATGCATAGCCCCTAACAGAAGGGTGAATTAAATGTCGTTGACCGCAGATTTGGGCAAGAAAACAACTATTAATCTTTTTTTTGGAATATTTCTGCAAGCTTTAATTGCCCTTTCATTTGATGGTGGTGGTATAGTCTCGGGAACTATTGCTAGTGTAGCTATGAATACACAACAAATAAAATGGATTTTATTGATGTACGGTCCCTTACTTGCTGCAAGAGGGGATATCGCTGTTCTAGCAGGAAAACTTGGCACTGGTCTTCATTTGGGCGCAGTTAAACCAACATTTAGGAAAAACACTCCAATTTACAAAACATTATTAGCTTCAACCTTGACTATTGCGATGATTGATGCAGTATTAGTTGGTATAATTACATATATAATGAATTTACTAACGTTTCCTGTAAAATATAAAGTTCTGGATCCTACATTATTTTTTGTTATACCAGTTTTAGTTATGGCAATAACTGCTCTAATCTCAACACAAATAACTAGCTTTGTTGCATTCTTTACTTACAAAAAAGGAATGAATCCAGATATTTATGTAATTCCTGTGATGTCAACAGTAAATAATATTCTAATTACTGCAATTTATGCGGGTGTTTTATTTATCCTTAAGCCATGGCAAATTGGTGGAGCAGATGACACTTACTGGTCCCCCGCACTACCTGGTAGCAAAGAAATGTTGCCTACTTATATAGCTATTATTCCAGCAATATTAGCTATTATAGGAATACTTTTTGTGATTCTAAAAAATAGAAAAGATCATGAATATCGAAAAATGATGAAAGAAGCTATTTTCGCTGTTTTTGCTAGTGCTCTTATAGGAACCATTACAGGTTTCACCTTAACTAAAGGTGAACAAGCGTTAGAAGATTTTCCACAATTATTAGTTGCTTTTCCTGCATTAATTGGCACTCTGGTTGATCAGACTGCTATAACTGCTAATATTTTGATAACTGACTTCTCAGCGGGTTATGTAGAAGCTAAACTGAGTTCTATTAAAAAACCGAAAGTTTTCACTACCTTTTTAGGTATAGGACTTGGTGGAATTATTATAACAATTCTTCTGACTGCTGTTGGGACATTTATTAAATGGGGTTCAGTAATGAAGCTATGGCATATTGCTATGGTTATGCTAGTTAATGTTATGGCAAATATCTTAGGTTTTATTATTGTGGGGCTCCTGATATATGTCTTAGCCATCGTTGCTTTTAGAAGAGAAATTGATCCGGATAATTTTGCCATTCCACTTACAGCCTGTTTAGCGGATTTGACATGTGCAAGTTTTATCATTATCTTTTCACAAGGTATGCTTCTCCCCTTAGTTGCATGAAATTACCCCCTATTATTTTTGATAAGTTTATCATTTGATTTAATATTAACTTATTTTTTTAATTATATGTATTAACAATTAATTAAAATTACCATTTATTCTGAAACATTCAAATACTTTTATTATCTTCAATTCAATCATCTAACAAATTCATGAAAGCAATTAAAATGACTGATGAAGATTGTGGATATTTTTTGGATAGTATATCATAGATTTTTCCACAAAAAACATTAAAAGCAAAAATTGTTTTCTTAACAAATAGTAGGAGATAGTTTTTCCAGACAACTGGAAAATTTCTACATTTCAGCAGTAAATATTATTGTTGAAGGAGTAATTAATATGTATATAGTTCCTTAAAAACAGGTGAATTAAATGGTATCTACCACAGAATTAGGCAAGAAAACAGCTGTTAATCTCTTTTTTGGAATATTTATCCAAGCCTTAATAGCTCTTACCTTTGATAGTGGTGGAATAATTTCAGGAACTATTGCCAGTATTGCTATGAATACGAAACAAATCAAATGGATTTTATTGATGTATGGTCCTTTACTTGCTGCGAGAGGGGATATTGCAGTTCTCGTAGGAAAACTTGGTACTGGTCTCAATTTAGGTACTGTAAAACCAACTTTTAAAAATAATACTCCTGCTTACAAAAGCTTCTTAGCTTCAACCTTAACCATTGCTATGTTTGATGCTGTATTAATTGGGACTGTTACTTATGTTATGAATCTGATTACATTTCCTGCTGAATATAAAGTTCTTAATCCCACATTATTTTATGTTATACCGACTCTGGTTTTAGCCTTAGCTGCTCTTATATCAACTCAAATAACCAGTGCTGTTTCTTTTTTCACCTATAAAAAGGGCTTAAATCCAGACATTTATGTCGTTCCAATAATGTCTACAACAAATAATATCTTAATTACTGTTATTTTTGCTGGTGTATTATTTATCCTTAAACCATGGCACGTTGGTGAAGCAACTGATCCTTTCTGGTCCCCCGCACTACCAGGTAAAGAAATGCTGCCTACTTATATAGCTATTATTCCAGCAATATTAGCTATAGCAGGGATATTATATATTATTATGAAGAAAAGAAAAGATCATGAGTATCGTAAAATAATGAAGGAATCCGTCTTTGCTGTTTTTGCTAGCGCTCTAATTGGTACTATTACTGGAGTAGTCTTAACTAATGGTGAAAAAGCTTTAGATGAGTTTCCACAATTACTTGTTGCTTTTCCAGCCTTAATTAATACTCTGGTTGACCAAACTTCTATTACTGCTAATATTTTAATAACTGATTTCTCAACAGGTTATGTTGAACCTAAACTGAGTTCTATTAAAAAACCGAAAGTATATGCCTCTTTCTTAGGTATAGGTGCAGGTGGACTTCTAATTACTTTACTGCTGTCTCTTGTTGGAACTTTTATCAAATGGCGTTTTGTTGAGCTTAAATGGCTTACAGTCATGGTTATGTTAGTCACTGGATTGGCAAATATCCTAGGTTTTATTATTGTAGGATTTCTGATTTATGTACTGGCAATGGTAGCTTTTAGAAAAGAAATTGATCCGGATAATTTTGCTATTCCTATAACTGCTTGTCTTGCAGATTTAGCTTGTGCTGGATTTATCATTATATTCTCATCTGGTATGCTTTTACCATTTGTTAATTAGTGAAAAATTAGGTTCACAATTTAACTTTTTACTTCATTAAACACATTATTCTATATTTCTTTTATTAGTTAATTATTTAATATCTTATTAATTTTGAAACATTAAAATACTTAATTTACAATTGGTTATTTGCCGAACCAAATCAAAATAAGAAATCTGTTTTTACTTTTATATAGAAGAAATTTCTCAGTGAAAGTAATTTTCCACAGAAAGATTAAAAATAAAAAAGGTTTTCTTATCAGAGTGTTTGGAGATTGTCTTTCCAATTGTTGGAAATTTCTTCATAGTGGCGACTAAAATATGTAAGAAATTAAATGTAGGTAAATCAAATGGTTCGAATTAAAATAAAAGAGTGGTTCAAAAAACCAACAGTGTTACGGATCGTTTTCCTTATTGCTGTGCAAACAATGTTAGCTCTTTTATTTGACATTCTAGGGTTAGGTGCAGGAAGTATCGGTTCCTTCACTTTTATGAGTTATGCTAGAAATTTTAGTACAGCTGCTCCATTCATTATTTTGTTATATCCACCATTACTATCTTCTGATGGTGGTATTGGTGTTTTAGTAAGTCATCTAGGTACAGGATTACATATTGGTTCTATAAAACCTAAATTGTTTAAAAATACTGAACAATATTATTCCTTAATATCTGCGGTTCTAACAATAGGAACATTCAGTTCAGTTTGTATTGGTTTGATAACATATGTAACCAATCTAATTATTTTTGGTGGTAATCGAATCATTAATCCATTACCTTTTATAGTAATACCAATTCTGAGTTTAACTATCGCCTCCCTTATTTCATCACAGATTGCTAGTGTAATGGCTTTTTACATGTTTAAGAAAAAACTCAATCCCGATGTTTATGTTTATCCTGTTATGTCTACAGTAAATAACATAATTAGTACCCTCCTTTATGCTGCTTTGATAGCTCTCTTGAAACCAGCTAATTGGTTTTCTGATGGTGGTATTTCCATTACAAAAGGAACATATTTCACTCTAATTCTTGTACTTTTATATCTAGGTTTTATTGGATATCTTATTTCTAGAAATGTTAAAAAGAAAAATTACAAGAAAATACTCAAGCAAGCTTTACCCATACAATCTGTTACTCTTACAATAAATTCCTTAACAGGTGGTATTTTAAGTGGAGCTGAAGGGGGATTAGCACAAATGCCAGGATTATTCCTTATTTATCCTGCTCTAATAGACACTCTGGGTGATGAAGTTACAATTATAGCAAATACTACTTCAACAAATCTCTCATTAGGTACAATTGAACCTAAATTAAAAGCACTATTAGACAAAGATCAATGGACAAACTTAGTTGGGGTTTATATTGCTGGTTTCTTTCTGCATGTAATTTATGGTATATTTGGTTCAATCATTGTAGGTGATTACCAACATATAGGGTTAGTTTTGCTTTTTTCACTGGTCATTAATTTCTTTGGTTTTATTTTTGTACAAATGATATCATTGCTGCTGATTATATTTAGTTTCAGAAAAGGATTAGATCCTGATAATATTGCTGTTCCAATAGTAGCAGCCCTTTCTAGTTTAATTTCTACAGCAATAATTCTATTATTAGTTCTACTTATTTGAATAATGAAAAAAGTTCGATATATTTGCCGTATAGCATATTTTTTTAATCAACCAAAAAACATTATTATTGTATCAATCTAAAAAAAGGATAATTTAATTAGTAAAAAAATGGAGTTCAACATCTTGAGTAAAGTAACACCTGATATGTTAAAATCAAAATTAGTTTTTGATTCAACTGGTACAAGAATTGGCAAAATAATTCAAGTTGTCAGAGAACGATATAAGAAAATAGCCATTGATTTTATTGAGATAGAATTAGAGAAGAAAATCCCTTTAGGTCCTAGAGATAAAGTAAAAGTAAGATCTAAAGATGCTCAATTACAAACAGATGGTAATATCAAAGTGAATTTCACTCGAGATGAATTAAAGGTAATGTGTAAAGAACAAGAATTACAGCGTCATCCTCCAGTAATTTAATCATTTACTTTTTCCTTCAATTTAAAATCAGTTGGCAAATGATTTTTTAATTTTTTAATTAATAGTAATCTATCTTTATCATATTGTGTTAACTCTTTGCTATTAATTCCTTCTTCAAAGGTAATCCATTTGTACTCAGTGTGTTCCCAATTTAATTTCAAATCGCCTTTTAGGTAACGACACCAATAAACTATGAAAACCATAGGAAATTCTTTACTACCTCGATAAAAGAACGAAGTATCTATAGGTATTACAATTTCAACTTCAAGATTTACTTCTTCTAATACCTCTCTTATTATACCAAGTTCTGGATCTTCCCCTTCTTCAAGTCTCCCAGTAACCCCTTCCCATAAATTTGCTCCGACATCTTTATCAGGTGATCTTTTTAGAATAAGGAATTTTTCACTTTTTTCAATAAATGCTCCAACAGCTACATAAAGAGGTTTCATACATTACTATTAGACTATCAATAAAAAAGAATTCTTATGAAATAAAGAAGAAATATAAAAATCGTTTTTTTATTTGATTCTTAATATTTCTAGCTTCATTTCCCCTTCCTTATCAGTTTTTATTTCCAAATGCTGATTTTTAGCACTTACATCAATTGGTGATTTGTTAAGTAAAACAGTAAATCCTTTTGGATACTGTATTTGTGGTACATAGATAATTGTTGGTTCGTTGATTGTTGGATCATTTGTAAATTGTAATAAAAATTTACCAGTTTTTCTATTGAATGACATGGAATGAAGTTTTCCTGTTAGATGTTTTACATAAGGTCTGCAAAAACCTTCAACAGCTCTTCCACCACTATTGATGTCTTTAGGGTCATCTTGTTGATCTCTACTGAAAATCGAGAGGTCTTCTAAATTCCATAAATCACCCCAATCATTACAATTATCAGCAGTATAATTCCATATAGTGTAGTTTAGCAAATTGGCATCCATGCAATCTAAATTTAAAGTAAGTGCATCAATATGCTTCTTCCAATTTCCATCTCTAAAGGCTCGTTTTTTATTCATATTATATGGGATACCAAATTCGCCTATAAGTGTAGGACAATTGTTTAGTTTTTGAGATGAAATTTTGATATTTCTTAATTGATTTATGAAAAGTTTCTTTACGTTCGGGTAAAAGAGTTTAATTTGTTTCGTTTGAGTATCTACAGTAAAATGCTTGAAGAACCTTCTAAGATAAAGGGTAATTCCATCATACCAATGTGATGTATTAACTATATATTTAGCATCATTTTCAGTCCATTGTTTATCTATTGTTGAAACTGATGTTTTTGCTGCTAAAAGAATTTCATGTGGATCTGTTTCAATGAAAATCATTGCATCATTATCAACATTATGGATCATCTTTGCAAATTTATTGATAAATGGTTTCATATAATTCCAAAAGAAATTAGTTTTTCCACTTTCAGAGAAGTAAAATGGTCTTTTTAGAACTGGTTTTCCAGAAGAATCTTCTTCATATATACCAACTTCTTTCCAAATATCCTTCGCATGTGGCAACCAACAAGAAACACCTTCAGGATTCACTAGCTTTGTTTTTGTTTGTTTCATTCGAACTCCCTTGATTTCATAATATGGGATATTCATTGGATAACCACCTGCAGTTGCAAATGCTTCAAAACCAGTAAAACGTAATCCCCAAGCTAGGTCATAGGATTCCCTAAGATCTTTTTTCCCTATATATCCCTTATTTGGTTCATTCCAAATATCATAACCAATAATATAAGGTAAATCTTTAGTTAATTTTACTACTTCATTAATCGCATTAAAATAATGACTTTGTAAGTAATCTTGGATTGTTTTATTTTCTATTTTAAAATTTGGAGCAAATTCATTTCCACCAAAGAATAGAGTAAACATAGTTGATGAAGCAAAGAGATTATAATTAGATGACCAAATCATCAAAGGATAATCATCTGGATATTTATATTGCATAATTTGCGCTGCTTCAACTTCATTAATTTTAGTAAAATCTAAACCTACTTTCTCAAAGGTCCAACCCGGAGCTCCATCACCTCCTGACATCCTACTCCAAACATCTTGATGTGGATCAATAAAGCAATAAAATTCATATTCATTAGCTTTTTCAAGGATTTTTCTAAGATACTTGAGATAGTCTTGATCATATTTTCCGGGACCAGCATGTTCAATAGCTTCCCATGTAATTAAAAATCTCAAACAATTATAACCCCAATGTTTTAATCTTGAAAAATGTTCATCAGCCTCATCTAATGGAAAAGGTCGCCCAATAAATGATACTTCTTTACAATCGCTAAAATCTGTTTTTATATGGGTGGATCCATCAGGAATCTTAGGAACTTTTGTGCTACCACCTAGATTAACACCTCGTAGTAATACCGTTCGATTTTTTTCATCAACGAAATTTTCTCCTTTGATTTTTAGTTTCACTATCAACAACCTACTTTATTCTAACTAGTAAATGAACAATATTTCATATAGTTTTCCCAATTGTTTTACAAACAATTTTAATAAATAAATAGATTCAAGATTATAAATCAACTTATCAATGTATCAAGGATGAAATATTTACTAAAAGCCTATTTTCGGGAGCAAAATACTAGATGACAAATATAATTAAGATAATAGATGAATGGGCAATTCTTGGTAGACCGGGCTATGCTGGTAAAAAGAAAAGATTACGTCGATCAGAATTGGCCACTAAATTTGGTGAAAATAATTGGACTATTTTTCATTTAGTCGATGGAAAATTACTCTCTCGAGAAGATGCACTCACACACTTTGAAAAAAGTTATTTGAAATATTTTAGTGAAAATCCTGAAACGTTAGAGTGGTTAATTAATTATGCTTCAGAAATTTATGATACAGCTCCCTCAAATGTCGATTCTAAATTGGATTATTCCATACAAGAAACAGAAGCTGCTCACTTGCATGACATAGCAATAAGACGAGTATTAAAACAATTAGGAAGAGAATTTCAAGGAAATACTCTATTACAAATTCGTGGTGAGGAAAGTGATGGGTATATTCTCACAACAGGTCAAATTGCCTTTTATAAGCCTGAGCTTATCATAAATCCACAGCTTAAGGGTTGGTGGAAGAAAAACAGTATCGAGTCATATTGGCAAAGTAATAAAGTATTAGCAGTAAAATTTGAAAAATTGGTATCTATGTCTAGACCTATGATTGGTGTCGTACTTAGGAAAGATATTCATATGGGCAAGGGGAAATTTTCTGCTCAAGCTTCTCATGCAATTGTTAGCTTGTTACCACAAAGAGGATTAAAATGGGATTTCGATTCAAAACCTATCGAAATATGGACTGTTAGTGGTGAAGAGAATTTATTAGGAATATATCGTCGGGTTTCAAAACTGGATATTAATAGCTCTATAATTCAAGATGCGGGTAAGACTCAATTAGCTCCAGGTACAAGAACTTCTGTAGGTATAGGACCAATTAATGAAGCATTATTTGACAAGATTATGTGTGAGTATGAAGCAACTCCCTTAGAAAGTGCACCTAGGACATATTGCAAATTTAAAAATCTAACAATTTCACCCTTTTGATAATATTTTAAAGATGTTTTCAATTGTAGTAATTGCTCGATTGAACAAAAGTCTTTTGAATAGATTCCATTCAATTTGATTACAATAGACTTTTGAGATAGTCAAACAATAATCTCCCGGTAGGAAAACCAAAATGGTGAAAATAAAACAGGGTGACTTTATTAAAATAACCTTTAATTTACTCGTTAAAGAAACAGGTCGCATAATTGAAACCACAGATGAAAAAACAGCTAAAAAAGCTGATATTTATGATGAGAAAAGCAGTTATGGTCCACGTTTAATGATAGTTGGAAATGAAGAAATGTATCTTAAACGATTAAATGAGGAGATCATAGGCAAAGAAGTTAGCTCAAAATTTAAGTGCTCTATCCCTCCTGAAGAAACATTTGGACAATGGGATAATACTAAAGTTAAACTCTTAGGAAGAAAGGAGCTAGTTGCTAAAAATATCATTCCTGAAGTTGGTCGTCAAATCCAATGGGGTAATCAAACAGGTATTGTTAAGAACGTTGTAGGTGGTAGAGTAAGAGTAGACTTTAATCATCCACTTGTCGGTCAAATCATTACCTATGAAGTAAATATTCTTGAGAAAATCAATGGTGTTAAAAATCAAATCGAAGCACTAATTGATTATCGAATACCTGGTATCGATCTTAGTACTTTTACAATTATTGATGAAAAAGGAAAAGTTACGATAAGTATTCCTGAAGAACTTTTAACAAAAGATTTGTACATTCAATTACGAAAGATACGAATAGCTTCAGATATAAATGCGAATATCCCAGACAAAAAAGAAGTAGTATTTATTGACAGCTTTAAGTTTCCTGAAATTCAATAAATACCTTCACTTTTACTTTCCTTTTCTGAGATACCAGCCTAAATCCATAAGGTTTTGGAGAGCTTCTTTATTTGCATTTTCTTCTAATCTTAATTCCTTTGCTGATAGAAGCAATTTCCCTATCCCTAAGCAATCACCTTTTTCATTCATCACAAATATTCTCTCTTTTTCATAAAAAGTTTCATCACAAAAAATAATTGATTTACTTAACACGTTTCTTTGATAAAGAAATAGTTGTTCAGCTTCAGAATTGATAATAACTTTCTTTTTGGATAATTTAGCTATTTCAAAAGCTCCTCCCAGTGAAAGGTGAAATTCTTCATCTTTAATTTCTCCTAATCCCAAACCAACAGAATAAGGAGTGATTTGTGGATTTATCTCTAATAAAGCATTTGTTTCATTATTTGTGATAAAAATTTCAACCCAATTTCCTTCCCCTGCTAGTAAGAAACTTCCTCTAATAAAAATCTCTAAATTATGAGAACCAAGCCATTCTTCAAGTGTATCTAATACTAATTTTTCTTCAGCTACATTTAACTTTCTATAAACTATCATTATTAATCCATTTCCTCCCGAAGCTTCATCTTACAAACAAAAAAACCTTCAGTACCATTTAGATGGGGATATAGCCTTCGAGCCTTTTCCAAATCCGGATGGTAATTAACATCAAAAGCTGAAGTTAGACCACTTTTGAATTTATTAAAACCAGGTTCTAGTATTTCTAACGGATATTCGCTAATAGCCCAATTTATTAATTCTTCATTTTCTTCAGGAGCAGTAGAACAAGTAGAATAAACAAGCTCTCCATCTTTTTGCAAGGATTTTAAAGCTGCGGTTAAAAGTTCCTTTTGAAGATCAGCCATACGTTTAATATCATGTATTGTTCTAGTAGTTCTTCGAGTTCTATCTAAAGCCATTAATCCTTCCCCAGAACAAGGAGCATCTAATAATATTTTATTGGCTTTTAAATGCAATTCAGGGATTTGTCTACCATCTTTTCTTATTATTATATTATTCTGAACACCACATCGAGCTAAATTTGATCTAAGAGATTTTATTCGATCTCTTGAGATATCAACGCAAATTAAGGTTCCTTCATTATTCATTAGCTGAGCAAGATGAGTTGCTTTTCCTCCGGGAGCTGCTGCAAGATCAATGACTAATTCCCCTGGTTGAGGATTCAAAATAAGAGGGGGTAACCATGAAGCTACTGATTGGACAAAATAGTAACCAGCTAAATACTCAGTGGTTGCTCCTAATGAGTAAGGTTCTTTTTCAACCTGAAATCCATTAGTATACCATTCCACATCTTTAAGTATGAAACCTTTTTTGAGCAATCGATTTTTTAATGCATTAACAGATATTTTTAATGTATTAACTCGAATTGAGGGAAGAGGTTGTAGTTCATATGCCTTTATCATTTTTTTTGTTTCTTCAATTCCATAAATTTTAATAAATCTAGAAATGGTTTCAACTAAATAACCATACTTTTTAGCTAGGTCTTTAATTTCTTGTGAAACCATTTTAATCAACTCTTTTAATGAAGTATCGAATATTTTTTTACTCTATAATGGTTAATAATGATTACTTAAGATAAAGGTCTATTGTTAAATTTTTTCTGTGATAAAGATGACTCAAAAAATTGATCAATTCGAAATACTCAAAAAAGATATGATGAGATTTCTAGAAGAACGTGATTGGATAAAATTTCATACTCCAAAGAATATCGCTATGTCAATAGCTATTGAAGCGGCAGAATTAATGGAGCTATTTCAGTGGACGAATCCTCCCAAGGAGGAAATTCTTGTAGATGAAGCAATTTTAGCTCGTATAAAAGATGAATTGGCGGATATACTGATTTATTCTATTAGTATGGGTTTACAATTAAATATTGATTTATTTGCTTGTATAAAGGATAAAATGAACAAAAATCATGAAAGATTTCCACCAAAAAGTAAGGAAATTACAGAATAAAATCAAAGAATGATTTGTTTTGAGCGTCATTTTACTTTGAATAAAAATAAAATGAAAATCTAGTTATTAATAAGATTTTAAAGGCGAATTTTTTTAAATGCCATAAACGCAATAATTAATAACGATAAAGAAGATATTTTCGATAGGAAATTAACCTAAGTTAGTTACATAACAAAGGTCTTAAAAATAAAAAAAACTACATTTCAGATGGAGAAATACTTTCATAGAATATAGTTAAACAAAGATTATCTGCAAAAAACGGAAAATTTGTAGAATTTAGTAAAAAATAAAATGTGTATAAGGGGCAAAAATAATTGGCATGGTATGATTTTCTCTTTAGTTTTCCGGGTATATCTGATCCCGGTTGGTCAGCATTTTTATATGCATCTATTGCATGGGTTGTAATTCTTCTAGTCTTAGTAATCATTTGGATAGTTACTTCCAAGAAGAAGAAAAGTGTGGATGTTTCCGCCTTGGCTGCTCTAGCGACAACAGAACCAATGGCAGAAGATAGCGCACCAAATGCTGATCCAAAAGAAGTTATGGCAATCTTGTCTATTGAGCGAGTAGCTGCAAGCACAGCTCTTTCTGCAGTGAAAGATGCTCAGAAAAGTAGAAGGATAAGTGGATCTGTTTCCGATTCCTTAACAAATCGTTATCAAGCAAGAATTGCTAAAATTGACGCTGATATGAAACGCCGTTCAGGCGCACAAGAATATAAGAGTCTTGCTGATAGTTTAACACAAAGTAGAGATCGAATAAGAGGCGAAGTGCAAACATTACCTCCCCCACCACCTCCAAGCTCTACTCCTGGTATTCCTCCAACAGCCCCAACAGTTCCAGGTTTTCCAAGTGGACCACCCTCAACATCTGTTCCTTTCACAATTCCATCCATTCCATCCATACCAACAGGCCCACCAATTTCAGGTGTTCCTCCCAGTAAACCAGCTTCACCAATTCCAATTCCACCAAGGATTCCTGCAGTTGGTCCTCCAACAGCAAAACCAACAACCGTTGTTCCACCAAGTGTGGCTCCACCCACTATTTCAACACCACCATTACCACCCAGAATGCCAACAGCACAAACCATAGCACCACCAACAACATCCGATTTGATACCCCCCGCAGTTCCTACATCAGTTCCTATAACAGCACCCCAACCTGCAGCTGACGGTGATTCACAAAGTATTAGCGGCTTAAGAATGGAGATGTTAAGAGAATTAGCAAGATTGAAGAAATTCATGAGTGAAGAAACTCAATAGAATATTCGATAGAAATTTAGAAGGGAAATTTTCCCTTTTTTTAATTTTATAGCAATTACTTCAGCTTAAAATTACGGAATTTTTCTAGCTCTATACGAAATAAAAAAATCATGGAATTGATTCGATGTCAGCAATAAAAAATCTCATCTCAAAATATGATCAGAAGATATCCATTGCTATAATCGGATTAATCAATTCTGGAAAAACTGAATTTGTAAAACGTATTTTGCAAACAGATGAAAGTATTTTAGCTACATTGGATAATTCAACAAATTTTGAATTACAAATTTATGGGAATCTATCACTACTTACTTGGGACTTAATTGATGTTATTCCTCAAGACAAATCACTCTGGAAAAGATCAATCCTGGGAGCTGACGCTATTTTTTATATTATAGATTCAACCGATCCAGCATCCTTTGACCTGAACAAACAGTTAATAGACGATTTGATACGAGATAATTATCCTATGCGTTTGTTGATAATAGCCAATAAAGCAGACTTACCATCTTCCATTTCGATAGGAGAAATAATAGAAGCATTAGATTTATTTGTACTAGATAAAACAAAATGTGAATGTGACCTGTTTAAATTTTCAGCAAAAACGGGAGAGGGAATGTATACCATAGAAGAGTGGTTAAATAAAACATTATTCAAACAAAAAGAACGAATTATTGATTATATCAAAATAGCTGCAGGGGTAATTCTAAGTGAGAGGACAAGTGATATAACAGAAGTAATACTTGATTCTAAACCCACACTTGGATTAATTACTACTATACATGAATTGAAACGCAAAGTAACGATTTTTTCTAGAACAATGCGCTCACATGTTGCAGGGGAAGAAGTTATTGAAATATCAAAATATAAAGTGGTTTTAGTAAAAGGGGTGGAACATGTAGTTGCTTTAGTCATTAATTTGAAGGATTCTGTTCCGAGAACAATAGAAATTGCAAAGAGTATTTTGACCATTACTGGATCTAATTCCTTCCTAAGTGACGCTAAAAAACTTGCTAAAACAATTCGGGATCTCTATCCTCTAGATATCGCTTAAAAAATGAGTTTTTTATAAATATAATACATTAATTACATAATTTACATATGTTACATACCTTACCTGAAACATAAGTTACAATGTTTACATACCTTACATATGTTACATAACTACGTCAATACATTGATTACATAAATTACATTATTTACAATAATTACATAGGTTACATACATTACATATTAAACAATCATTAAAGTTTACTCTCACGGTAAAATTAATTTTTGATTTTTTTCTCTAAAAAGAAGTAATATCTCAAAAGTGAGAAAGTATAAGGGTCATCTAAATTAATGTAAGATAAGGTAATTAATATATTCACTGGGTAATAAAATCAAGTAGATTACAACGGTATAGAATAATTTTTTAATTAAAAGAATTGATAAGAGTCCACAAACCTTAACTGTGTCGTTTGCGCAATGACAGTAAAGAAAGAAATATCATTTATACCCTCTGATTATAAAAAACAGGAGAAATGGCAGCTTAGAATAATTACTGATAGATGTAAGGGCTGTCTATTTTGCATAGAATATTGTCCTTCAGAGATTTTGGAAAGTTCTCCAGAATTCAATGCAAAGGGGTACCACCCACCAAAGCTGAAAGAAGGATTAACAATGGATGACTGTGCAAAATGTGGTTTTTGTGAAATAATTTGCCCAGAATTCTCAATATACCTTGAGAAACAAACGACTCCATTAGAAAAACCGATTAAAAAACCTTAAAATTATAGCAAGGCGAATTTATATGAGTAAGAAAGCACCTCAAGAAGAAATCTTAACCGGGGAGCATTATATAACTGGTAATGAGGCAATAGCCGAAGGCTGTTTAGCTGCTGGCTGCAAATTTTTCGGTGGATACCCAATAACCCCTTCAAGTGAAATAGCTGAAAAAATGGCTGAACGTCTCCCACAAGTGGGAGGAGTATTTATCCAGATGGAAGATGAAATAGCTTCTATAGCAGCCATATTAGGAGCTTCATGGGCAGGAAAGAAGTCAATGACAGCCACTTCAGGCCCTGGGATTTCACTTATGATGGAAAACATCGGACTAGGAGCAATGACCGAAACACCGATAGTGATCATCAATGTCCAAAGAGCGGGACCATCAACAGGGTTACCAACACTAGTAGCCCAAGGAGATGTTATGCAAGCACGATGGGGCTCTCATGGGGATTATGAAATAATTGCTCTAGCACCAAATTCTGTACAAGAAGCTTTTGACTTAGCAGTTGAAGCGTTCAATTATGCAGAAGAATATCGTGTACCAGTTATCATGCTTACTGATGAATCGATCTGCCATATGATGGAAAGAGTAGTGATACCAGCAAAAAGTAAAGTAACCATAAAGAACAGAAAGAAACCTAAAGTAACTCCAAAGGTTTACCAGTCATATAAACCGGATGCTGATATGATTCCTCCAATGGCAGTGGCTGGAGAAGGATATAACGTATTTGTAACAGGATTAACTCATGATGAGAAAGGTTATCCAGCAATAAATGCTGATGCCCAAGAAAAACTAGTAAGAAGATTGTGTGATAAAATTACATTAAATGAAGAAAAAATTAGAAAAGTAGAACAATATATGACCGATGATGCAAAAATACTAGTGGTAGCTTATGGTATAACTGCAAGAGCAGCAAAGGGAGCAGTAAATCTAGCGAGAAAGAAAGGCATAAAAGCGGGATTATTAAGGCTAGCAACGATTTGGCCATTCCCAGAGAAATTAATACATGACATGGCGAAAAAAGTAAACAGTATAGTTGTAGCTGAGATAAATAATGGACAAATTGTAAAAGAAGTAAGAGAAGCTGCAAGAAGTGAAATACCAATAATACTATCGTCAAAATTAGGCGGAAGTGTCCATACACCTGTAGAAATTCTAGCAAAAATAGAGGAGCTAAATAAGAAATGACTATTGCAAAAGAAAAAGTAAGTGATACAATAATAGAATCAAAAGAACATCCTATGGATTATCTGCTAAGAAAAGATAGATTGCCACATGTGTGGTGTAGTGGATGTGGACTAGGAAGTGTATTAAATTGTTTTATTCACGCTATAGCTGACTCAGGATTAGACTCAAAAAAGATTGCAATTGTATCAGGAATAGGTTGTACAGGAAGAATGTCAGGATATTTAAATTTGGACGTATTCCACACAACACACGGAAGAGCAATACCATTCGCTATAGGATTGAAATTAGCAAATCCAGAACTAAAAGTGATTGTTTTGTCGGGTGATGGAGATTTATTTGCAATTGGTGGAAATCACATAATACATGCAGCAAGAAGGAATGCTGACATAACAGTAATATGTTCAAATAATTTTATTTATGGAATGACTGGTGGCCAATTAGCTCCCACTACTCCCCTTGATTCCTGGAGCACCACTTCTCCTTATGGTAATGTTGAACCTGCTTTCAATCTTTGTGCTCTTGTTGCTGCTGCTGGTGCTGTTTATGTTGCTCGTTGGACTTCTCTTGATGCTCGTCGTCTCCAAGTTTCTATGGAGGAAGCAATTCACAAGAAAGGCTTCTCCTTTATTGAAGTTCTTCCCCCCTGTCCTACTACTTTCGGTCGTCGTAATAAATTTGAAACAGGTCTTAAAATGTTGGAATATTTTGATCAGAATACTTCCATTCATCATAATACTGATCCCAAAGATGTTCCTATCATATTTAATGGTAAATTAGTTGTCGGGAAATTTGTTGATCTAAAGGATCGACCCACTCTTAATGACCGTATTGCAAGGATTTCCCTCAAATCTCATAATAATGAATAAGGTGTACTCTATGTCTCGACACGAAATTCGTTTGTGTGGTTTTGGTGGTCAAGGTATTGCCCTTGCTGGTAAGATTCTTGGCTCTGCTGCTTCTTTCTACGAGAAGAAGAACAGTATTACCACTCAATCTTATGGTCCTGAAAGTCGTGGTGGTGCTAGTGCCAGTAATGTCGTTATCTCTGATGAAGAGGTTGACTTCCCTTATGTTACTGAGCCTGAGATCTTTATTTGTATGAGTAAAGAAGCTTATACTACCTATATTGATTCTCTTAAATTGGGTGGTCTTTTCATTTATGAAGAAGACCTTGTCCCTGTTGATGATCGTATCAAGAAAGCAGGCAAGATCTACAAGATTCCAGCAACCGATATTGCTGAAAAAGAACTCGGTAGGAAAATCGTTGCTAATATTGTTATGCTCGGTTTCTTTTCCGAATTGAATGACTTGTTTAATAAGAATGCTATCCTTAAATCTGTTCTCAACATGGTTCCTCCCCGATTTAAAGATTTGAATGAAAAAGCGTTTAAAATTGGCATGAATTATGCTAAAAAAGCCAAACAAGAGGAGGCTTAAAAATAAAATGACCAAGAAAAAATTAGTTGATAAAAGTCATTTAACCGATAAGCGCATTGGTGTCTTTGTTTGTCACTGTGGTAAGAATATTGCTGAACGTGTTGATGTGGAAGAGATTGCTAAATTAACAGCTGATCTTCATGGTGTTGCCTATACTAACCATACTCATTACCTCTGCTCTGAACCCGGTCAAAAAGAGCTCCAAGATGCTATCCGAATTCACAACCTCGATTCTGTTGTTTGTGCTTGCTGTTCCCCAACTTTGCATGAGGAAACTTTCCGTAATGCAGCTGAACATGCTGGTATTAACAGATATGAAGTTGAAATAGCAAATATTCGTGAAAAATGCAGCTGGGTTAGTACTGATAATGATAAAGCAACTGAAAAGGCTCTCCGTATCATTGAAACTAAAGTTGAAAAAGCTCTCCTAAACGAACCTTTAGTACCAGTTTTTGTTGATGTTAACAGGCGCTGTCTTGTTGTTGGTGCTGGTATTACTGGTATACAAGCTGCTCTTGATATGGCTGATGCAGGTTACCAAGTTACTCTTATTGAGCGTTCTCCCACTATTGGTGGTCATATGGCACAGCTTTCCACAACCTTCCCCACTCTTGACTGTTCTCAGTGTATCTTATCTCCTAAGATGTCTGCTATCGCTCATAATGAGAATATTGAATTGATTACTAATGCTGAATTAATCAACGTTGCAGGATTTGTTGGTAACTTTAGTGTGGATATTAAAAAGAATCCCCGTTATGTTATTGAAGACAAATGCAACCTTTGTGGTGATTGCGAGAAAGTTTGTCCTGTCATTGTTCCTAATGAATTCGAAGGTGGCTTAGGTCCTCGTAGAGCAATTTATTTAGCCTTCCCACAAGCAGTGCCAAGTGCTTATACTTTAGATTCTGAAAACTGTTTAGGTATTCATCCCTTAGTTTGTTCTAAATGTAGGGAAGCATGTGAACAACATGCTATTGATTATGATATAGAAACAGAAATACTTACTTTAGATGTCGGTGCGGTTATTATCGCAACTGGTTATGATCTATATGATGTCTCTAAGATACCAGAATATGAATTTGGTACTGATATTGATGTCATTGATGGTATCCAATTCGAGCGATTGCTCAACGCTTCTGGTCCCACTGTGGGTGAGATTCTTCGTCCTTCAGATCATAAAAAACCTGAAACAGTCGTTTTTGTTCAATGTGTAGGTAGTCGTGATCCTGAACATCACATGGCTTATTGTAGTAAGATTTGTTGTACCTACACAGGAAAACATGCTATGCTACTCAAAGATCAAGAACCAGAAACAGAAGTTTATGTTTTCTATATCGATGTTCGAGCAGCAGGTAGAGGATATGAAGAATTCATCCAAAGAGCCCAAGAAAAAGGCGTAATTTATATCAGAGGCAAACCATCAAAGATCTTTCGAGATGGTGATAAAACAATTGTATGGGCAGCAAACACTCTAACAGGTGAACGCTTAGAAGTTGAAGCTGATATGGTTGTTTTAGCACCGGCAATGGTTCCTTCACTTGATACCAAAGTTATTTCTTCAATTACTAAATGTAGTTTGGATGAGTATGGCTTCTTTAAAGAAGCTCATATGAAACTTCGTCCAGTTGAAAGTTTAGTTCAAGGGTTATTTGTAGCAGGCACAGCATTATCACCAAAAGATATTCCCGAATCAGTTGCTCAAGGTAGTGCTGCAGCAGCAAAAGCAATAGCCTTATTGTCTAAACCACAATTACAACACGAGCCAACAGTAGCTCATGTTAATGTTAATCTCTGTAGCGGATGTAAATGCTGTCAAAGTCTTTGTCCCTTTGGGGCTTTAACTTTTGATATTGATAATAATGTGTCAATGGTGAAAGAAATACTCTGTGAAGGGTGTGGTACATGCGTTAGCGCATGTCCAAGTGGTGCTCTTAGTTTAAAGAACCTAACAAACGAGCAAATGGAGAAAATGATTCAAACTGCTTTGAAAACAGAAGCCCGATGAGATGAGTTAAATGTCAAAAATATTAAATCCTGAACCAAAAGTAATAGCATTTCTTTGCAAGTGGTGTAGTAGTAATGCTGCTGATTTGGCAGGTGTTTCTAGGATGAAATATCCTGAAAATGTCATAACCATTGAAACACCTTGTTCAGGTCGAGTAGACCCTACTTATGTCTTTGATTCTCTTGATGATGGAGCAGATGGCGTTATTGTTACTGGTTGTCATCCTGGTGATTGTCATTACATTGTTGGTAATTATAAAACATTCAAAAGAATGACTTTAGTAAAACAACTTGCAAAACAGATAGGAATTGAGGAAGAACGAATTAAATTAGAATGGATATCAGCATCTGAAGCAAAGAAATTTGTTACAGTTATGACTGAATTCATTGAAAAATTAAAACATCTCCCCCCAAACCCACTTAGACCAAGAGGGATGATCCAGGAGGTTAAACATTAAATGACTAAAATTAAATTGGCAGTTGCCGCTGGTTCCTACTGTGGGGGCTGTGATATGTCGATAGTGAACTTGAACGAATTGCTTATACCAATAGATGACGCAATAGAACTTCAATATTGGCAATTAGCAGCTGACTTCAAGGTGAAGGATGTTGAAAAATTAAAAGACAGTGAAATAGACATCACTTTGTTCCATGGCCCAATAAGAACATCAGAACACGCTGAAATGGCTCATCTCTTTAGAAAGAAGAGTAAAGTCCTTATTGCATATGGTGCATGCTCTTGTTTTGGTGGTATACCTCAATTAGCAAACTCCTTTACAACCAAAGAAATTTTGGACGAAGCATACGTTAATGGCTATAATATGGACGGTTCTGGAGCAAATCATATGCGAATTGATTCCGAATATAAAAAGGACCGCAAAATGACTCTTCCTAAATTATATAATTCTTGTTTGCCATTAGCATCTGAAGTTGAGGTTGATTATTATGTCCCAGGTTGTCCTCCAGTTAGAAAACAATGGGAGATACTCTTAGAGGTTGTTACTAATTTCATAAAGAAAGGCGAATTACCTCCCAAAGGTACTGTTGTTGCTGGCGATACCGCTTTATGTGAAGAATGTGGAAGAACGAAACCCGAAGAAATCGTAATTAATAAATTCCTTCGCCCATATGAGATTAACCCCGATCCAGAAAAATGTCTTTTATCTCAAGGTGTTATTTGTATGGGTCCTGCTACTCGTGCTGGTTGTGGAGGTCAATGTACAGTTAATGCTAACATGCCTTGCCGTGGATGTTTTGGTCCAGCTCCTGAAGTTCATGATCCTGGAATAAAAATCCTATCAGCGATTGCTTCTATTGCTGGTGCTAAAAAGGAAAGCGAACTTGGTGAAGAAGGATTGAAGAAGCTTATTGATCAAGTTGTGGATCCATTCGGTACTTTTTACCGTTTTGCTGTTCCACAGATATTGATGCATATGAAAATGAAGGAGAATGAAGAAGAGGCTTCGGATTCCAAAAACAAAAAATAATGGATGGGAAAAATATGACTAAAAAAACTGTTGTTATTAACCCTGTTTCAAGATTGGAAGGAGAAGCAAAAATTACCATTTTCCTAGATGATCAAGGAAATGCTGAAGATGCTTATTTCCAAGTTACCGAATATAGAGGATTTGAAAAATTCTGTCATGGTAGACCTGCAGAGGAGATGCCTCGTATTGTGTCTCGTGTTTGCGGTGTTTGCCCATGGCCACATCATATTGCCAGTTCTAAAGCATTGGATTCAATCTTCCATGTTACACCAACAAAGACCGGCGAAGATTTACGTCGTATGGCAATGGCTGCCCATGTTTGGTACTCTCATTCTGCACACTTCTTTGCATTAGCTGGTCCAGATTTAGTATTAGGTCCCGATGCAAATCCTGCTGAACGTAATTTACTTGGTCTTTTACATGCTGATAAAGAACTTACTGTTAAAGCTTTAGAAGGTAGAAATCATTCACATATTATACAGCAAATACTTGGTGGAAAATCCGTTCATCCTATTACAGCAATACCAGGTGGAATGTCAAAAGGTCTTACAACTGATACTCAGAATGAAATTATTGAACGTGCTGAAGCATTAGTGAAATTTACTCAGTATACTTTAGATTTATTTGATTCAATTCTAGCAAAGAATAAGAAAATCAAAGATCTTGTTGTAGGCGATATTTATAAAAATCCATTTAATTATCTCTCAACTGTTGATGAGAAAGGTCAAATTGATTATTATGGTGGTACCAGTGTTATCATTAATCCTGAAGGCAAAGAAATAGATCGATTCACAGATGATGTCTATTATGAACACATCGGTGAACACTGTGAACCTTGGTGTACAGCTAAACAAACATTTGTTCGTAAAATTGGCTGGACTGGATTTGAATCTGGCGCAAAAAGTGGGGTTTATAGTGTTGGTCCACTTGCTCGCTTTAATGTTGGTGAATATTCTACACCTTTAGCTAAAGCAGCTGCTAAAAAAGTCGCTGAAGTTGTCGGTAGACCAACTCACTTACAATTAGTTTCTAATTGGGTTCGATTAGTTGAAATGCTAAATGCTGCAGAAATTGTTCTTGATATCGCTAAGAAACCATACATAACCAATAGTGAATATCGTGTTATTCCAAAAGGTGAAATTGGTGGTCGAGGTATCGGTATAGTTGAAGCACCTCGAGGCACACTTATCCATGATTATACTGCAGATGAAAATGGTATGATTACAAAAGTGAATCTAATTGTAGCTACAACTCATAATATAGCTCCAATTAATATTAGTGTCAGAGAAGCTGCAAAACATGTTATAAAGAATGGTAATTATGAAAATGAAGCAATGCTCAACATGGTTGAAGTAGCATTCAGATCATATGATCCGTGCTTAGCTTGTGCAACCCATTCGCCACATGGAAGTCTTCCAATGGAAATAAAAATCTATGATAAGGAGCGAAAATTAAAGGACGTGGTAAGCAGAAAATGAACGAACTTTCTTCTCAAGTTTTCAATAAAACGACCACCGCTGAATGGTTAATTCTTGGTGTTGGCAATCCTATCCTAAGTGATGATGGAGTTGGTGTTCATGTTGTTAGGAAACTTCAGAAGAAATATTCCCATATACCAGCTTTAGAGTTTGATGAGCTCTCTACAGGTGGTTTAAGTCTAGCTGAACGATTCATTGGTTATAAAAAGGTCATAATGATTGATGCATTAGCCCTTGAGAATGGCACCCCTGGTGAAGTTCATAAGTTAACAATTGATGAATTCAAAACTACTATCCACATGTATTGTGCGCATGACTGTAATCTACCAACAGCTTATGATGTTCTAAAGAAAGAACTTGGAGCGGAAAAACTTCCTGAAGAAGTGATAATTATAGGCATTGAGGCTGAGAGATTTGATGAATTTAGTGAATCATTATCTCCAAAAGTAGAGCAAGCAGTACCTAAAGCTGTTTTAATGGTTGAAGAAGAAATTAAAAAAATATTACCAAAACTAAATGAAAAAAAGAAATGAGTAAAGTTTGGAGTGTAAAAAATGTCCTTTGTTAAACTAACAAAAAATACAAAAAACATCCAATTCCGAGAAAAGGTTATGGAATTGGCTGGTAACGACATAAAAATTTGCTATCAATGTGGTGAGTGCTCCGGTGGTTGTCCTGAATCTGCTGTTATGGATCTATTACCCAATCAAGTGATGCATAAAATACAGCTTGGTGATGACTCTGTTCTAAAATCAAATACTTTTTGGATTTGTTCATCTTGTCTTGTCTGTAGTGCGAGATGTCCCAAGGGAATAGATATAGCAAAAACTATGGAATCCTTAAGGGAGATTTCCTTACGTGCAAAGAAAAGTTATGTTGAACTTGAATCGCTAACTAAAGATCAATTAGAAGAATTGCCACAAATAGCTTTGATAAGCAGCTTCAAGAAACAAACAACATGAAATGGAGCAAAGAGAACATGACAGAAAAAATAGCATATTACCCAGGTTGTACCGCCAAATCCTATGCCAAATATATGGATTCAACCGCAAGAGTTGTTATGAAGCAATTAGGAATAGAATTGGTCGAACTTTCACGTTGGAATTGTTGTGGTACTTTTTTTGGATTAGCTGAAGATAATCTTTCGAGTCAGCTTGCACCAATTAGAAATATGATTCGAACACGTGAAGAAGGTTTTTCTGATGTAGTAACAATTTGCTCAATGTGTTACAATACTTTGAAACGTGCTAATCTATTATTCCAAAATGATTCAGAGAAAGCATCTCGTCTTAATTCCTTTATGTATGAAGAAGAAAATTATAATGGAGATGTGCAAGTTCATCATCTACTTGATTTGCTGAAAAAAATTGGAATAGATAAGATTAGAAAGAAAATTACAACACCCTTACGTGGATTGAAAATTGCACCATATTATGGTTGTACTCTTCTTAGACCAACAGAAATATCTGTTGATGAGAACAGTGAAAAACCATCAATTTTATCTGATTTGATATTTGCTTTGGGTGGTGAACCAGTGGAAGATCCATATATGACTGAATGTTGTGGTTCCTATCTCACAGTAAAAGATAAGCATCTTGTAGCAGATCGTACCAATAAAATAATTGGTTCAATGATGCGAAAAAATGTTGATGTTATAATGGTCTCTTGTCCATTGTGTCAATTCAATTTAGATCGACGTCAAAAGGAAGCCAGAGAATTAAATTCTTCTCTCCCAGAAGTTCCTGTCGTATACTTTACACAATTAATGGCTCTTGCTTTTGGTATCGATCATACTCAATTGGGATTCAAAGATCATTATGTCGATCCAACTCCCATTTTGAAGGAAAGAAAGCTAATAGGGACAACAATTAAAGTACCCGCAAATGTAACCAAATGAGGTGGAAAAAAACGGCAGAAGAAATAAAAACAGAAATGGTAAAAATTATTGTTGCTAATACTGAATATATGGTTCCCTCAAATCTTACGATAATGAAATCTCTTGAGTATCTCGGATGGAGACTTGAGCGAGGTGTTGGTTGTCGTGGAGGTTTTTGTGGAGCTTGTAGCACAATCTATAGATTGAAAGGAAACCACAAACTCTTTACTGGTCTTGCTTGTGCAACTCAAGTAGAGGATGGTATGTTAATTGCTCAAATACCAATTAACCCTGCTAATAAGAAACAATACAATATTGAATCTTTGAAAGCTGAGCCAAATACAATGCTTGAATTTTATCCAGAAATTGCTAGATGTATCTCTTGCAATACCTGTACTAAAGCATGTCCTATGGATATTGAAGTTATGGATTATGTTCAAGCAGCACTTCGAGGAGACATTGAAAAAGCTGCTCTTTTAAGTTTTGATTGTATTATGTGTGGTCTTTGTACTACTCGTTGCCCAGCAGAAATTTCTCAATTCAATGTTGGAATTTTAGCTAGAAGGCTTTATGGTAGATATATTGCACCACCGTACAAACAGCTTGAAAAACGTGTTAAAGAAATTGATAAAGGTGCTTATGATGCAGAACTTGATGAGTTAATGAAAGCAGACAAGGCAAAAATAACAAAGCTTTACAACTCACGAGTTAGGGAGCAGGAATGAATAGAATAGAGGTGTAAAGAAAAATGGTTAAAGATCCCTATCCAGATTATATGCGAGAATCGATAATTAAAGTAGAAAAAACTCGTGATAAACGTGCAAAAGAAGTGATGAATCAATGTACTCCTGATGAAAAAGGTGATGTTTTAGATAAATTCCATCCTGATTTCATCAAAGAACAAAAAACATCTCTACGTTTTGGCCCATCAAAAGGCGAATTAGTTCCTTTAGAAGTTGCTAGACTTATAGAAACAAAATCAGTCCTAGATCCAAAAGCAATTGATTTGAAAAAGATCGATTTTGACAAAGAGATCTTGATAATTGGTGGTGGTGGTTCTGGAGCAAATGCTGCACTTTGGGCTGTTAAAAACGGCATTAAACCTGAAGATATCTTAATTGTAACTAAATTAAGAATGGGTGATTCTAATACAACTATGGCTCAAGGTGGCATTCAAGCTGCCGTTAGAGAAGTAGATAGTCCAGCTTTTCATTACTTGGATGCTTATGGTGGAGGTCATTATGAAAATGAACCTGCTCTAGTAAGAAGACTAGTTCGTGATGCTCCCTTTATGCTTAAATGGTATGAAGAACTAGGCATGATGTTTGACAAGTTCGAGGATGGTACCATGGATGCTATACATGGTGGAGGTACCTCCAGAATGAGAATGCATTTTGCTAAGGATTTTACAGGCGCGGAAATTATGAAAACTTTGCGAGATGAAGTTTTCAATAATAATATTCATGTACTTGAGTTTTCACCTGCTATTGAACTTATTAAAGATGACAAAGGACAAGTTGCAGGAGCTGTATTACTCAACCTTGATAGCAAGGAATATATCACCGTTCGTGCAAAAACAACTATCATTACTACTGGAGGTTTTGGTAGATTACATATTCAAGGATTCCCAACAACTAATCATTATGGTGCAACTTTTGACGGTTGTGTCATGGGTTATCGAGCTGGTGCTCCTTTGAAATTAATGAAATCAGTCCAATATCATCCTACAGGTGCTGCTTTTCCAGAACAAATTGTTGGTTTATTAGTGACTGAAAAAGTTCGTGGAAAAGGTGCCCAAGTTCTTGATAAAAACGGAGAACAATTCTGTTTTCCATTAGAGACTCGAGATGTCGAATCAAGTTTGATCATCCGTGAATGCATTGGTAAAAATAACGGTCTTATCACTCCCTCAGGTCAAAGAGGTCTTTGGTTAGATTCCCCACTTATCGATGTATTACATGGTGAAGGTACCATAGCAAAGAATTTTGCTGCAATGGTTCGTCAATTTGGTCGATTCGGTGTAGATATGATTCAAGATCCTATTTTGATTTATCCAACTCTTCACTATCAAAATGGTGGATTAACAATCAATGATAATGCCGAAACACCAATCCCAAATCTTTATGCAGCAGGTGAAGTTTGCGGTGGAACACATGGTAGTAATAGATTAATGGGTAACAGTTTATTAGAAATTAGTGTTTTTGGTCGAGCTGCTGGAATTTCAGCTGCTAAGAAAGCTTCTAAAGTTAGTCTAGGAAAATTAACTCTCTCACACATTTCCCAATACAATGCCTTATGTGATGAAAATAAGGTAAAGAATCCTCCCTCACCAATTCTCTTCCCAGATTATTCTCGAGATAATCACAAAGACAGATTATTACAATCTGATTTCTTGCAATAAAATAAGATAGATTTATTCTATCTATTCTTTTCTTTTTTTCTTGAAATAAAATCTATATATTAAATAATTAATATAGCTTACATCTAGTTTCTAATCAAACAATCCAGGCTGAAGAAGATGAAGTATGATGTAATTATCGTTGGTGCAGGGATTATTGGTACAAGTACTGCATTTCACCTAAAACAAAATGATCCAAAATTAGAAATCTGTTTAATAGATCAGAATGAAAAAGTTGCCTATGGAAATACTGCAAAAAGTGCTGCATTATACCGAAATTTATTTTCTTCAAAAACAAGTCAAATTCTCTCAACAAGCTCAATTTCCTTTTATGAAAGTATTGCAGAAGAAATTAGTTTGAAGGATATGGGCTATTTTTGGATGTTTTCTAAAGATGATTGGGAAAAATCTAAATCAGGATTAGAAAAATTAAATTCTGTAAAAGATCACTTTGAAATCCTTTCCAAAGAAGAATTTCCTACCAATCTTCATATCAATACTGAAAAATCCGATAAATTTAATGATGTATATAAAATCCTTTACGGTCATCGATGTGGCGCACTTTCTGCCATTAAACTTTGTAGATATTATTCTGATAAATTTGAACAATTAGGTGGTAAAATAGTCTTAAATAGTGAAATAAAGAAGATTAACCTTTCAGGTGCAGATAAAAATTATCCACCTTGGATTGATGTGAAAATTCTATCTATTACAAATCAAGATGGCGATGAGTTTTTTGCTGATAATTATATTTTTACAGTAGGTGCTTGGAGTCATAATTTATTAGCGCCTATTGGAATAGCTTCACAGATTTATCCTAAAAAAAGACAAATGTTCACTCTTAAATTGGATAACTCAAAACAAATAGTTAGTAATCCATCTGAAAAAATTCCCATAATAATTTTACCAACAGCTGGCATATATGTTAAACCAATTTTATTAAATAAACTAATCATGGTTGGATGTGCTAATGAATTAGGGAATCCATATCAAATGGGTAAATATCCACCAGATGCAGAAAACAGTTATTTTGAAAATGTTATTGAACCTGTTCTTCAACATCATTTTCCAAAATTGAAAAACTATCAACTTTTTTCAAAGTGGGCAGGTTACTATGCTTATTATTGGCCTGATAAGAACCCAGTAATTGAAAAAATATCAAATATACAATGGGTTAGTGGAACATCAGGTTCTGGAATTATGAAGGCTGATGCTATTGGGCGAATTGCTGCAGCTAGACAATTGGATTTACCAACTATAGACTTGTTTGATAAAACAAAATTCAATGTTCAGGACTTATCATTAACGAAAAGAAATGTTAGTACAGAAGAATTGATTATTTGATTTAATAAAAATTAATATTTACCCAATTGTTTTAACATAATAATTTATTTGTTGTTTGCGAGTCATTTTTTTCAGAAAGTCTTTTATCAAAAAAAGAATAATATAAGACTATCACTGAGGGTGTCTCTATGAATAAGGCAATATATTACAAAACTATGTTTATATTAGCTGGTATATGGAATCTCCTTGCTGCGGTAATATTTAGTATTCTTGCACCTACGGTAAGTGGCTTTTTAGAGTTTTTTGGGCTTTCAACTGATCCAGCCATTTATTTATGGATGTATAGTTTTCTACTTTTGGTCGCTATTTTTGGTTTTATGTACTTCTTGGTAGGCTTAGATATAACGAAAAACCATCTTGTTGTATCAACTGGTATGATTTCTAAAATGTCTTATTTTATAATTCTATTAATATTCTATATCTTAGGCGATTGTGGTCTCTATCTATTACTCGTCGGAATTGTGGATTTAGTATTTGTTGGTCTTTTTATTGAATTCTTTATCAACTTTAAGAAATTAGAAAGTGCACAAATAGCAGTAGCATATGCACCATATCGACCAAAAACGAAAAAGGAATAAACTATTGTAGTTTTCCTTTTTATTTTTCTTACTTTTTTAAACTAATAATTAATAAAAAATAAAAAAAGATAAAAAAAAAATAGTGAAAAATTAAACTAATTTTTGTAATTTAGATATATCTTTTAATGAAGCTTTAACTTTTACTTTGCCTGTAGTGAAAGCAACCATTCCATTTATTTTACCATCAATTAGTCCAAGTAAGGTATCTTCTGACATATTGAATTTTACGTCTGCATCTTCAGATTCTTTATTAACTAGATTTCCTGGTATACCTTCAATCACATCAAAATGCCAAAATTCATCTGTATCTTTGAAATGATATTGGATTGTTCGTGTCCAACCTTGAAATTCTTTCTTTGCGTCTTCAGCGAGTAATTTTTCGCGAGCTGATTCTAAAGCTTCTATAACTTCTTTACGGGTAGTCATCCCTATAATTCCTCCTTTTAGTAGCAAATATACTATTTTAAATAGAACAATTATATATTTAAGTTAAACGTATTGATTGGAAAACTCTTTTTCAATTAAAAAACGACTTTTTTAGCTATTTTGAGTAAGCTTAAAACTCAAATAACCTTTATAAGATTTCAGAAATAATATTTATTACCTTTATTAGTGGGGACTCCTTAAATTGACAACAAATAAAATTACAATTGAAGAGTTAAAACCTAGATTTTTAGGAGAAGCAAGTAGGTATAATAACTGGTATTTTACATCAGATTTTATACATGATAATGTTGAATATTGTCTGAAATTATCAATAACTGAAGGATCTTTACTTGGGCAACAAAATTTCTACAGTCTTTCATGGGATCCTGTTAACTTAGTTGATGAAGATGATGTTATGGTTTTGAAAAAACCAAAGAATGACATTAATATTTTTCAGGACGAGGATGATTTTGCATTTGAAACAAAACCAAATGAATTAGTTGTCTCAATGGGTGATATGACTGCTCATTGTTTTGAAGATCACAGACGTATTGTTTCAAATCACAAAGATTTAAGTCTTGATTTAACATTAAAGCCACGTGGACCTATCTTTTATTGGGGCAAAGAAAAAGGCGCTTTATGTGAAGTGACTGAAGATACTCGAGTTGGTGGTATAGAATCAATATCTACAGTTGAAGGAACAATAACGGCTCATGGAAAAACCATACCAGTAAAAGCTGGACGAGGACTTTTTGAACGTGTTTGGTTTGGGAAACTTAATTTCTTTCAAATACGAATTATGAATTGGGTATACGCCAATTTTGACCAAGCATATTCTTATCTATGCCATTGTGAATCACAAACAAATTCCGGTAGCTCAAAGCATTTTGAAACAGCTAAGGTTTATTTAATTGACGCCAATGAATATATATTTGCTGATTCTGTTGAAGTAAGTCCAGAGAGTTGGGTTTATTTTGAAGAAGCCAAAAGATTCATTCCTTGGGAACAATCAGTTGAAATCCGTACAAATAAAGGAAAACTTAAGTATACTATTACACCATACAGATACCCTCAATTAATTCAACAGCCAGCTCGGATGGAAGCATTTGTAGTGGACAACATCCCAGGTTGGAGTTCTCTCTTCTATGATTTACCTGTAAAATTAAATGGTAAATTCATTTTTACAGATGGAGAGACTTTAGAATTAACTAATGGTCGAGGAATAAATGAATTAATTCGATTGGTTCCTTTGTAAGACCAATCTTTTTTTCCTTTTTTTCTAGTTTAAAGCTATATTTTTTACAAACAATAACATTCTTTTACTTGAAAGGACATTACTCCATATACTTTAACTTCAATCAAGAATAACTCTTATCCAAGAAATCTCTTGAGTAATATGAGGTTGTGGAGTTTGTGTCGATATACGATGAAATGTTAAGTGAAGATGAATATCTAAAAAAATATGGTCTTCAAAGAAATCCATTTGATAAAATATCAGCTGAATCTATGACTTCAGAGGAAATATCTAAAATGCATGTTATTACTGCTGCAGATAAGAAAATAGCCTCTAATTTATCAACAATACTCAATGGTGGCTCAGCAACAGTAGCATTAATTGGTGAATATGGCTCTGGTAAATCTATTCGAGCAAGTTCAATAAAAGAAACACTCTTAAAAAGAGATGCTTTTGTTTTTTACACCAAATTACCTGGTGGTTCCCCAGGAATTGTTACTTATGCACTTTTTGAAAGTGTTTGTATACCAATAAAAAATAATGAACATGCTTCTGAAGAGTTAAAAGAACTTGCTGATAAAATGTGGACAAAATATCGTGATATAAATAACATCCCAGAAGCAAAATTTAGACCTTATGAAGCAGGTCAAGATCTAGCAAATATATTCAAAAAAATTAGTAATGATAATATTATTTCAGGACTTGTTATTGATGAATTTGAGGAAATCATAGAAGCAAGTATCCAACGTGAAATAAGAAAAACATTTGAGATTTTACGTGAATATCTCAGTCATGCTGTTGGCATTCCAAGTCACATTACAATTATTTGTTCCACACCAAATGCTTGGGCAGCTTTAAAGGAAATTCACCCCGCTGTAGCCACTCGAATCCATGTTGAAATTGAATTTAAACCTGTTTCTGATAGTATAGCAATTGATATTGTACGAAAACGATTAACAGTTTTTCGTCCAAGCAAGCCTAATAGTTTGGATCCATTCGATGAAGAGATTATTTCTCGAGTGAATAAAGAATATGCAACAGGTAATCCAAGAATGCTTTTGTTAGTTTTACGTTCAATTTTAGACGTAGCTGCTCAAAATAATATACAAAAAGTGGATATGGAAGCTGTAGAAGGTGGAGTTGAATCTGCTCGTGAGAAATTAAAGGATGCTCAAAGTGAGCGAATTAAACAGATTCTTACGCCAAAAATGAGAGGGATCCTTGAAGTAATAATCGGCGAAAAAGATGGTGGTCCAGTTGTTGGTACTGCTTTAGCAGATGAGTTAGGAATGGATCAAGGAAATCTTTCACGTTATCTAAATCAAATGGTTGCCTTAAATTTCCTAAACAAACATCGTGATGGACGAATTGTTTCTTTTGAAATTAAACCTGAACTACGATTAATTTTTGCAGAAGAATTAGGTTTAACAGAGGATGATTAATCAATTTGCTAAAATAAAAAAATAATAACCCGTTTAGAGTGATATGCGGGTTATTTTCTCTTTCGTTTCAATCTTAAGGTTTCAAGTGCTAATGGTATAGCTAATCTAGGTCTAAAGAAGCTTACTTTTTTCTTTGATCCTGTCATGATTTTACCCCATTCGATCATAAATCTGTCTCCTTTACGATTACACGCAGCAGCAAACGCATCAAGAAATATCGGTTTCTTAATAAAAACGTTGATCATACGCTTTGACCATCTGAAATCTCTTCCAAAAGATTTCATCCATCGTTTATGATATCTGAAGAAAAATCGTTCATGAAATTTATTCTTTTTAAAAGCTGTTTTTGCTGTTTTAGCTGCTATTTCTGCAGCATCCATTGCATATTGAATACCTTCACCAGTAAGTGGATCAATTTGTCCAGCTGCATCTCCTATGATCATCATGTATTCGCTATAACTCTTATCAATGCCACCAAATCTAATAGGAGCAGCTTTCATTTTCTCTAATTTGGGATTAGGTCCTATTGCTTTACTCATGAAAGGATCATTTTTGATAAAATCATGATGAAGTTCGAGCAAATCACCTGTTCCACATTGACCACCAGGTATAATATAACAACAATATCCAATATCACCATCAGCTTCTTTGAATAGAGAGCAATAACCCGGCACCAACTTTGGCGGGTAGAAACATACACCATCATATGGATATTGATGACTACCAACCTCAATATATGCCCTACTGCAAGTTGCTTGGGGTGGCTCATCGACGAGTCCTAATTTTCTTCCTAGATGTGAAGTAGCACCATCAGCTATTATCAATATTTTAGCTTTGTACTTAGTATCATTGCTTTCAGTGGTTATTGTCCACATACCCTCTTCTTTTGAGAGTATTGCATTATTTACTGAATATTCTTCAACTAGCTGTGCACCTTCTTTCACAGCTGCATTAACCATTTTTTCATCTAATATTTTTCGTTTAATAGCAATAACAAGATGGTTATTTTTCTTTCCTTTTGATGAATCACCAAAGTAAGCAATTCCTCCAGGACTAACTATTCCACCATAAGCAGCCCAATTGCCCTTCTTTTCATCAAGAATTTCTTGCAGAACACCCATTCGTTTTAAATGCACTTGAGCACGTTCAGTTATTGCATCACCACAGATTTTATCTCGAGGGAATTTTTTCTTTTCAAGAATTACTGTTTTAATCCCTGATTTTGCCAAATAAAATGCACAAGTTGAGCCAGCTATACCTGCACCAACTATGCATACATCAAAACTATTATTGTCTCCTGTTGTCATTTTTATCAAATCGATTCAATTGTTGGAAATAGATAAACAGTTAGCTGTTTTATCTAAAATATTAGATAAATGTTTAAGAGATTTTCGCAAAAAAGTGGTTTATTTTTAAACAATTGTAACTTAAACCACCAATTAACGAAATCTATTCTAGTTCTATGGTAGCTATTTTTGCTTGATTGTTTATACCTACACATTGATCATCTACTACAAGTGCTTCTCCTTTATCAACACTTATTTTAACAATTGATTTTGGTGTCATAATTTTTATTGTTGGGGAGGTAAGATTATGGTTTAATTTTACAGTAAGGGTATTCTTCGTTAATCTTGCTGTAAAATCTATATCCCCAAAATAGGTTGTTAATTTTGATGCTGAGACACCTTTTGAAAGATATTTCACTGGCATTCCAGAAAGTAATTTTACTGATCCATCTAATCCTTCTGTACAAAATAGATTTCTTAACAAATGTATCCAATCAGCGCTAGCCCATCCATGAGGACTATCTCCCATACCTCCTTGCATCGTTTGAGGACTAATTCCTTCAGCCCACCCCATTGGGCAAGATTGATTTTTTACCAACCAATTTATAATTTCAAATACTTTTTCTTGATCATTTGCTTCATGGAAAACTTGAGCTAAATGCATTGTCAAATAGGTTCCGTAGCAATTCCAAGCAACTCCGTGGAAAAATCCTCCCTTAAAAGTAAATTTATCATAAATCGTTTTGGTTGTTTTCATAAGTATTTCATTAGTTGAATCCCATAATTTTGTTGGATGATAGGCACATAAGTTAGCTATCATTGCACTATCACATTCTCTATACGGACCTACTGGTAAAAAGTCGTATTTTTCATATAATTTTGAGGTACTAGCATACAAATCTAAAAGATACATTTCATATTCTTTCTTCAATCTATTTGCAGCATCTTTTTGAAGAAGACGTGCAATATAAGCAGCTTCTCGTAATCCAGTTACTCCCCAAAAATTATCCCAATAAAAATAATCGCAAGGACCAAGATGTTCAGCACTAAATCCAGGAGGAAGTAGCCCATTTACAAAATTTTCATCTCCTTTAGGTGCTTCTTTTTTCTCAAGATTTCTTGTAACAACTAACCATTCTGCAGCTTTCTCAATTGGTTCATATACGCTCTCTAACCAATTAAGGTCATGTGTAAGTTTCGCATGTTCTGAAAGTGCCCAAATACCCTCACCATTAGAATCAAATTCCCCTTCATGACTATAGAAGAATCCATCATTTCTTTGTCTAGCAATGAATTGATTTAATGCATCTCTAGCGTATTCATGATAACCTGCTCTATCTAATGCTGAAATTAAGTAAGCAGCATCCCTACACCAAAATCGATGATATTCAGTAGGACCTGGTGTAATTGTTCCTGGATCCACTAATAATAATAAATTACTCAAACTTGTTTTATATAATCTATCAACTTCTTTCTCATGAGTTACTAATGCTAAGCCATGTGATATTTTTTCCTTCCATTGAATTTCAATTTTCTCTCTGGTTGGAGGAGACTGCAAATTTCCCTTTGACATTTTGAAATAAGCTTCAATTAGCTGATCTTCTTTTGGAAAAACAAGCGTTAGGTTTGCTAAACCAACAGAGCATGCTATTGATATTTCATCATTTCCTTTAAGATTCATTGCTAATGGGATTACTTTCATAGCAGAATCACCATGTTGTGAATAATTTGCCACAACGATTTTTTCAGGTTTTTGAATCACCCTAATAGCTTGTTCTTTATTGATAATTATTGATTGGTCTTTCGGACGATAGCTTATTGAATGTATTAACGTAACTCCTTCTTGATTAAAAGGTCTGATTGATAATACAATGTTTGAGTTCTTGCTTTTCGTTTTGGTAAAATGAACCACGCCTATCTCACTTGAACCTAATTTATCACCAAAAACTATTTGCTGAAATTCATTATTTTTGATAATCCAATCATTTTTTATTATAGGCAAATAACCTTCAGCAAGAGATTGCTTATTGCTTCCATCTTTTGAACAATAATAAGATTTATCATCTATAATTGCTCCAAGAAGAATTCCGTATCCATTGATTTGTGGTACTATTAACCCTTTATCGGTTACAATACCTTCACTATAGCAATCTAATCCCCCAAATGCAACCCAGTTTCGATAATTCGAATTAATAAAGGATGAGCTATGCCCTAAAGAGATTACTCCTGAACTATCAATTGAAAGCATTCTCGAAACCCATGAAGGAACAACATAGAGATTTGTTTTACCACGGAAAAATTGTGCGTTTAATCTTCCCCTTGAAAAAATTAGCGCTTCAATTTCCCTAATTTCCTTTGGCACCTCAATTTCTCCTTTCCCTAAATTAGTTGTCGCATCAATCATTTCAGGAATTGCAGGAACGATTATTTGGTTCACTTTTCGCAATTCGTTTATTAACTCTTTTTCAGTATCTCTCTGTGGCATTAATGAAACATCCTAATACAATGATTTATTTAATTGCCTTAAATCTTTTTAATTCAAGTTTGATAATAAACCAATTAATAGTAGCTTTTTTGAATTATCTAGATTATATTTAATATAACAAGAAAAAGGATTTGTTTAGATGAAACACATAAAGAGATACTTTACACTTACTTTAACATTATATGTAACAATTTTAGTTGGTATTTTACCATTAATTACCTCACACGCAACGGATAACATTTCAAATAATATCATCGGTTTAACAAATGAAATTAATAATCCAAGTAGTTATTCACCTAACGAAGGATCATATGATGCAGAATTAAATTGGGTAAAGACAACATTAGAGTTAGAATCCGACGGAACTGGCAAAGTTACTCTTTTGATTAATTGTACACCTGAAGCTAATCATTATGGTATGTATATACGTCCTTTAGTTAGTAATGAGGAAATTTCAGTTATATCTGGAGAAACTTTTGCTATAAGTCATGAACAAATCCTAGAAGTTAATTATACAGTTGACCTTTCAAGTTCTGTTGCTCATAGAATTTACATACAAAATACTTCACTTATTTATATCAATGAGACTTTATTGTATCAATTTACTTATCAAGCTAATTTCTTTATGTCAGATCAAATTACTCTTTATCAAAATGATCCAGAATTAATAGTGATTGATTTAGAACGACCAATATGGAATGGTGATTTAGAATTTCAAGAATTGGATATTATTTTACCAATTGATGTTGGTGAAAGTGTTGTTTCATCTGAATTTCTAGATGAAATAAAATTTAGCTTAGATCAATTTACTTCTAGTTATTACATTCTTACTAATTCTACAAAAGCTTCAGGAACAGGAAATTATTGGTTAGTCTTTACATTTCGAAAAAATAATTTAGCTGAAGATGGTCCTTTCAATGTAAGATTTTACCTTAATAAAAGTAGTTTCTCATTACCTAAAACGTTTAACTGGGTTGTTATACTTCTTGTAAGCTTTTTTGTTCTTCTAGCATTAAGTCTCTTTATAATAGTCATTAATGTGAAGAATAAATCAGAGGATGAAGTTACTGAATTTAAGAAGGACTTATTTAATTTGCTGAAACAAGATGATGAAAAAGATCAATCAGCTAATAAGAGAAAATAAAATTCTTAAAGCCTTATTCTCTCTACATCTTACAATAGTTTCAATTATTACTAGCTATACAATGGAAGATTAAATCAATGTCAAACAATCAAAAATATGTACTTGTAACCGGTGCAGCAAGTGGTATAGGATTTACTATAACTGAATATCTTTCAGCAAAAGGTGATTATGTTATTGCAACTGATGTTAATAAAGAAGCTTTAAGCAAGCTTAATGGGAAAAACAACATTTCCACTATTTATTTAGATGTTACACATAAAGAATCCATACAAAAAGCTGCTCAAGAAATAATCAAACTAACAGATGGCCTTGATGGACTTGTTAATAATGCAGGTCTTTTTGTGGGAGGGTCACTAGTTGAAATAGCTGAAGAGAAAGTTGAAAAGATTTTTTCAGTTAACGTTACAGGAGTGCAAAAGGTTACTAAAGGATTATTTCCTTTATTATTGAAAAAGAAAGGACGTATTGTAAATATTGGTTCAGAAGCTGGAAGATTAGCATTTCCTATGAATGGTCCTTATTCAATGACTAAATTTGCTCTTGAAGCATTTTCTGATTCATTACGACGGGAATTAATGTTCTTAGATATGAAGGTTGTTCATTTGCAAGTTGGTGCCATGGACACACCACTCTTAGATATAACTTATTCATCATATACGAATGATACTGATCAAGAGAAAACACTATTCAAAAATCTACTAAAAACTGTAGTAACAACTTGTGAAGGCGAAAAAACACGTTGTGCTAAACCAATAGAAGTTGCAAAAGTAGTTTACAAAGCTTTACATAAAAAGAGACCAAAAATCCGCTATCGAGTTAAAAATAATAGAGGAAGAAGAATGCTGGAATTCTTACCAACCAGATTATTTGATAATTCAATGCGCAAATACTTAAAATAATCCGTTAAACGGAAGCATTTTCAAAATAGAATTTGCTTTCGTTTCCAAAAGCTTTTATTATAACATACTAGGTAAAAGGTGAGTATATCAGAAGATTATGATAATCTCCTGAAAAGTTAGGTGGTTAGTTTTGCGCATTTTAACCGTGCATTCCGATTTCATAGAATTTGAACCAAAGAAAAAAGCAATTAAAGCAGCAGAGGAAATAGACAAGAAATTAGTTCATATAGATGAGTGTCTTGTAGTATTATCTTCTGTAGAAAAGGCTGATGAAGAAAATTATGAATCAGTAGGAAAACAAGCTGTAATTGAAATTGAGGATATTTTAAAACAAATAGGCACCAATAACATTGTGCTTTATCCTTGGGTACATCTATCTGATTCTCCTTCAAGACCAGATGTAGGTTTACGTGTACTTAAGAACATGGAAGCTGAGCTTAAAGAGAAAGGTTATACTGTAACACGTGCACCTTTTGGCTGGTATAAAGCATTTGACTTAAAATGTAAGGGGCATCCATTATCCGAGCTTTCAAGAACAATTAAAATTGGTGATGCATCATCAGCTCATATTAGTGAGTTTGAAATTGTTGAAAGTGCTTCATTAAAAGATGAAGAAGAAACAAAACATGAATTTTATATAATGGACCCAGATGGAACTTTAACCCCAGTTAATGATTATAAATATAATAAACATAAAAATTTACAATTATTCGCTAAATATGAAACAGATAAAGTGCGTGCCTCCGAATTACCTCCTCCACATGCAGATTTAATGAGGAAATTAGCTCTTGTTGATTACGAACCTGGTAGTGATGCTGGAAACTTCCGGTGGTATCCAAAAGGATGGATTATCAAATATCTTTTAGAAGAATATGTCAAGGATAAAACAATAGCTTATGGTGCAATGCCAATAGAAAGCCCAATAATGTATAGCTATACACATCCTGCAATTGAGAAATATATGCACCGTTTTCCTGCAAGACAATATGTTGTGAAATCAGGAACAGATAATTACTTTTTAAGATTCGCAGCATGTTTTGGTCAATTCCTCATGAGTGCTGATGCTCAGATTTCCTATACTAATTTACCACTCAAATTATTTGAGATGACACATTATTCTTTTAGAAGAGAACAAAGAGGAGAATTAGCTGCCTTACGAAGGTTGCGTACATTTACAATGCCTGATATGCATACTATTGCTCAGGATTTGGATATGGCTAAAAAAGCTTTCAGAGAGCAATTTGATTTGTCAATGGAATGTATCAATGCATTTGAATTAGATTATGAATCAGCTTTTCGTGCTCAGAAAGATTTCTTTAATGAAAATAAGGATATGTTCCTAAGCATGGTTAAAGCTAGAAATCGACCAGCCCTAATTGAATTATTTGATAAGAGATTTGCCTATTATATTTGTAAGTTTGAATTTAATTTTGTTGATAATCAAAGTAAAGCTGCAGCATTAAGTACTGTTCAAATAGATGTGGAAAATTCCGAAAGATTTGACATTAGCTTTGTTGATTCAAACAATGAAAAACAAAGACCACTTTTACTTCATACAAGTATTTCAGGGGCAATTGAACGAGTAGTCTATGCAATTCTAGAAAAGGCTTATACTGAACAAATGCAAGGTAAAGCACCAATGTTTCCCGTTTGGCTTTCACCAACACAAGTACGTTTAATTCCTATCACTGAGGATTATCTACCAAATTGTAAAAAATTAGCTGATAAATTAATCAAACAAAAAATACGTGTTGATATTGATGATCGCTCTGAACGAGTTGGTAAGAAAATTAGATCAGCAGAGCAAGAATGGATTCCTTATACAGTTGTTATAGGCGAAAAAGAAATTGAAACAAAAACTCTTACTGTTAGAATACGACATGAAGGTAGAGAAGAAATTCAAATGACTGATAAGGATTTAACCAAACGAATCAAAGAAGAAACTAAAGATTTACCATATGTTCCTTTAACATTACCAAAACTATTGAGTATACGTCCTATCTTTTCACAATTAAATTGAACAAATGTATTTGGAAAGGTTCGTTACCTTTCTTTATTTTTATATAAAAATCTTACAAACAAATTACTTGAAATTGGTAATACTTTTAATCTAGATTCTTTGTAAGTTAATGATAATAATTAATGAGAGTAACATTTGTGGCAAAAAATACTGGATTACTAATTGCTTTCGAGGGTATAGATGGCACGGGAAAGACAACTATAGCTAAAATTTTAAAGGAAAAATTTGATGCCTATGGGTATGAGACGGTGATTTTTAAAGAACCAACAAATGAGACTAATGCGGGAAAAAAAATTAGGGATAGTTACAACAAAAAAAGAGTGTCTTTAGAAAAAGAATTACGTTGGTTTATTGAGGATAGAGAATGGGACGTTACTCATAATATAATACCTGCTTTAGAAGCTAATAAATTGGTTTTACTTGATCGATATTATTTTTCTACCGCCTGTTATCAGGGGGCTCGAAAAAAAGGCGATTGGCAAAGTATCCTTGAGATAAACAGAGCAAAATTTCCCGAACCAGATTTAACAATTATAATTGACTTGTACCCAGAGATTGCTTTAGAAAGAATAACGGAGAGCCGAAAAAAAAGCAATTCCTTCGAGGATTTGGAATATTTAACAGCTGTACATGCATTATTTCTCCAAATCTATAATCTTGATAAAATTGGAAACTTTCTATTAATTGATGGTACAAAAAGCATTGAAGAAATAGCTCTTGTTATTTCTGAAGAAATAGTTGAATTAATAGAAGAAAAAATTCAGAAACGGAAAACCACTTCTGATAGAATTGATGATGATTAAGATTTTTGAAATTCCTTTATAGACTTTTTAATATTCGATGGTGAGAAAATTTCGAATCTTGCTTTAGGTAAGATTCTTCCTATGTGGGGAATTAGTCCTTTTGCAGAAGTATTAAATTTACAGGATAAAACAAATTCCATCCAACCAAGTTTTTCTATTGAAATAATATCTTTATCATGATTGGTCTTTTCAAGTGCTGCATTTATTTCGCTTTCAAATGCTCCTACAATGATTAATTTTTCTAAACCTTCATCTCGCCATTTTTCATAAATGGCTATTTGATCTTGGGATAATTTTGCTTCTACTTTTTTCATACCAATATTAACTTTCTCAATAATAATTTCAATTGGTAGTGTGTCAATTAGAGCAAAGTCTTCGATAATTTTTCTTACAGGTAATTTCAAACCTGATGTTAATTGTTCTCTTAAAGCGAAGAGAGGTACAAGGGCATCAACTGCATATGGATGTTTTATACCAATATCAACAAATAGACCGAAACCTACTTGTCCGCTTGAACAAATATAGCCTTTTAGAATATCCCCATTTTTTACTTTATCTAATGCTGCACTTTGACCGAAGAGTTTTGCTAAGTAATTAGATGCTACAACCTCATCTTCGCCTTCTAATTCTAAAGTAACAAAACCAAACTCATCAAAGCTAATAGATTTCATATTTACATCTAAATCTTTTATAGCTGCTAGAATATCATCTCTAAATAATTGAAACGTTTCCTGTTTCTTACCACGTATTTTTGTTAGCAATTTAATCTTTATCACAATTAACACTCACATTTATGTAAAATTATAAAAATAAAAAATGGTTTGCATTATTTTTATCAAGTTAGCTTATTTTGATCCTTGTGAACTATTACTCGAACTATCAGCTGTAGCTACTTCTCTGTTTGTAGCCATTAAATGAGTTGCGTCTTCATCTATTCCGTTATTCAGAACATCTATGTTTACACCAGAAGCTTCAAGGGATTTTCGTAGCTCTTTAACTTTCACATTTAATTTCTTAACAATATCAGAATTATCAAATGCTCGAAGTTCACCATTGCACTCTGGACAGCGGAAGTTATTCTCCATTGCTTCATCAAAAGTATATCTTGGACAATAATCTTGGTCACATTTAAAGAAGTGATATTTTTCTTCATAATCAAGTCTTGATTTTAATTTCCGATAGACTGTTTTTTTTCTACTAATGACTAACTCTTCAACCCTATTGGGTTTTAAACGCCAAAAATAAATAAACCAACCAGTACTTTTATCACGTATTCGTCTAAATTCAGCTAAACGAGCATCATATAAACGGTAAAGTACTTTTCTAACCGCATTTAATTTCATTTCTGCTCCAGCAGCAATTGCTTCATCTGTAGTTTCTTCAGTAGGATCTAACAGAGCTGCTACTTTCACAGCTTCATCTCCTCCAATCTCTCTAACAACAGACTCGAGTAGATTATAATCAGCATCTTGGGTAGACATAAAGAATTCTTTCCTTCATTTATTTGCAAATACAACTATCTAGTGCATGATGATTTATCAAAATGGAAATACAATGCCATAATAAATCTTTAGGCACAACTTTTTTTTTAATATATAATATATAGTCTTTTTAGTATTTTACCTTTTTCTTTCATTCAAACATTTTTGAATGCTCTTTTTATTTTAAAGTGTTATTATAAGAGCGAAGCAATAAGCATTGGCAAAGCTATCGTTGCATCAGCAATAACATTAGCAGTTTTTGCATGTTCGTCTACCTTTCCCCAAGAAATTGCTTCACTTATAGACGCTCCGCTTACACCACCATGCTCCGGTCGATCCATAGTGATTTGAACAGCGTAATCGAGAGCTTTTCCTGCGACTTGAGCAGCTAAAGCTAGAAAATGCTTGGGTACACCACCAGCTACAATTAAAGCACCAACCTTAATATGATCATTATCAGATTTCCAAGTGAAATCAAGTAAATCTTGCTGATCAAGAGCTGGATTAACTTTAATTTTGTGAAGATTTGAAAACATCCAAATTTGGAAGCCTAGAATACTATCAGGTAGTGATGGACAAAAGATAGGTATGTTCTTTTCAGCACAAATCTTTGCTAAACATTTAACAGGCATTTTTTTCCCAAGTTCATTAATAAATCGAGAAGCTGACATAGTCTCTTGTGGGAGTTCAGGAAAAATAGCTTGAAGCCCATCTTCTAAATCTCGATATCCTTTGGTTGGTACAACAACATTATAAATTCGATTTAATTCCTCTTTTTGTAATTCATAATCAGGAATTTTCAAAGGAGCATGAAAGTGTGCTTCACCAAAAGCTTCAATCAGATCATGAGTTAAAATAGAGCCAGTAACAATTAAACCATCAATTAAATCATTTTCCACCATACTATAGATTACCTTCTTTAAACCACCAGGTATGAGCGCACCAGCCAAAGTGGCAAATTTGATACATTCCTTATCAGCGATCATAGCTTGCATAACATCTCGTGCTTTAGCAAGTTCGCGAGCATTAAAACCTACTTTATTATACTCGAGTAATAATTCAGTTACAGTCATATTTTTCCAAATGTCTGCATGATAAACTTTCTTTAATTTTCTATCAGTTGTTTTCTTTGGCATAAGATACACCTAATTAAATTAAACAATAATACTAAACGGTTTCTAATTAAAATTATTCTTAGAAGAAGAAAATAATTTATTAAAAACAATGAAATATTATTAAGTTACCAAATAAATATGAAATTTTAAATGGTAGGATAGTTGGAGACCCTGACTTCACCAACCATCCTAAGAATTAGACTTTTATTTTCGGAGACATAAGTGTTAGCATCTGGACTGGTTAATGTCTCTTTTAATAAGTATTACATCCTTTATTTAGGAAGATCTTGGGGGATTGAAGTTCCTTTCTGAAATACTTTTCAACTGCTTTACTGGATATTTTTCTCTTCAATTGTATCACCATTCTAAGATACTTAATACAAAAAACATATTTAAAGGGAATTCACTTTTTGAAGACTCATAAAGAGGTCACATAATGTGACTAATTATATAACCTTTAAAGAAGAAATATGCAAAATTTGCCATTATCTTTAAAAATAAGTGATGAGGATAAAATAATACCGAAAGGTCGAAAAAGCACAGGTAGTCTAGAGGTTGGGCGAGGGACTGCAGACCAAAACAGATGCTCTGTTTGGGCACAGATCCCTTTAACGCGAGAGACCTGTAGATTCGTCTACGGTTCGTGAATTCGAATCTCGCCCTGTGCTCCATTTTTATTTTACATTCTTTTGAGTTTTCATTATTTTAATACAAAACTAAGAAATAATTTTTTACTTCTAATACTATAGTCTTTTGTTGTTTTTTCTTCAATTGGTAATTTTGAAATAACTGATAATAATCCTTGATCTAATTTAGAAATTTCATCTTTATACATTTCAATAATTGACAAAACTTCATTATATGTATATATTTCTTTGTAATCAAATTCTATATCTATACTTTTACTTATATCAAGTTTATTTTTCTTTAGTCTTTCATTTTTAACTAATTTAAAGTAAAAATAATCATCTATACCCTCAAGTTCACCAAAAAATTCATCATCCATTTGGAATTCTGTGATTTCAGTAATATATTTGCTGTATATACCCTCATATAAAGCCAATGCCATCATATACAAAAATCTATCCTTTTGATTATTTTCTTTTTCATAAATCTCTTTAATAACTAAATAAGCAGGATTATAATTAATTAATCCTAGTGTAAACGTTATGATAGTTTTAAGATTTTCATTCAATAAAAATGAATCTTCTAATAATTTTTCACCAATTTCTTTGTTATCAAATCCTATTTCACCAAAAATAAATATAATTGAAAATAATACATCTTCATTTTTTTCTATATCTAGAAAGCTTAATAGTTTCTTAATAATTTTCTCATAAAATTTGTCAAAGTAAATTAAAGAAAACAAAAAATTATTTTTTCTTACAATATTGGAGTCAATTGTTATTTCTCTAAAATTATATCTAAAGCCAATTGATTGTTTTTAAGTTCAATGTAATTGAGTACTAGTTTCCAAAAAAATTTACTATGTAACCAGTTTTTAAGTTTATTATAATCATCTTCCTCTATTGCTTTTGATATGTTTTTAAGATTATAATAAATTCTAAGATTATATATAATATTAACTATAAAATAACTCAATGAAATTAAGCTAATAAATAAAGTAAAAATTCCTAATTTATAATCTTTAACGAAATTTTGAATTGAAAAAATTAGAAAAAATAAACCAATTCCTAAAAATGAAATTAACATAATGATTTTTAAAAATAATTTAAATCCTTTTATTTTCTCTATTTCAGGAATATTGTCTTCATCAAATTTAATTTCATACATTATATCACTTTCGTTAGTTTATTCATTAAGAAAATAGCCTAAATGTCTATAATTAATGGATCTTCTCTAGTATTTAGATACGAAGTAACAATTTTTTCTTCACCATCTTCATATATTTTGAAGCAATTAGTAGATATTAATAATTTATATTCTATTTCTTTATCATTTAATCTATCAAGGCATCGGAATCTAATTTTGATATTATTTGATAATTCTTTAGTATCAAAAACAGCTAGAAAACGACGACATTTATCAATAAATGCTTTTTTAGGTTTTAATTCTTCAATATCTTTATTACTAAAAATAAAATCTATACATAGATATTCATTTTCAAATGACAGCTCTAAATCACAAAACTCTGTAACGTATTGTCTATATTTATTTGCTCTTGAAATTCTTGAAAATTCTTCAATTTCATCAACTATAATAAGCAAATCAGAAAACGAATTAAGTGATTTTATTTTATAACCTGTACCTGTGTGATCCGCAATTGCACATAAAATTTGAATCTTACATAACATTTTAGTAAATTCTTCACCAAGTGGTATATCTGGACTATCTGAAATATTTAAATTAATATTTGAAAAAGAATTCAAAATTCTCATTAAAAGATAAGCACTAATAATTCCATGTTGATTTTTTTCCAAATCAATTGTATATCTCATATACTTTTCTAATGATTTTTTCATACTCATTTGGGTTTGGAAAATTGTATTTATAAATAATATATTATCTTGATTTGTATTATTAATTAAGTACTTACATTCTTTCTTTAAATTCTCAGTTATCTCCTCCTTATTTATTATTTTTGATATGATTTCACCTATCTTTTTATACACTTCAAATATATTTTCATCTATATTTTGATTATTTTTAAGTAGACTTTCTAAATCTCCTTCTAGGTTTATCTCAAAAGTATATGACATATATTCTAGCATTTTTGTTATAAATAATTGTTGCATTGATGAAAAATCAAATGAGGTTTTAATAAAATCCTTTGTTGAAAAATAATTTAATATGTTGTTCATTTTCATATCAATTTTATTCATTCTTTTCAGGGGATATCCTAAATCATGAGTTAATGCTATTATACATCGTATGGAATCCCTATATAAAACAGCATTACTTATTTTATCTAAATTATTTGTTATACTAAAAAAGAAATTTTTATCATCTACTTCTTTCAATATTTCTTTGATATCATATGAAATTTGCAAATCATATAAAATATTTTTTGATATATTATAGAACTCGTTGTTCTTTGAAAGATATTCCATTAAAAAATAAGTCCATAAACTATGCAGCGTGTGATCCCTATAAAATGAGTCAGTTGCAAATAATAGTTCTTCAAAATCTATAAAATCATTAAGATATTTGAACAACTCATCTAAACCAATTGTATTATTATCAATTTTAAGCATAGCACCTTCAAAAAGAATCATCCATAGTGATTTAGCTAATTGTATCTTTTCATGTAAGTCTTTTTTATTTTTCAATTCTTTAATAATAACTTCAACATCTTTTTTTCTACCGCTATCTTTTAAAAAATCTATTTTATTATTTTTAATTAATTCAAGATAAAAATCTAGAACTATATTTTCATTTATTATTACCATTACTCTCCACACACCTCTAATTTTAGCTTTTTATATCCTATTATTTATCAATATCATTAATTTTATCTAATTATTATTTAAATGTCTTTAGTTTTATAGACTTATGTTTTTTGAACAATAATTTAAAACAATCAAAATACGCACTTCGATTGAATTTTTCTTTCATAAACAATTATAAAACATTAAAATAATATATTGATATCCAAATTTCTTCTATTTGCAATTCTAATCAAAAATGAAAGAGAGGAGAACATTAAATGAATAATAAAGAATCTAAGTTATTAGATTTGCTTAGTCTAAATTTAAATTTAATGATAAATAAAATTGATGATTTAATAAATCAAATTGATGAATTAAATTGGATAATTGAAATGCTTATTACTATACTAAATGCTATTATACTTTTATTAGAAAAAATGGAGAATAATGATTTAAGAAACATTAGAAAATCTATTTTTTTTACCAGAAAATGCTTAAACTACAATAAAATTATAAAAAATTGTAAAAATGATATCATTGAATATAAAATTAATTTAAATAAAATTGATTCTTCAAATTTAAGTGAGTTTTTAGGATCAACATCAATTATTTATCTATTAATGGATATTATTGATTTGTTTTATGATAAATATTATCCAGAAATTATGGATTTCATAAAAAATTTATTTTTAAGTTTTGAATTTGATAAAAATAAACTACAAAACCCTGAATTATATAATAAAATACTAAATAAATGGAAACTAGAAAAGAAAAAGTATGATAATTTTAAAAAGAATTTTTTTTCATTGAAAATCTAAATTGTTAAATAAAAGTCAATAATAATAAATGAAAATATTCTATCTCTTTTACATGAGTTCAAATCTCGCCCTGTGCTCCAATTTTCTTTTATTTTTCTCGGTTTTTGTTCATAGAAATTTTGCAAGATATTTTTCTATTTCTTCGAATTTTTCATAATTCTCTTGTCTGAATTGATATACCATTAAATCCATTTTGCCTTGTAGTATTATTTTTAGAAATATATAATAAGAACGGGCTTAACAAAATCGATTTGTTAATCTATGTGAAACGTTCCACCAAATAGTCTATGAATTTCTCTGTTGCTTCATTAAAAATTTTGTATTCAACCACACATAAAAATACACTTCTCCAATTCATGATGAATTCATTATGCTCCAAATCATATTGTGAAGGAAATTCATTCTTTAAGAGTTTTTTAATGATCATTCGAGGATTCCACATTCGATATTTTTCCAGCTCTTCTTCTTCATCAAAATTGAATCCTGGGAAGATTTTTTCACAAAAAGCATGGTTTTTTTCGAATTCAATTGTTTCTAGATCATTCATTATTTTAATCCATGTTCCTTTAGGATTGTATTTACTTACCAGTAGATCTCTAAAAGCTATAATTTCTTCCTTATACTCATGAATTAGTTTTTGGATTTCTTGTATATCGTTGCCTTCAATTCCAAAATGGCTGAGGTTTGTCAAATGATTAATGTTTTTGATTTCAGTAATTTTATTATTACACAGATCAAGTTCTTTTAATTCCTTTAGGTTATCTACCCCTTTTATTTCTGTTATTTTATTTTTAGAAAGGTAGAGGTATTTTAATTGTGTTAAATTTTCCAACCCCTTCATTTCGGTTATTTGGTTGGAATAAAGAGACAGAGTATGAAGTTCAGTCAAGTTTTCTAAATCTTTTATTTCTGTGATTTGATTTTCAGAAAGGTTGAGTCTTGTTAATAGTATTAAATTTTCTAACCCTTTTATCTCTGTGATTTTATTTTTACTAATATCAAGATCTTGTAGCTTCGTTAAATTCTCCAACCCTTTAATTACGGAAATTTGATTTTCTGTCAATGAAATATTTGATAAATTGACTAATGTATCCAATCCCCTAATATCTTCTATTTGATTGTTATCAAGCCCTAGACTTTTGAGATTTGTTACTTTTTCTAGAGTTTTTATCTCTGTTATTCGATTTCCTCTCAAAAATAGTTGCTCAAGTTGTATTAAATTCTCTAGTTCCTTGATTTCACTTATTTTGTTATAATCGAGAGTAAGACTTCTGAGTTCTGCTAGGTTTTCTAAATTCTTAATCTCAGTGATTTGGTTTACTTGAAGATCAAGTTCTTTTAACTGTGTTAAATTCTTTAATCCATTAATTTCAGAGATTTGATTGCGGCCTAAGATAAGTGTTTCTAGCTTCTGAAGGGATTCTAATCCCATTAATTCTGTAATATCTTTTATATTACATCTTGGCAAGTGTAGTGTGGTTATTTCTCCATCTTTTTCTTTATAGCCAATATAGTTAAAATGAATTGAATTATCAGAAAATGGAATTGGTTTACCAATTAGTATTTGAATGTTTTTTAAGAATTTTGCACTGGTTTCTATTAGTGCTTTACCTCTATAATGTGATATTCCTTGTTTATCTAATTTTTTCATTTTTAGAAAGAATTTCACAACTGATGATGTACTAGGTTTCTTTAATTCTTCAATTTCCATCAGTGGATTTTCAGTAAGCTTAAGATTATCAAGTTGGGTCAAGCGTTCCATTCCCTTAATTAAAGTAAAGGGATTACTAATTTTATCTACTTCTTGAGTGATATCAAATTGCTCTGTAATCTCAATATCGGTGATTTTATTTTTTTCAAGATTTAAGGTTTGTAATTGTGTTAATTTTTCAATTCCTTCAATTCGTGATATTAGATTGTTGAAAAGAGAAATTTCTTGAAGTTGTATCAGGTTTTCCAGACCTTTTATCTCTTTAATTTGATTATTATCTAGTTTAAGTTCTCTAAGTAAACTCAATTTATTAAGACCTGTAATTTCTGCGATGGAGTTATTAGAAAGAGATAATTTTTGAAGTTGTGTTAAATTATCTAAACCAGCAATTTTTGTGAGGTTACTATTTTCAACAATTAATTCTTGAAGTGACCTTAAATTCTCTAATCCTTTAATCTTTGTGATTTTGTTTTTACTGATATCAAGATACTGAAGTTCCGTTAAGTTATCCAAATCAGTAATTTCTGTTATTTGATTGGATTGAATTGCTAGACGTTTGAGATGAATGGCTTTATTTAGACCTTTTAAAATTACAATTTGATTCTCCCAAAGATATAGTATTTGAAGTTCTTTCAGATTTTCCAATCCTTCAATCTTCTTTATTTGGTTTTCTGAAAGGTAAAGTTCTTCAAGATTTTTTAAATTATCAAGACCAAAAATTTTGGTGATTTTATTATCATAAAGAGAAAGTGATTTGAGTAACTTCGCATTTTCTAATCCTTTAATTTCTTTTATGTTGTTCTCTGCAAGCATTAGTTTTTGTAGTTGTGTCAGGTGCTCTAATCCCTTGATTTCACTGATATTGTTAGTATAGAGAGCAAGAGTTTTGAGCTCTGTAAGGTTCTCTAAATTCTTTATCTCAGTGATTTGATTTGCGTTTAACCAAAGATCTTGCAGTTTATGCAAATTTTCTAGGTTTTTAATTTCTATTATTTTATTACTTCTAAGACTGAGATACTCTAGTTTGTTTAAGTTTTCCAGACCTTTTATTTCTGTTATTTTATTATCAGAAAGAACAAGTTTTTTAATTTGCGTTAATTTTTCCAAACCAGGTATTTCTGTAATATTTTTTATTCCACAGTTGGTTAATCCAAGCTCGATGATTTCTCCATTATCCTCCCTATATCCTAATGTTCTAGATTTAACTTCATCAACTTTAGGGATTTTTTTTCTATATAGCTTCTCCAAATTTGTTATAAATTCTAAAACGTCCATTTTTTACCTTTCCATATATCTATTCATAAACTCTTGATAATAATCATATCAGTATTTACTTAAATATTATTGAGCTTAGAACAAATATAAATCCTTGAGTTGCATTCAATTATTTAAAATTAAAAAATATAAATTGGCGAAATTTGTTTTTATTAATTTAACTTTTTTATATTGTATCGTTTATACGAAGTAAAAGTTGTATTTGTTGCTTTAACGTGAGTTCGAATCTCGCCCTGTGCTCCAATTTTTCTTCTTACTTTTATTAATAAAAAAAATTTTTGTTTATTTCTATTCTTAGTATGCCATACCTAAAAAAACAAGATCCTATTAATAAAAGAATTTTTTATACACAACTAGTATTTCTTTTTGTGTGAAATAATACCCATTTATTAATAGTAACTTGTTTTTCATTCAGTTTTTTTTATCTGGATTAAGTCGATTTCCCACATTTTGGACAAAAGGCACTAGTTTGTTTAATAACTGATCCACATTGGGAACATTTTCTAGTGCTACTTTCTTGTAACTCTTCCTCCTCACCCACTGAAGATTCCTGTTCTGAATCAATATTATCCTCTAATTTTGTAGTAGCTGAATGAGTCTCTTTAAGTTCTGGGTAAAGATATTCAGTTAGGTTTTGAGTATCTTTCAAAGTTGTTAGAACACCTAATATAGTGAATGTTATTAATAGTATATCACAAACAACAGTAATCCAATACAAATAAGTTGGAACGTAGAAAGATAAGAGTGTAATTATAAGGTAAAGAAAGTCAAAAAATATCGTTACCCCTGCGAAAACAACAAATAATATTCTTGTTAATTGAACAGTTTTTTCTTTATTTATAGCTGTCGCTATTAATGGTGTGAAAACATAACAAACTAATGCAATAACCACCAAGAGATCCATTATACCAGCTAATATTTCTGTATAAATAAAACTGATAATCATATCAATTATATCAATAATTGCAGCAATAATCCAAAAAATCATTGCTATTAAACCATAAGGATGTTTTTTAAAAATTCTAAATGTTGCAATTGCTCTCAAAATATATTTACTCCTACAATAAAATAACTGATTTTCTACTTTTGTAACCTTAACTTTAAATCAATAGTAGAACTTATAACACTCACTTTTTTTTATAATAAATTTTTTGTAAAAATTTCGTTCTTTTTTATTCTGAACTGAGATTCATAAGAGACCTTAGAAAATCCTTATTTCTTTCCTTTTTCATATTCTAGTAATTATCTTTATTTGAATGTGATATTTATGACCACCTTAGCTGAAGTTACTGAATTAGCAGAAAAAGTACTTGATGAACTTACTACAAGGAATTTTACCCTTGCTATAGCTGAAAGTTGTACAGGCGGTTTAGCTTCCTCTCTTCTAACTGATTTTGATGGAGCATCCGAGGTTCTTCTTTATAGTGTTGTTGCGTATTCAACAGAAGCAAAAGAAGAATTTCTTGGTGTACCAACTTATATTATACATAATTATGGAACTATTTCTTTAGAATGTGCTAAATTAATGGCAGAAGGTGTTACTATTTATGATGCAGATATTGGGATAGCTACAACTGGAGTAATTGGAGAAACTTTTGAACAAAAACTAAAAGGCACTGTTTTTATAGCAGTATCAATTACTGGTCAAGATACTTTTGCACGTGAACTGACTCTTAACCCAAAGAAATCTAGGTATGAATTAAAATTAGAAATAATTGAACAGCTATTTAATGATTTACTAACGGTTATTGATGATTTCTATTAACCACAAATTATATTCTTTATTGGAGAAGCACGTCTATCTTAATACTTGTTCTATCTTTTAGTGGTTTATTTCCTTCTGCTAATGTTTCCCGTAAATTCACAGGTGCTATAGCTTCAAGTATGTCTTTATTATGGTGTGTTCTACTTGGGATAATTATTGCTCCCATAGTGCCATCACTAAATCTTGCTTTATAGCACATAACATCACCAAATTGTCTGCCTTTTTTAATAAATCCACTAATAATATAGGGTTCTGATTGTCTTATCTGAGATATTTTCTTCAAATCATCAAGATTCAAAATACGAAGATTCAAGGTACCTGGATATGGAACAAAACCTAGCACATCTTTAAATTGTTCTGTATATTCTTCTTGTGAAATATACCAAGCTCCTTCTCCTAACCCACTTTCTACTTCTCCATAGATGGTTGCAGATCGAGTTTGAGAATAGAGTGCTTTTGTTATCATAATGCTTAAATTTTCCAATAATTCTTTGCCTAATTTTGTTATTTGTACAGCTTGTCCTCGAGAGGTTCGTGTTCGTTCTATTAAATGATTATTTTCTAATTCTACAAGATACCGTGCAGCAGTTTGTTGTGAAACACCCAGATACCGTCCTAATTCACTACTTGTTATATCAATAGGATTATTTATTGCACCATAAATCCCAAGTTTTAACACTACTGCTAGCTGTTTACTATCGAAATCGACATCACTACCAAATAAGAATGTTTTATGACTGCTTTCTTTTTTAGGCATAGTTTTACAACCTGAATACTAATTCTTTTAAAGATGAGATACATTTTGCTGAAACTTTTTTTCTTAAAAAATTATTTATTCTTACTCAAATATAGTTATCGGTATGTTATAGTGAGAATCATACTAAAAAAAGAAGATATGAAGGATCAAGAATGATCCTCTCATTTTTTTGGCTATTTTAATTCACGAGAAATTGAAAGTGCTTGTCTGCCTAATGTTTCACCAATTATAACATTCTTGAAACCATCAGATTGAGACAAAACTCCTACCCATTCTTTCTCAGTTTCATCTTTGAACGCAATGAGCATTTCTTCGCCACCATCAATATCAAATGCTATATATTCCGAATAGCCAACCATATCTTGCATTCCTATCTTTCGAATCTTTATTCGTCCAAGTGCATCAGTTGCTTTTATTTCATCAATTATTGCTTTATTGGCAATTTCATCGATCTTTGAAATAATAGTTACTTTTGCTTGTGGTTTTACTTTTGCAATGATTTTTGTAGGAATGTCTGTTGGATCTGGAATTACCATTGTAACATTCGATTTTATTCTTGTAGTAAGAATTTCAGTAAGTCGATCATAAATAGCATCTTTGCTATATAGAATGGCTGTTTCAATAAGTGGTCTTGGATGAACTTTCACAGCATTTTGTAAGCTATCATGGTCAGATCTAAAGTCACTAAGGAGTTTAGCAATTTTCATTGCATCTTGTCCAAATCTCTTATAATAATCATCTAAACCACTCTTAACAGAAGTAATCTCTTTTCTAACAGCCGTTTCAACAACATTAGCTATATTATTGATTGTAGCTATTGAAGTCTCTTCATTATTTCTGATGCTTGTCATAGCGTGTCCTTGTGTTTCAGTCAAAGTAGTTTTTGAGGTGGTTCCTATGGTTTCTATACCTGATGTTGTATCTGAAGCAATTTTCTCCTTTGCTTTCTTTGTTTCACTCATTAATGTTGTCTTTGTATCAGTTACATTTTGCTTTACTTCTTTAGCTAAAGTATCTGTTATACCTTTGATTTCTTGAGCTTGTTTGGTTACTACATTCGTTGTTTCAGATGAATTACCAGTTGTCAAGGTTTCCAATTTACCAGTTATAGAAACTCTTGTGGTTTCATATTCATCTTTAGTTCCTTGAGCTGTTTCATCGATTGTAGTATGCATCGATGTAAGTGTTTCATCAACGCGAGAGTTGATTGCACCACTATAATTTGCTTTTAATAAAGTGATACTTGATTTCAAGGTTTCAACCGTTGAACCAATAGCTTTCAATGCTTGGGAATTTTGTTCTGTTATTTTAGATATCATTATTGCTGATCCATCTTCTACAGCTTTATTATCCAAATCAACATTTGCAGAAATTTCTTCATTGTGTTTTGCTATTAAATCACCAAGTGATGCATTAGCTTCCTCACACAATAAACCAATATCTTGTACTGTTGAATCTTTCAATTCATCAATTTGATTCTTGAATTTATCAGCAATTTTCGCTAATTTTGAATTAAATTTGCTATTAAACTCATTCAAATCCTGAGCAAAATTTTCTTTGACTTTCTCAAAGCTCTCATCAATTCCAGTTTTAAATTGGTTATTTAGATCAATTCGATTCTTCTTGGCTTCATGAGTTATGGATTTGATATTATCAGCTTGAGTATTAGTTGTATCCATTAGATTACTATTAAGAGAAGAAACATTACCTTCAGTCTCATTAACAAAAGAATCTAGACCATTCAAAATATGATCTCTTGTGCTGGTCATTTTTTCTTTTGAATCATCCTTTAGAGATGTAGCCATAACATCAGTTTTATCACTAATCTCATTATTGGCAGTTTCTAAAGCAGCTTTTCCATCAGTTAAAAATCCAACATTTTTAGCTTTAATCTCGGAACTTAATTTCTGCAATGATGTTTCAGTTTTTGACTTTAAATTGGTAGCAAAAACATCAAGCTTCTCATGGCTGCCAGTTTCAAAACTATCAGCGGTAGTAGTTTGATTTTTAAGGAATGTGCTTGCGCTTGTTGAAATGTTTTTCTTTGTAGTTTCAGCTGTTGTGGTGACAGTATTAGTGGCTTCTGTAACTTTCTGATCAATAGAATTACGATTTTCTTCACCGTTCTTTGAAACTACGTTTGTTCCTTTGGTTTTCTCAGCTTTTATATGCTGCTCAGTATCTTTCATTACTTGTTCAAGATGAGCTAATTGCTTTGCAACATAATCTTTTAATTCAAGAACTAATTTGTCAATATTTTTAGAATCCTTTTCCGCTTCAGCAGCAATTTCTCTGAAAGGATATAATCCTATAGATTTGTCAACCAAACCTTCTATTTGGTAGGCATAATTCTTTTCAAATAGTTTTTGAAGTATTTCTTTTACCTTTGGGATGCTCTTTACACCAGAATATTTAGCTAATTCTCCTGCTGAAAGAGGACCAAGGGCGAGTAAAGCAAGATAAATCTTTTGATCTTCTTCACTCATTCCAATCTTCACTAAAAATGGCATTGTAGACATGATTTATTTACCCCTCATATATTAGTATACTATCTTAGTTTATATTATCATTTGCTTGTTACAAATGGTAAAATCAGAATGATAAAGACAATCTGATATTTATAGTTAAAAAAAAGAAACAAAGTATATTTTAATATTCTTCTACATACAATTAAATTCAATGTTTTTGAACACTAAGTTTTCTTAATAATAAAGTAAAAAAGAAAAAGAACTACAATGTTCCTTCTTCAATTGCTTTTATATCCAAGAATGATTCTAATATTCCTTCGTAAATCTTACCATCTATTATTGTTAAAGGTCTGCGAGCTTCTGAAGCGATACGATCTTCATGAGTGACAACTATCAAAGTTATACCTTCTTCTTTGTTAATTTTAAGCAAGTAATCCATAATTTCACGGGAAGTATTACTATCTAATTGTCCGGTAGGTTCATCAAGTAAGATTACTTCAGGTTTGTTTGCTAAAGCACGAGCAATAGCAATACGTTGCCTTTGACCACCACTTAATTCCATGGGGAAATGATTACCTCTATCTGGTAGGCCAATTATCTCAAGGAGTTCTTGCACTCGTTCTTCTCTCTCACGAGCTGGGGTGCCATTTATTATCATCGGTAAAGCAATATTTTCAGCTGCTGTTAAAATTTCAAGAAGATTAAATGCTTGAAAAACAAAACCGATTTGTGTTCTTCTAAGCTCACGTATATTTCGTCCACTCATGCTTGAAACCTTTTCACCGTTAAAATAAATTTCACCTGAAGTTGGTGAATCAATGGTGCCAATTATATTCAAGAAAGTAGTTTTACCACTACCTGAAGGACCAACAATAGTAGCGTATTCACCACGTTTTATAGCGAAATCTATCCCATTAATAGCCTTAATAGTAGTTTCACCAAAAGGGTATTCTTTTGTTAATCCTTTAGTTACAATAACATAATCTTCATCAGATGACAAGTGCTCACATCCAGCTACTTTAAGAAAAGTGATTAGGAATAAAAAGAGTTTCTAATAATCTTAATTTATTAAAAAAAATAATAAAACAAAATCTTAATTGATTTTGTTATCAGTAGATGCTTCATTAACAGGTTCTAATGGTACAGCAAGAGCCATTATGAAATAAACTAATACAACAATTCCTCCGGAAATTAACATAGCAACAACCCATAAAACCCGAACGATGTCTACATCTAAACCGAAATGTTCAGCTAAACCTGCTGATAATCCTGTTAGTATTTTATTCTTTCTTGAACGATAGAGTTTTTTCTCTTGATTTGTTTGAGTTGAAGTATAGGTCGTTTGTTGTTGAGCAGAATCTGCTTCTGCTTTCTCCTTCACTTCTCTAGCAATAGCGGTAACTTCTCCACAACTAGAGCAAAATTCTGCAAAATCCTCATTAGCTGCACCACATTTAGCACAATAAACAGTCATTTAAATTATCTCCAATAGATACTATAATGGAATGGATTAAATTACTTTAAAATCTTTGTAAATAAAATTTACAATCAACATTA